>Ga0209573_1003211_pt1 | contig 18588 bp, 15 predicted proteins | sample TNRBio252014_DNA_FD_185870 | JGI IMG/M metagenome (GOLD analysis project Ga0209573, IMG submission 185870) | Wastewater treatment Type I Accumulibacter community from EBPR Bioreactor in Madison, WI, USA - TNR Reactor_6/25/2014_ DNA (SPAdes)... | ecosystem: Engineered > Bioreactor > EBPR >...
CCATTGGACCAGGCCCCAACCGCCCGTGACCGCGCCGTACAGCGCCAGCGGCACGATGTAAGCGTCGATTGGTTGCCTGCGATACCAGAGCAGGTCGGCCAACCCGACCAGGACCAGGCTTGGCCCGAGCACAAGGGCCATCTGACTCTTCGTCAACCCGGCCAACCCAAAACCCAAACCGGCCAGGATCAGCAACAACCCTCTCCGCGTCGTCCAGACGCGATCCCCGCGCAGGACGATCAACCAGGCCGACAACCCGACCAGATACCACGCAAGGGCCGCTGTCTCGCCCAGGAACTGGCGGGCCATGGGCACAAAACTGGAATCGGGCTCAGGCGAGCCAAGCAGCATCACAACCACCGCCAACGCGGCGCGCCACGGCGATCGAAAAACGATCCACGCCGAGGCAAAGACACCGGCGACGGCCAACAGCGAATACAGACCGACGACCCGTCGGGCGAACTCTACCTCCAGGCCGAAGAACGCGAAGCTCAACGCCGCCGGGATGATCACGGTCGGGCCGGTCTGGATTGCGGTCGAAAAGGGGCGAAACCCATCCGCGCTGTCCAGCCCGTAGCGTCCCTCGGTCACGAGCGCACGCGCCGCCGACCAGTTGAGGCCTTCGTCGAGCCACGGCGCTGGCGCGTCAGGCTGCCCCCACGACACGACGATGGCCGTGAGAACCAGCAGCGCCATCAGCGCGCCAATGCTCCAGCGATACCGACGAACGTCGGCACTGAGGGGTGGGCGTTTGAGCATCGCCATAGTTGGTCAGGCGCCGGAAGCGTCAGGCCACAAGAGCCAAGGTCGCCCACGCAGGCCCTTTTTGATCGCCAAAGGCCTCCACCGGGACGATACAGCCCTGAGCAACCAACGTCTCGAGCGCAGTCTGTAGGTGTGGTTTCGTCCAGCGAAAGAGTTTCTGCAGGCCCGTCAGCCCGCCTACCCCCACCGATTGCAGATACAGTTCCAGCAAGCGAACCCGGGCTTCGCTGCGCGTGATGGCCCCGGCTGCGGCCACCAGCCCGGGCCACGCCCGGGTGACTGTGTCGTAGACGAACGCGTAGCGCCAGGCCCCGGCCTGAGCCACGGCAACCGGCGCGATCAGCCAGTGCATCTGAAGTTCGGTCAGGGCGCGCTCGAAGCGCGTGTTCGCAGTGCGGGCGGTCAGGCCGGCTTCGCGACGCAGCGTAATGGTGTGTTGGCGACCTTGATCGAGCAGGATCTCGAGCACCCGAAACGCCTCTCGCGAAAGCGCCCCAGCCCTGTAGAGGTTCTCGGCATCCTCGCGCGGCTCGCCGAAATTCTCACTGAGCGCATAAAAGAGGGGGACGACTTCCGGCGCGACAAGCGTCGCCTTTCCACGTAAAACCCTGGCGTAATGCCAGACCCCTGTGCCCAGGAGCGCATCCTTCCAACCCCAGGTGACATGGCCCGGGTCGTCATGGGCGCTTGCGACGGGGCGGTCTCCCGCAACGGCCGCCCAAAGGCTTGGCATTTCGACGCCCTGGATCGGCCAAAAATAGGCGAATCCGCGGTCGCTCACAAAGCGGATCGCCTCGGCCTGCGTCCTGACGCGCAGCTTGGTCGCCGTGCGATAGGTTTGGGCCCGATAGGCGCTGAGCCTCGCGCGGGAGACTGACATCGACGAGTGCATGGACGGTAGAGCATAGCCGGGCATCAAGTAAAATTCAACCTGATGAATACGGATATGGTGCGACGCCGATTGGGCGGTTGGGGGCTGGAGCTGGTTTGCGCCGTTCTTGCGCTGGTCGCAACCGGCTCCCAACCCGTGCGTGGGCAGTCTGAACCCGAAATCAGGTCTACACCGCCGCCGGTGTATGCGTTTGGCGAGCCGCTGACGTTCTCGATCGAGGCGCGGGGCAGCCAGGCGATCGTCAAGGCTGAACTCTACGTCAAGACGGCCGACAACGGGCGCACGTTCATCGGGCTAGCGCAATTCGTCAGCGCGACCGAGATCCGCGGTACCTATCAGCTCGAACCGACTCAAAGAGCATTGAGCGCGTTCACGCCCGTGACGTATTGGTGGGAGGTGACGGACATCGCAGGCGCCACGGCCCGCTCGGAACCGGCGACGTTCACGTACGCCGACACGCGGTTCGATTGGAAGACGCTGGAAAGCGCCGACGGGCGGCTTGCCGTACACTGGTATGCCGACGACAGCTCCCTTGGCCAGACGGCGCTCGACGCGGCACTGAGCGGCTACGCGAGTGGGCGTGGGCTGCTGCCCGGAGCCGAACTCAACCGGGCCGAGGTGTATGTGTACAGCACGCTTGCCGACGCGCGATTGACGCTCGACTCGGCAAGCCCGCTTTGGGTGGGCGGCTATGCCAACCCGATCGCCAATGCCGCGGTTGTCATCGCCGATCCCTCTACACCGGATGCGGCAAGCAGCCTGGCGCGCGATATCCCCCACGAATTGATGCACCTCCTGGCTGCTGCTGCTGTCGCCGGCCAGCCGCAGAACGTGCCGACCTGGTACAGCGAAGGTCTGGCTCAGCTGAACGAGCCGACGCCCGATCCCGATGATTCGGCGGTTCTTGCTACGGCACGCGCCGAGGGGCGGCTCCATGCGCTCGAAGACTATTGCGGGCCCTTCCCCGCGGATGTCGCCGAGGCCCGTCTGGCCTATGCCCACAGCGCGGCCGTCGTCAGGCATATCCGAAACCAGTACGGCGCCACGCGACTGGCCGAACTGCTGGCCGCTTACGCCGGCGGGCGTTCGTGCGAGGCGGGCGTCGCTGACACCCTCGGCCTGACCCTCTCCGGCCTCGACCAGGCCTGGCAGGGTAGCCCGGCAGTGACGCCGGCCGTTGCGCTCACCGACTCCGCTGCCGGCTGGGTGGTGTTGGCGTTGATTGTCGGGTTCATCTCGCCGCTAACACTGCTGGTGACGCTCGGCACCCTCCCGGTCGGCCGGTCGCTCACTTCGCGATGATAGAATCGAGTTGATGTCAGCCGAGCACGTGCGATTACACGCGACGGTAAGCGGCCGGGTCCAGGGCGTGGGGTTCAGGTACTCGGCTCAGGATGTCGCCCGGCGTTTGGGGCTGACGGGTTGGGTCCGCAATCGCCGCGGCGGCCAGGTCGAGGTCGTGGCCGAGGGGCGTCGCGCCGTGGTTGAGGAGTTCGAGCGGTTCCTGCGACAGGGCCCGACCGCTGCGCGTGTCACAGCCGTTGAGACTGTCTGGTCGGCCGCGTCGGGCGAGTACGCGTCTTTCGGCGTCACGGGCTGAGAACGCCCAAGGTGCAGTGTGTCTGTCTTACGAACGAATCCCAACGTCGTCGCCTGGTCGACGATCATCGGCGCCTTCGCGATCTTCCTCTCGTTGAGCGGCGGCATCGTCTATGGTTCGTACTGGTGGCTGACGGCATCGACGATCAGCCCGCAGATCGGGCTGACGGGTCGCAACGTCCAGGTGCAACGACCCAACCGCACCCAATACGAGGTCAATGTCACGACGGTCCCGGTGTCGTCGCGGATCGTCACAGAGAGCACCCTGACCAGCCAGGGCCAGCTCGCCTTTCTGGCGCAGCCCACAAACGGCGCGACAGGGGCTGAGCAGGCGCCGCTTGCGGTGATCACGTTGTTCGAGAATACGAGCGTCGAGATCACCAAGGCGATCGTTCCGCAGTTCCCGACACTCAACGCCAACCCGAACGTGATCGAGTTACGGGTGACCACCGGTCGGATCCGCATCACAACCAGCCTGAATCAGAGCCGCGCCACGGTCATCCGCATCGTCTCGACCTCCGGCATCACCGAGATCTCGCAACCGGGATCGAGTATCTCGGTCGAGGTCGGGGCGGCCAACACCCGTGCCACGGTTCGTGAAGGGGCTGCACTCCTGGATGGCGCAAACGGCCAGCTCTTGCTTGGCCCGGACGAGAGCGGCGAGATCCGCGCCGACGGCCTGCTCGAGGGCCCGACCAAGAACGAACTGAACCTGATCGCCAACGGCGATTTCGCTCAGCCGCTCGACACCACGTGGCAGGTCAGCGCACCGACACCGGGTTCGGGCGACCCGCCCGCGAAGGTCTCATTGGCTTCCAGCACGTCGGGCCTTCCGGCGATCCGGTTCCAGAGCCGATCCTTCGACTACAACGAGGCCCGCATCCGACAGGACCTCAACCTGAATGTCAGCGACTTCACGTCACTGCGCCTCCAGGTCGACGTCTTGATCCATAGTCAGGATCTGTACAACTGCGGCGACAAGGGCACCGAATGCCCGATCATGCTGCGATTGGTGTACCTCGACGAGGTCGGCAATCAGCAGCAATGGATTCAGGGGTTCTACGCGTTGTACAGCCCAAGCGTCGGCAAGACCTACTGCGCCGACTGCGCACTGCCACGACCGGTGCATGAACAACTCCGGCCGAGCGAATGGACCAACTGGCAGTCGCCAGAACTGCTGTCTTTTCTGCGCCTTGTCGAACGACCGATGTCGGTGCTGCTGTATGTCGAGGTCACGGCCTCGGGACACACCTTCGATAGCGAGGTGAGCCAGATTCAACTGCTGGCAACCGAGTAAGGCGGGCGGTCGCCGAGACGCAGAGCGATCGCCGTCAACCGTTCGGGCGTGGCGTTCCAGGCGGCACCCGGGCCGGCCGTGAATGCGGCCCCCACGCCGGGCAGCGCCTGCACGGTTTCGAGGAAGCGCACACACTGCTCGGCCCGGATGGGCTCTGTCTCAGTCGCATCGACCGGCCCGAAGCCGGTTATCAGCATCAGGTGATCGGGCCAGGCCTGGCGCGCCAGCCAGGGCGCGAGCCCGCCGGAGACGCTGAACAACTCGCGCCCATCGCGCCACGGCACGCGCACGGCAAGCCAATCACACCCGACCCCCATGGGCTCGAAACCCTCCGGCCCTGTACCATCGGCGATCGCCGCTAACCAGCCGGGGGCCAGCCCCGGCCAGCCCAGGCGCAACTCGGGGAAGAGCCGTCGCAGCAGCGCCGCCGCCTGCCCCCACCACTCTCGAAACGCCTCAGGCGAACGCCAGGTCGCGCCCCACCCACCCTGCGGCAGATTGGGCTCAGGGCAGAGCTCGAGCAGACGCGCCCCCTGTTGATACCAGCTACCCAGGGCCGTGGCCAGCTCGGTCACAAACGCCTGCGGGGTTTCGGATCGGCCCGACGTGGGCGAGGCGCTGAGCACCACAAGGGTCTCCGGCGCCTGCTCGGCGAGCACACGCGGCAGCAGGCCGCTCAGTTGCACAGGGACACGCACGGCCGTCGCGCGGCCGGCGGTCAGGCTCGCGAGTTGAGCGACGGTCGCCCCGCTCGAGAGAGTCGCGCCGACGCGCAACGGCCCCGGCGTCCACCAACGCGGCCAGTGGAAACCCGGTCCGCGATGGCCCGCCCAAACCTCCTGAAAGGCAGCCGGATCAGACACCGTGACCCGATCAACCCTGAGCCCGGGATACCGCTCGGCGAACCAGGCCACCCACGGGTCCGCGGATGCCGGGCCAAGGACGAGGATCCGTTGCCCAGGAAAGCCAAAACGTGCCGCAGCCTCGGGGTCGGCGGTGACCAGGGCGACCTCGCCAGCCCCTGGTTGAGCGGTCGACCAGGCTTCAAGATCATCGGGGGGCACGAAGAATACAAGCATATCCAATGGTCCAGCGCGCATAGCCCACAACAGGTCCAATGATACAATGACCCCGCATTGAACCCGTTACGACATGGGCTGCGGGCGATCAAGTCGTCCGCGAGATCAACCATTGAGGAGCACCCGAACATGAGAAAGAAAGTCACCGTCGTCGGCGCCGGCAATGTCGGCGCGTCGTGCGCGCTCTGGCTGGCGCAGCGCGGCATCTGCGATGTCGTGCTTGTGGATGCCGAGATCGCCAAGACCGCGCCGGTCGGCAAGTCGCTCGACCTGCTGCAGGCCGCGCCGATCGTCGGCTACAACGCCCGGATCATGGGCACAGCCAACGGCTCATACGAAGGCACCGAGAACTCCGACGTGATCGTGATCACGGCCGGCTTCCCGCGCAAGCCAGGGATGAGCCGCGAAGACCTGGTCAGCGCCAATCAGGGCATCATCACCGACGTGCTCGGCAAGGCGTTGGCGAAGTCGCCCAACGCGTATATCGTCGTGGTGACCAACCCGCTCGACTCGATGACCTACCTGGCTTATAAGCTCTCGGGGCTGCCCAAGCACCGCGTGATGGGCCAGGCCGGTATCCTCGACAGCGCCCGCATGGCGGCCTTCATCGCGCTCGAGATGAACGTCTCGATCGAGAACGTCCAGACCGTGGTGCTCGGCGGACACGGCGACGAGATGGTGCCGCTCACCCGATACTCGACGGTCTTCGGCCGCCCGATCACCGAGTGGCTCTCGCCCGAGAAGGTCAACGCCATCGTCGATCGCACCCGCAAGGGCGGCGGCGAGATCGTCAACCTGCTCGGCACCTCGGCCTATTACGCGCCGGGCGCCGCTGCGGCCCGCATGGCCGAGGCGATTCTGCTCGACAGCAAGCTGATCGTGCCCGCCTCCGCCTACCTCGAAGGCGAGTTCGGCTACAACGACATTTACTTCGGCGTACCGGTCAAGCTCGGCGCCGGCGGCGTGGAGGAGATCCTCCAGTTCCCGCTCACCGACGAAGAAAAGGCCATGGCCGACAAGTCGGTTAAGCTCATCCGCGAGACGATGGGCGCACTCAAGTTCTAGCATCGACCCGTTCAACGACCCAGACGAAGGACGAAGGTTGCTCAACCTTCGTCCTTCGTCTTTCGACCTTCGGCAATCCCTCTATGTCGCCGTACACAATCAACGGGATCGTGATCGCGCACAACGGCCACTTCATCCTGGTCTATGGCAGCGAGGCGCAGGCGCTTGGCGTCCCGGTGATCGGCGCGCCTGTCGAACTGCGGCCCGGCTACCGGCTGTGGGAGGCGCCGACCTCTCTGCTCCCGCAGACCGTGATCGACGACATCGGGCAGGAATTCGTGGCGCCCGATGTATACGATTGGATCGAGGAGCGCGGCGATCTGTATCCACGCTCAGAGGCCTATGGCTGTCTTCCGGACGGTGAGCCGGCCGGATACGTCATCAAAGCGCTCGACCTCACTCAGCTCCGAGCCTTTGCGGGCGCACCCGGTGGGCAAGGCCCGTACCTGCCGCTGTCATTGGCGATTGAGGCCGAGGCCGTGCCCGACGACTTCGCCGTGACGCCGGTCGCCTGCCCTGTGCCCTTGCTCGCCCGCGCCCTGCCCACCTACCGCCTCGCGCCCGGCACCTTTGGCGCGATCGGCGCCGCGATCCTCAATCAGTTACTCAACTCCCGCCGACGCGACTTCCAACTCACCTTCGACGAGCTCGACGACATGCTCGGTGACGCCTGAGCCTGTCCGTCGGCCGTCCCGCGTCGGCGGGCCGGTTTCATCCAGCCCGCCAACGCGCGCGTTCATTTGCGCAGCGACGGCAGAACCAGCTTGAAGTTGCCGTATTCGTAAGCGCCGATGTCGCACGTGCCACCCAATGGCCGGTTCGTGCCAAGCTGATCGGTCGTCGGGCAGTCGGTGTTGCTGCCGGCGTTGATCGCCGGAGACCCCGGCAACAGCGGGTGCGTGCGCGTCGGACCGCCGCCCGTCGGCAATAGGCCAAGGAGCGCGTCCTGCCCGATACGATCGCCATTGACTCCGTCGACCAGGCCGCAGGCGCTGCCGCCCTCCTCGATCAGGTTGTTCACCGAGCCGGCCGCGATGAAGCCGCCGCTCGAGTTGACGCAGTCGCCGCCGCTGACGCTGTCGGCGATCAGGGTGTTGATCAGCCGGGGCGCGCTGTTCGCGTTGTGCAGCCCGCCTCCCGAGCCGCTCGAGCCGGCGTTGCCGCTGAAGGTCACGTTGACCAGCAGCGGATTGCTGTTGGCGTTGAACAGCCCCCCGCCCAGGCCGCCGACGTTGCCGCTAAAGGTCACGTTGGTCAGCGTCCCATTGCTGCCACCGTCATTCTGCATCCCGCCGCCAAAGGTCCCAAAGTTTCCGACAAAGGTGGCGTTCGTCAACGTCGAGCCCGAGCCCGTGTTGAGGAGCCCGCCACCGCCCACGGCGCTGTTGCCGCTGAAGACGAGGTTGCGCAGCTCAATCTGCGATCCGGCGTTGTAGAGGCCGCCCCCGACGTTGTTTGGGCTCCCGCCATCGGCATTTCCGCCGGTGATGATGAACCCGTCCAGTATGCCGAACAAACCGCTCCCGGCTGTGACGACGTGATAGGCATTGTCGGCCCCGACCTGATCGGTGTAGCGCTCGGCCACCCAGTTGCCATCGGTGTTGACGTCGTTTTGCAGCAGGTCGCCGCTGAGCACGGCGCTGAAGTCCGCCGGGTTGCGCTGCGTCAGAGCCGTCTCATGGCCCGCGAAGCCGCCGTAGAGGTTGACCAGGTCCTTCATGCTAAAGGTCGCGCTCCGTGCGTTCGGGGTCTGCATAACGCCGTTGTCCGGAAAGTACAGGCCTTGCGCAACCCAGATCTCGGTGCCGCGCGTAGCGAAGGCCAGCGCATCTTGCAGCGAACTCATCGCTGTGCTCCACGTCAGGCCATCCTGGAGGCCACTGGTGTTCGGCTGCACATAGAGCCGCGGCGCGTATTCGAATGCGCCGATATCGCAAACGGCCGATCCATTGCCATCGCCATCGATCGGGCTCGGAAAGAGCCTTTGGTCGCGCACGGCGCACTGGGCCGGGTCGGCGGCATCCACGGCCGGCGAGGTCGGCAGCAACGGCCGGACGATCGCGCCAAAACCGTTGACCTGTAGGTCCCCGAGCAACGGGCCCGTGCTGTTCAGGTCGCCGGCCCCGGCGAAGAATGTGGCGCACGACGCGTCGCTGCTGATGTTGTGACCGGTTGACGACACACCCGGCTCGGGCGCGCAGTTCGTCGGGGTGTTGTTGGCTACGATCGTATTGCCGATCGACACCGTGCCAAAGTTACGGATGCCGCCCGATTGCCCGGCGGCGCCGGTGTTGTGGCTGAGCGTCGCGTTGGTGGCGATCATCACACCCTCGTTCACGAGCCCACCCGTCCCGCTCGGGCTTGTGTTGTTGCCGATCAGGCTGCCCGCGAGCGTCAGGGTGTCGTAGTTGTAGACACCGCCCCCGGTCAGGCTCGCGGTGTTCGAGATCACCGAGCTCCAGACGACCGAAATCGGCCGCGAGGTGAAGATGCCGCCGCCAGTGCGGGCCGAGTTGGAATGGATCGACGAGGCCTCGATGCTGGCCGAGCCCGTGCCGGAACCGCACCCAAGGCACAGACCGCCGCCGATCGAACCGCTCGTATTCCCGAGAACGTTGTTCTGTTCGATCACGACCCGGTAAAGCGTCAGATCGGCGTTCGACCGAATGCCGGCCCCCGGCTCTTCGAATGTCAGCCCATTGCGGATCGCGACAAAAGCCAGGTCGAGCGACCCGGTCGGGCCAAGCGCGTCGAACACGCGATCACCGAAGCCGCCGCTGATTTCGGTGGCCCCAAACGGCGCACCCTGGATCTGGATCGACGAGCCGTCTATGACATCGAGGTCGCCGGTGATGTTCAGGTCCTCGCCAGTGCCCGGGATACCCAGGGCGTAGGAAGCGTCGGCCAGGTAGATGATGTCGACCGTGCTTGGGCTGCCGGCCGGGCAGGCATCGACGGCGACGTTGGTGTTAGCCGCCTGGATGGCCTCGCGCAGCGAACAATCGCCGTCGCTATTGAGTTCGTCGACCGTGGTGGTCACCGTGATCGTCGCCGCCAGCACGGGTTGGGGCGTGGTCACGAACGCCGAAGCGACGAGCACGCTCGCGCAGCCGAGCGCGCCAAGGTGATTGAGCCACAGTCCGCGGGGTCTGGCTGACCGTCGTTCGGTTGGGGTCATGCACTTTCTCCTTTGTTCCAGTTGATGAGGTCCGGGCCTGTCTCCGTCGAGCCAGCCGGCGATGTCGACTCTCCGGTCAGATGCCGCCAGAGCTCTTCGGCCGACTTGAAAAGCACGGATTGCGATCCGTCGATCGGGCGCAGGCTGCCCCGCCACTCACCCGGCGGGACCAGGTGGCTGGGCTCCTGCCAGATGCGGATCACGTACACGGCGGCGCGCCGGGGTTCGGCCATCTCGACATTGTGGGCCCTGACCGTCCCAAAATCGTCCCGGCGGCAGGCAGAGGCATACGAGCCGACCTGGCGCCAGGTCGGCTCTCGCATTCGGTCGTCAGTACAAGGACGGGATGTGACTCAGCCCCCGGGCCCTTGGGCGCAGAGGATGTCGCGGAGATCACGATCGAGTTGTGGAAGCTCCGGCGGCGACACGCGGGTCCACGCAGCTTCGAGGCGCAGGATCGGGATCAGCAGTGGCCAGAAGTCGGCTTCGGCCGCCTCTCGAGCTCGCGCCAGGGCGCGCTGAGCGCCTGCGCGATCGCCCCCTATGGAGAGCAGGCCCGCCAGCGTGATTTGAGCCTCGGCGATCAGGGCCTGGTCGGGGCACGCTGTCGCGAGGACGGAGGCCTCCTCACAGTCCGCCACAGCGGCGCTGAGGTCGCCGGTTCTCCCGCGCAGCTCCGCCTGGGCCAACAGGCCGCGCACCAGCGACGGCGCCTCGCCTGTGGCGCGGGCGCGATCGAGCACCGACTGCAGGTCATCCTGGAGCGAGACATCGATCGCGCCACGGGCCCGGGTCTGCAGCCAGCCCGCTTGCACGGTCAAGAGGAAGGTCGGCACCGCGGTCCGTTCGGCCGCCTGCCAGGCGCGCTCGTGCGCGCCATGCGACAGGGACAGATCGCCGAGCAGCCGCCATAGGTGCCCGGCTTGACCCGCTGCGCCCATCAACACCGGCTGAATCCCGGCCCGGGCCGCCGCGGCCTCGATCTCCGCCAGGCTCTCACCGTCGGTCTGGCCGCGACGCGCCAACCGGACCGTGGTCAGATAAAAGGCCATGAGTGTCTGACCGTAGCGTGTGCCGAGCTGAGTCGTGAGCGCGAGCCCCTGCTGGAAATCGCGTTTCGCAGCCTCGGCGTCGCCCCGCCGCAGGAGTGCCGCACCCCGTCCGGCGTGTTTGCCCCACAGGCCCGGGACGTACGCTTCGCCGACGACGTCGATGGCGCGGGTGTACAGATCGATGGCTTCGCCATAGCGCCCGCGGTTCAGCCCGACCTGGCCGAGCATGGTCAACGCCGCAGCCTCGAGCCGCCGCAAACCCGACGTCCGGGTCACAGCGACGGTCCGCTGCAATATGACCTCGGCCCGTGGGTACTCCTGAACAAAGACCAGCGCGGTGCCCAGATGGTTCAATGTCTGCGCGTACAGCGTGGACCGCGTTCGATCGGATCGTTCGAGTTGCTCGAGTGTCAGGTCGAGATCGGTGACGGCTTCGCGTGTCTGGCCCAGCATCATGCGGCAGATGCCGCGCAGGTTGAGCGCTGCCGCCTCAGCGGCCACGTCACCGCCCGCACGGGCAAGCCGACTGGCCTCATCGGCACATTCGAGGCCTTCCTGCCAGCGATCGCACGCCGAGAGCACGAGCGCCTTGAGTGTCAGCGCCTGGCAGGTCAGTGTCGGATATGCCCGGCAATACGGCAGGGCTTCGGCCAACAACGCCAATGCGTCTTCGGCCCGACCCTCGTAGTGCGCCAGGGTGGCGCGAAGCACAAACGCCCTGGCCAGTATCTCCCGCGCGGGCTTCGCCTGATCACGCCCGGCCAACAGCGCCCGGTCGATCAGGGATTGCGCCTCCGCAAAAGCCGCCAGATCCGCAAAAGCTTCGGCTTGCCGCAGCCAGTACGGAGCGGCCCGTTCCAGATCGCCTGCGGCATCGTAGTGTCGCGCGATCCTTCCTGCCGCATCCCGATCCTGTCCGTATAAGCGTTCGAGGGCTCGTGCGGCGTCCGCATGGATCCGGCCGGCGCTTACCGGTGTCACCGCCTCGAGCAAAACGTCGTGGACCAGGTGATGGCTGAACGCGTAGTCGCCCTGCTCAGTTTGCCCGGCCGACACGAGCCAGCGCCGTGCCAGCAGCGGGTCAAGCGCGGCTTCGAACCGATGATCCGGCCACCCCAAGACGGCCTGTAACTCGCGCTCGAGCACCGAGAACCCGAGCACGGCAGCGGCGTCGAGCGCGGCACGCGGCTCGGGGCCTAGCCGCTCCACACGTACCTTGAGCGCGGCCCGCAAACTCAGGGGCGCGCGGCCGGCCGCGCCCTCAGGCAAGGCATCGGCTAGGCTGTCGAGGGCCTCCCGCAACAACAGCGGAAGCCCGCCCGAATACTGCGCCAGTTCGGAGACCACCTCACCCGTGAGCGGCGCCACGGTCGCAGTTCGGGCGCCTGCGTCCGCAGACACGAACGCCTCGACCTCGGCCGGGGTGAAGGGCGCGAGAGGGCAATCGTTCGCGCATCGTTTTTGCCGTAGCGAGCGCTTCAGCGCCGACACACCATTGGCGCCGTCGTCGGGCACTCGCTGTGTCACCAACAACAGAACCGGCTGCGTCGAACACGTCTCGGCCAGTTCGGCGATCAATTCCAGCGAGGCGAGGTCGCCCCAATGAGCGTCCTCGATCACGAGGATCAGCGGCCTGGCGCTCGCCAGCTGCAACACAGCCTGACGAATGGCGGATTTGAGATCGCCGGCGTTGGGTTGAACGGGCGCAAGCAAGTCCGAACGAAGGGTAATGAGATCCGGCACCAAGGGCACAAGGGCATTGAGCAATGCGGACTGAATCCCGGAGCTGTGCACCAGGACGGGCGCTGAGGCCATCAAGATCTGACGCCACGGCTCATAAGGCGGAGGTGTGTCGGATCCACGTCGGTGTCGGCAATGCCCCCAGTACACATAAACCGGATCCGGCAGCGCGGTCGATCGGTGCAACACCTCACGCAGCAGGGCCGTTTTGCCCGCCCCGGCTTCACCGGTAACGAAGATGATTTGCCCATGCCCTCGGCTCAATCGCGCGAAGGCCTCCTCGAGTTGACGCAGTTCGGCCCGGCGACCGACAAACGCGCTCTCGATCTGTGCCTGGCGCCGGTTCGCGTTCAGGCTGCGGTTATGCACCAGGTCTGCGTAGAGCGCCATGGTCTCGGGCAGCGGCCGCGTATCGAGTTCGGTCTGCAAACTGGACGCCAGAGCCTGATAAGTCTCAATGGCCGATTGCCGGTTGCCGATGAGGGCCTGCAGCGTCATCTTCAAGCGGACGGATTCCTCATCCCACGGATCGAGATCGAGCAGTCTCCTGGCCCAGGCCAGTCCGGCTTCGGCAGCGCCCGACTGCGCCGCCCGCCATGCCAGCTCCTTGAGCAGCGACGCATAGCGTTGGCGCAGGCTCTCGCGCCGACCGACGACGGCCTCATCGTCGCCCAGGCTCGGCGCCAACTCGCCCTGGTAGAGAACGGCGGAGCGTTCGGCGGCGCCGGTTTCGGCCGCGGCGGCCTCGAACGCCCACATATCGCACCAGTCGCCTGGGTTCGGTGTCCAGCCCAGATCGCGCGCAGAGACGTGCAGGCGGTCGCGCGCTTCACCGGGCAGGGATGATCGGAGGAGGTGCAGGTGTCGTCGGAGATTGCTGAGCGCGTCGGCTTCGGCGACATCCGGCCAAAGCGCAAAGGCCAGAGACTCGCGGGGATGGAGCCGATTTGGCGAGAGGAGCAGTCGCACCAGGAGGCGCAGGACGCCCGCCCGCCGCGGCAGGTCTACGGCCCGGCCGGCCCATTCGATCCGGATGTCCCCCAGAAGTTGAATCCGCAACATTGCTACATGCGAGGCGATTTTACTCCAGCCGAACGTGTTATACTGATCAGTCACACCTTGCACCGGCCTTTTTCGGGCCGCCGGGGCGCTGCCCGCGCTTCGGCTTGCAGGAAGGTCCTATGGAAAAAGTGACTCTGAAGTACCGCAACCAGCAGTGGGAGCTGCAGGCCGGCATGACCGCGCGCGACGCGATCAAGAAGACCGGTCTGCATCCCGAGTCGGTCCTGATCGTCATCGATGGCGAACTGCAGACCGACGACGTCATCCTCAAACCCGGCCAGCAGGTCAAGCTCGTGGCCGTGGTATCGGGCGGCGCGGCCTGACCTGCGAGGAGGCGATGCCATGAAATGCCGAAAATGCGGTGAGAAAGCCGTGATCAACATGCGCCAACACAAGCTGGCGCTCTGCCGCGAGCACTACCTCGCCTGGCTGCCTGAGCAGGTCGAACGTTTCATCGAGAAGTACCGGATGTTCACGCGCGACGAGAAGGTGCTTGTCGCGGTGTCGGGCGGCAAAGACTCGCTTGGGCTGTGGCACATCCTCAAGACGCTTGGCTACAACACCGAGGGGCTCTACATCGGCCTGGGCATCGACGGCGGCGCCGGTTACTCCGATGAATCGCAGGCGCTCAGCGAATCGTTTGCGCGCGAGCACGGCCTGACGCTACATGTTGTCGACATCGACCACACCTACGGCGCCACGATCCCCGAACTGGCCGTGATCAGCAACCGCGGCCAGGGCAAGCCCTGTTCGGTCTGCGGGCTCAACAAACGCTATCTGTTCAACCGCGTCGCGCTCGAGGGCGGGTTCGACGTGATTGTCACAGGCCACAACCTTGACGACGAGGTTGCCGTGCTGATGCAGAATACGTTCAACTGGGCCGGCGGCTATCTCGCCCGCCAGGCGCCGGTGTTGCCTGGCGGCGAAGGGCTGTCGCGCAAGGCCAAGCCGCTCTGCCGGATCTACGAGCGCGAAATGACGGCCTACTGTCTGTTGACCGGCATTGAGTACATCTACGCCGAGTGCCCGCATGCGGTGGGTTCGACCACGATCTACTACAAAGAGATCCTCAACCAGATGGAGACCGACCGGCCGGGCACCAAGCTCCAGTACTACGTCAGCTTCCTGGAGGCCAAGAAGGCCGGGCTGTTCGCCAGCGTCGAGGACAAGGCCTCGCTGCATCCGTGCGATCGCTGCGGCCAGCCGACATCGGCGCCGGATACTTGTGCCTGGTGTCGGATGTGGGATCGCGTCAGGCTGGTCAAGACCACTGTGCCCGCGGCTCCGGAGAGCATCCGCCTTCTCTGAGGGCCCGCGACGCTTACAATACGGGCACCAACCGATGTCTCCCTTTCGTTACCTCGACCGCATCACCGGTCTGTTTGTGGCCGTGCTGATCATCTCGAACATCGCCTCTGTCAAGATCGTGACAGTCGGGCCTTTCACGTTCGACGGCGGCACGCTGCTCTTCCCACTTGCTTACATCTTTGGCGACGTGCTCACCGAGGTCTACGGCTATCGGGCCGGGCGGCGCGTGATCTGGACGGGCTTTGCGGCGCTCGCGCTGCTCGTGGTGACGCTGGCGCTCGTCGATCGGTTACCGCCTGAAAGCACGGCGTTCACGGCCGTGCTCGGCCAGGCCCCGCGGATCGCGCTTGCCAGCCTGATCGCTTATTGGGCCGGGGAATTCACCAACTCCTTTGTGCTCGCGCGGATGAAGGTCGCGACGGGCGGGCGCTGGCTGTGGACGCGCACGATCGGCTCGACGCTGGTCGGCCAGGCCGTGGACACAACGGTTTTTGTGGTCGTCGCCTTTTACGGCGTATTGCCCGACGGCGACGTAGCCGCCATTTTGATCTCGAACTATGTGTTCAAAGTCGCCGTCGAAACCGCGCTGACGCCCCTGACCTACGCGGTCGTCACGGCGCTCAAGCGCGCCGAGGGCGTTGACGCCTTCGATCGCGATACCGATTTCAACCCGCTGGTGCTGCAGTGACCGGCAGCCGACCGGTTTCCGAACGGAGTACTGAATGAACGCTGAACCACTGAAAGCCGGCTTTGTGGCCGTCGTCGGCCGGCCAAACGTCGGCAAGAGCTCGCTGATCAACGCGCTGCTCGGGCAGAAGATCGCGATCGTCTCGGCCAAACCTCAAACCACGCGCCGTAATCAACTGGGCATCCTCACCGACCCCGGCGTGCAGATCGTGTTCGTCGACACCCCCGGGCTGCACGAGCCGCGCAACCCGCTCGGCGCGTACATGATGGATTCCGCCGGCCGCGCGCTCGCCGACGCCGACGCGGTTTTGTGGATCGTCGACGTCAGCGTCGCGCCGACAGGCGGCGATCGGCACGCCGTGGCGCGCGTCCTCGAAGCGGCGCCCAGGGCGCCCAAGGTGCTGGCGCTCAACAAAAGCGACAAACTCAAGCCCGCGCATGTGCTCACGCACACCGCTGCCTACCGGGCTTTGTTGCCGGACGCCGCCTGGATGCTTGTCTCGGCCACGCGCGGCGACAATCTGGCGGAGATCCGGGCCATGCTCGTCGCGGCGCTGCCCGAGAGCCCGGCCCTGCTCTACCCCGAAGACGAGGTCACCCAGACGCACCTGCGCGACCTCGCGGGCGAGTTGATCCGCGAGGCGGCGCTCCACGCGCTCGAGCAAGAGGTGCCGCACGGCATCGCCGTCGACGTGATCGACTACGACGAAAGCCAGCCCGACGAGGTGCGCATCAGCGCCGAGGTGATCGTCGAGCGCGACACGCACAAGGCCATCGTCATCGGCAAAGGCGGGACGATGCTGCAGCGGATCGGCACACAGGCGCGACGCGAGATCGAGGACCTGCTCGGCGCGCACGTCTACCTCGATCTGCACGTCAAGGTCGAGCCCGGCTGGCGCGACAACGCGCGGCAGGTGCGTCGGCTGGGGTACAGGCCGGAGGAGTAATGACCGAACTCGACTTCCCTTTCAGCAAGCGCTATGGCTCGGATGAAATGCGAGCCGTTTGGTCCGACGACCATAAGCGCCGATTGTGGCGCAGGATCTGGGTGGCGCTGGCGCGTGCGCAGACGAAAGCCGGCCTGGTCACGCCCGAGCAGGCGCAGGATCTGGCCGACCACGCCGACGTGCTCAACACAGCGCGGGCGCTCGAGATCGAGGCCGAGATCGGTCACGACGTGATGGCCGAGGTGCGCGCCTTCGCCGAGCAATGCCCCGTAGGCGGCGGGATCATCCACTGGGGCGCCACAAGCGCCGACATCACCGACAACGCCGATGTGCTGCGGATTCGCGACGCGCTGTCGCTCGTGTCTGCCCGATTGAAGACGGTGCTGGCCGATCTATCGGCCCTCATCGAGACGCACGCCGAGTTGGCCTGCATGGCCTACACGCACTTGCAGCCGGCCGAGCCGACCACGATCGGATATCGGCTGGCGATTTACGCGCAGGATCTGCTCGAGCATGAACGCGTGTTAGCCGATCTGGTTGGCGCGCTGCGCGGCAAGGGGCTCAAAGGCGCAGTCGGCACGCAGGCCTCGTATGGCGAGATGCTGGCCGGCACGGGTGTCACCCCGCGCGAACTCGAGGCGCAGGTTCTGCAGGCGCTTGGGCTTGGGGCTTACACGATCGCAACCCAGACCTACCCCCGCGTGCAGGATTACACGGTGCTGGCGGCGTTGGCGGGCCTGGCGGCCTCGCTCCACAAATTCGCGTTCGATCTGCGCGTGTTGCAGTCGGCGGGTTTCGGCGAGATGGCCGAGCCCTTCGGGGCCAAGCAGGTCGGCTCGAGCGCGATGCCGTTCAAACGCAACCCGATCAACGCCGAAAAGATCTGTTCGCTCGCGCGGCTCGTCGCCGCTCTGCCGCACATCGCCTGGGAGAACGCGGCCGACTCGTTGCTCGAACGCACGCTTGACGACTCAGCCAACCGTCGGGCGGCCTTCCCGGAGGCCTTTCTGGCGACGGACGAAATGCTACGCACCGCCCATCGCATCCTGGCGGGATTGCGCGTCAACGAGGAGGCCTGCGCGGCCAACCTCGCGCGCTTTGGCCCGTTTGCTGCGACCGAGCGTGTGCTGATGGCGGCCGTCCGCGCGGGGGCCGACCGCCAAGTCATGCACGAACGCCTTCGCGAACACAGCCTGAAGGCCTGGGCCGTGATCCACACTGGCCAGCCTAATCCACTGGCGGGTGCCCTGGGCGGCGACACACAAATCCTGCGCTACATCCAGCCGGCGCGGCTCAAGGATTTGATGCAGGCCGAGGCCTACACAGGCACGGCGGCGGAACGCGCGCGCGGCATCGCGACCATTATCCGCAGCCGACTGGACCTGGGCTGAGGGGATCTACAGTCTGCCCTCGAGCAGGGCGAGCGCCGTCGCCAAGATGTCGATCGGCTCATCGGGTTCGGGCGGCGCATCGTCCGGGCGCTTCGCCCCGCGCCACACGGCTTCAGCCAGACGCTGCAGCGAGGGGTCGGCTGCCGGGTGGCGCACTGCGAGCGCGATCAGACGCGCAGCCCTGTCGCTGTTGGAGGCCAATGCCGCCAGCCGCGCCAGACCGACGATGACGTCCAACAGGTAGGGCTCATTGCCCATCTCGGCGTGAAGGCGCAGGGCCTCGGTCAGACTGCGGTTCGCCTGCTCGCGCTCACCCTGAAAGGCCTGAGCCCATCCCAGCGCTGTCAGCGCCTGGGCCCTGAGATAACGATTCTCCATCTGCCCGGCCAGGAGCAGCGCCTCCTGTGCCTGAGGCAGCGCCGGGCCATAGTCGCCCACTAGCACACGCGCCCGACTGCTGTTAACCAGGAAGATGCATTGCGCAAAACGATTGCCCGTGCGCCGGACAATCGGCAACGCCTCATCA
>Ga0209573_1003212_pt1 | contig 18574 bp, 17 predicted proteins | sample TNRBio252014_DNA_FD_185870 | JGI IMG/M metagenome (GOLD analysis project Ga0209573, IMG submission 185870) | Wastewater treatment Type I Accumulibacter community from EBPR Bioreactor in Madison, WI, USA - TNR Reactor_6/25/2014_ DNA (SPAdes)... | ecosystem: Engineered > Bioreactor > EBPR >...
CGGGGTCAGCACTTAGAACCACTTCCACAGTCGTGCCTTCCGTCACCGTAAATCGGCAGACCGCCTGAGCCTGATTCATGACGCCCAAACACATCACCACGGCCATCAGGCCAACTTTAATCCGAGTCATCGCCGTTTCTCCTTACACTTCCAGATTCCAAATGCGCTCACCCGCACCAATGCAAATCACTCACAGGTCGCAACAAAACCAGGACAGGCAGCCTGCCTTCATTGCATTCGAATGTGCTTTCACCAATGTCCGGGAGCCAGTCCCGGTTTTGTCAGACGTTCTGACTGCGTCACTGCATATCGAACGATTCATCATCCGTAACCGGAAACACCATGGACCGATCGTTCTCGATAGGGACTACCATCCAGCGAATGGGCTGACCGGCCTTCGAACCGGCCTCCTGAAAGAAGGGATGATTTCGGTCGTGTTCATACAACTCGGCCAGTTCATAGGCTGGCACTTCAATGGGATGACCATCTGCCTCCATCTGAAATCCATACCCACTTCCCGGGTTCAGATTTCGCTGCCCGGAAGCAGCTGCCCTGGCCACCGGGGCCGGACGTTCAGATCCGCCACTGGGTGATCGAAGATCCGGCAGCAGCATGCCACCCACAAAAGCAATGGCACCACACAACGTCAGTGACGTCACCGGATGAGACCACCAGTGCCTCGCAACGCTGCGTGCCGCAGTCACTCGTTCACTCGACAGCGGTGCTTTGTCCTTCACTGAGGATTTTTCAGACAACGATTCCGCTCGAACGCCATCGTTGCGTCGTTCGTCTCCGGAGAACACTCGACGAAACTGGCGATCTTCGAGTAAGCCTGTGGCCAGAAACTTCCAGCCATCATTGACGGCATCCAGTCGCTGCAGCAGTCGGCGAGTCTCCATCGGCGACAATTCATCGTCGACGCATCGCTGAATCAGCATTTCGTCGTCTTCATTGATCAGCATCGTATTGCCCCTTCTTCCACATACTCTCGCAACAAGCGTCGAAGATTTTTGCGAGCCCGCATCAGTCGATATTCAATTGTGTCTTCCTGCACCCCCAGGTGCTCGGACAGATCACGGTAACTCCAGCCCTCGGAATATTTCAGCATCAGGATCTGCCGATCCAGTTCACTCAGTTGCCCGAGCGCTTTCTGGACGGTTTCCTGAGATTCGGCCGCCATCAGACTAATCAGCGGAGATTCGGTTTCGGTTCGCACGGACGTATCGGTAGCCAATCGATCCTGCATTTTGCGGCGTCGGCCAGACGTGCGGCGATACATCAGCACCTGCCGCACCGCGATCTGGTACAGCCAGGCTCCCACTTTGTTAACTTCAGCCAGCACCGAACGGTGCTTCACGATCGCCAGTGCGATGTTCTGCATCACGTCCTCTACCGCGTCCGCTTCGCTGACGCGACTGCGCACGACTGTGCGCAGCCACGCTTCATGTTCCAGAAATACGGCCTGTGGACTTACTGACGACACGTTGCCTGTTCCGGTCTTTGACGTCGACGAATCCGGACGATCAGACGGACATCGACAAAGTCCGTCGATATCGCGTTCGACAGACTTTTCCGCTGATCGCCCAACGTACCACTGATTCCAGGAGAGTCTGAACTCCATAGTACCCGGCGAATATCCGCATCAGCCGCCTGATTCTCTCTTCAGGCAACCATTGAAGACTTCAGCAGTAAGGTTGCCGGTCCTGAGATTCTCCGCAAGATTTCTGCAAGATTTCCGCGGAACAGCACACACTTACCCAGTGACTCGATCCAGCGTAACTCCAATCTGACTATTGACTTTCAGCGAGCTGAGTACGTTTTGGCAGGAGATATCGCCACGGATCAGGCCGCCATAGAGTCGCACGAAAGCGTCAACTTCCGCCCCTGATTCCCGCAGCAATTCCACTCGAAACCGCCTAACTCCCAGTCCCAGCAGCTCGGGAACGGCCACTGCCGAACTCTGCGCTGTGGCGTTAAACAATGTATTTCGACAGCCCACGTCTGCGATCAATGGATGGTCCACACCCGCTCGATCCCGCAGCTCCACCTTGTGAAAGTCACACGGACGACCGCAGTTGGTCTTGTTGGTTCCCGGGGAAATCACGGCGCAGAACACGCAATGCTCCATATGGAACATCGGCATGTGCTGATGCACGACGACTTCCAGCCACTGAGGCGGCGTGTAACGAATCAGTTCCATCAACTGCGAACGATTCAGGTCGTACGATGGTGTCAGCCACCCTGGGCCAAATTGCATCAGATATTCGGCCGTCAGATCATTGGTCACATTCAGCGAATAGTCACACGCCACCGGAATTCCCTGCTCCGGAAAGTACTTCAAGCCACTGAGATTCCTCACCAGCACGCCGTCCGGAGCCTGTTTCAGCATCAGACGGAACAATCCCATTTCATCCGGCTTCTGGATCCGTGGAGTCGCCGTGTACATCGTGATTCCGGAATTCCGTGCCGCCAAAATTGCTTCACGATACTCGCGGAGATCCTGAAAGTCGGCGATCAGACAATCCACCAGGCGATCTTCGGCCCCGATCGATAGAACCTGTCGGACCTGTTCCGGGGTTCGGCAAAGCACCGTCAGCAGCGGTCGCGATTCCACAATCTGTCGACCGGGCAATCGTCGCCTGAGCATCGCAACTGCGTTCTCTGAAGAGACCGGTATTTCGGTCTGCGGCAGTGATGTTTCGAGCTGTTGAATGAGTTCCCGTCGCAGTTTCCCCAGAACACTCAACGGGACCATGGGATTGCCGACAATTGTTGCGTCCAGGTCCTGCAGTTCGTAAATCGTCGCACCAAGCCGCGAAAGCTGTTCGTGCAGCAACTCCCGAGTCAGTGAGTGCTTTTGAGCAACCTGAAGCGGAAGTTCGGAAACGACTGAGCACACAGCCCCATTTGCAGCGCGACCTTCAATGCGCAGCGGCATTCCGGATTCCGCGCGAATGGTAAACGTCACAGGCGTTTTTCGCCGGGGATCAGCCAAATCAAATGACTTTCGCAACTCCTGATTCAATCGAGGGTCATCCGTCTTCCAGACCTGCTGGCCGACCCAAAGCTGCGATAAATCCAGCCGACTTCGGTCAAAAGTCAATTCCACGATCCCGGCATCGACGGTTCCGTCCAGTGGCTTCCCCTGACGCAGAACCTGAAAAATGCGTCCTCCCTGTTCGTTGCCTTCATAACGATCGCCATCAAAGACGATGCCATCCCCGGCTCGCACCTCACAGGTCAGATCCACCGCCACTGTATCACGGTGGACGGCGGTGACCGTTCCCAGCAAAACGCCACGTTTGGCTGAACTGGTTGCGGGCACCAGAGCTTTGTGGTCACACCCCTGAAGCCAGCCCACCGAAAAGCCTCGCGAAAACGATTGCTCCATCCGCTGAACGTCTTTTCGCGACAGACTGACCGGGCCACCACTCATCACATCATCGATGGCTCGACGATAATGTTGAGTGATGTTGGCGACGTATTCCGGTGTCTTCAGGCGTCCTTCAATTTTGAAGCAACGCACTCCGGCTTCAATCAGTTCACGAGTCAAAGGGTAGGCCGCCAGATCCTGAGGACTCAAAAGATACCGCTGCGGTCCCAGATCTCTCAGTTCGTCGTCACAAAGCAGTTCGTACGGAAGTCGACAAGCCTGAGCACACTGGCCACGATTCGCGCTTCGCCCGCCCAGTGATTCGCTTGTAAGGCATTGACCAGAATACGCCACGCACAACGCCCCGTGCACAAACGCTTCCAGTTCGACGGATGTCAGACTGTGAATTTGCCGGATCTCGTCGATCGACAATTCCCGAGGCAACACGACGCGACGAATTCCCAGCGATTCCACCGCCTGAATGCATTCGGCACTGGTCAGCGTCATCTGAGTGGATGCGTGGATGGTCAGGCCGGGAGCAATCTCGCGAATCATCCGGGCAACGCCAAGGTCCTGAACCAGCACGGCATCGACATTCGCTTTGGCCAGGCACCGGATGATGGTTTCCACCTGTGCCAGTTCATCCGTGAACGCCAGGGTGTTCAGAGTGACATAACCCTTGACGCCGCGTCGATGCAGGGACGACAGGATCTCGCCGACATTCTCCAGATTGAAGTTGGCTGCTCGAGCCCTCGCATTGAAACCATCGGCTAATCCAAAATAGACGGCATCCGCCCCATTTTCGACCGCCGCGCGAATGCAGTCCTGATCCCCCGCAGGGGCCAGCAGTTCGGGACGCGTAAGGATTTTCGAAGACGCCGAATCTGACATCAATGGTGTTTCTGAAAAGTGCGGGCCATTCGGATCGCAAAGTACTCGCTATGTTTGACCCGTGGCCGAAGGCCAGGCCGTGAATTTAACCTGGCCTGGCGGCCACGGGTTAAACGAAATGACTGTCTTCCGGCAGCGAACATCGTGAACGATCCAGTTCCAACGAGCCGTCATGCTCACCGGAGTCGAAAGGCTTTCAACCCTTCGCGAAGATTGAATGGAGTTTTCAGAAGACAGCGCCTGCACCGAAATTGACGGGCAGGCAGTTCAGGTAGGCAGGATCGTAACGTTCGATCAACCCGTAGCGCTTGTGCAGAGCCCGGAATGAATCCGGAAGCCGCCAGATCAACTTGTCCGATACCTCTGCCACCTGCCCGAACCGGCGCCCGCTGACATTCGTTGTCGTTCTCTCGGACGTCGCGTCATGGATTTGAACAGATCCTGCATCGAAACATCACCTCGTATTGTACTGAGTTTCTGACTCGACACGACCAGCCCAGAGAATTCGGCGACCGCGTTCTCTGACCAGGAATGATGGCCGTCAGCCGGGTCGCAATTGTCGAGAAACTCCTCTGGAAAGCGAGTTTTCCCTGCATGTGTCAGCCGATTCCAGCCATTCCACTTCCTGAATCTCCCGAGGAAGTTCGATCTCTGGATCACCTTCGCCATTTTGTGCATGTGACTTTGTGCCGCAAAGAAAATCTGCTGGAACATCACTTTCCGATGACGGAGCTGGAATTGACACAAAACGGGCGTCGTTGTGGGTTCCAGTTCGTCCTGCACGGTCCTCGATCCGTGAAACTTGCCGCCGTGTGGGCCGAATCCATCAATGAGATTCTGTTCTACGATGCCACCGGCCAGCGTTACACACGAATCCGCCTGCCCAATCGGTTGCAGTGCTGAATTTCAGTTCCGGAGTTGGATCGAATTCTGTGAATGCCGGGCGTGAGATACGGCCTGCGTTGACTAAGCATGCAGCCTCCGTCATAACCCTGTCGATCGGATGCAGGTTCACGAACAGAAATTCGTGAGCCGCATAAAAACCTGTTCGCAGTCTGAGGCCTCAACGATGTCAGCATTCTCCGCGATGCCGGGTGTCAACGACCTGTCTGGCCATTTGACTCTGCTGAATGAAGTCCTGTTCTTCGCTCAAACCAGCGCGCAGCGACGGGGGCAGTTGATCGGCATGATGCTGGGTTTCATGGTGATCGCTGGAATCGGGTACGCGATCCTGAAACTCAGGAAGCCGCCAAAATAGGTTTGAGGCACGTCAGCTTCAATCGATGGCTGGTTCGATTTGAGCGTCCGATGTACGGCTTATTCGCGTTGCTTCGCTGAATCTGATCGCACGCTTTCGGATGTGTTCGCTGCAAGTTCCCGAACCCAGATCTGCACAGTACCGCCAGGTTGAAAACTATTGCGTCGATACAGGCCGATCGCGGCAGTGTTTTCCCGATCGCACCACACCTGAAAGCTCTCTGTGGCAGAATCACGTGTTGGACGGATCTGATTGCTCAACAGATTCCCCACATTTTTGCCGCCCTGTTCCCGGTGGCATTCCAAAACGTGCGACAGCAGTTGGGAGCCAATGCCCTGTGAGCGCATTTCCGGGCGAACGCCCAGGTAGCGGATTTCCGAACAGGGACTTCCACAGTCGTCGTTCGCTGACGGGGCAACAACAATTAATCCCGTGTCGAATGATTGATGTGCGGCATCCGGCGACGGGATCGTTGCCAGAGTGATTCGGCAATAGTCGCGAGTCCAGTCTGTCAACAAATCCTCTGCCTGAGGATCCGGTAACTGTCGAAGATCCTCAGAATTCACCAGAATGGATTCAACCAATTGACGTAGCCGCGCTCGGAGTAAGTCCTGATCAGCCAACTCATCCGCATGGAAGTCTTCGCAGACGACAGGAGTGCGATCCTGGTTCTCGGTTAAAGGACTGTGTGCTGCTGTCGATGTGGTCCACGACTCAACCCTGGCCCGAAGAGTGAACTCCAGTCGCTCAAGTTCGCAGGGAAATAACAAATCTCCTGCAGGAGATTCCGGGATCTGCAGTCGAATCGCCTTTGCTGCCACCTCGTCGGCATATTGAAGAACAGCAGGCAGAAACGCTCCCAGCACGTTCGGCACCGAGTATTCGGAGTCTTCGATGATCTCCGGTCCCGCTACTGTCAACTGATGACCAGTGGCCAGAATCAGCCCAATCTGAGCGATGAGCCGATGATCGTGAACCAGCAACAGCCTGCATTCGCCATCGTCTGTGACGTACTTCCGAATCGACATTGACTGAGCGACGACGGGATCGCCTGTTCCGCAACTTTGCGGTGCGGACAATGTGGTCGATATCGGGACAATGCCCATTTCAGCTGCCGATTTCGCGTTTGAGAGCTTCCAGTTCCGCTTCGACTTCGCGTGTTCGGTGATTGTCAGGAACGGCCGCGAACTGCTGTGCGCTGCCGGAAATATCTTTGACGTCGCCGGTCCCGCCGGTCAATTCGGCCAGTTTCCGAGTGGCCTCGGCATGACGCGCCTCGAGAGCCTTCTGGATCCTGAGCATCTGCTGACTTGCGGAATTGGCCGCATCCAGTTCCGGTCGAAGACCCGCGATCAGGTCTTCCACTTCCACTTTGCGTCGCAGGGAGTCGCGAGCTGTGTCTTCATCACCATCCATCAATGCCAGCTTTGCCTGCTCCTTCCATTCGCCGATCTGTTCTTCGTACGAATGGATCTCTTTTCTGAGTCGTTCCGAGTTGGCCGCCGACGACTTCACATTTCTGCGGCACGCCGCCAAACCCTCGTTCATTTCCTCAATGATCTCCTGCAGCGTCTGAAATGGGTTTTCAGACGCATCGATAATCTCGGTAAGGCAGCAGGTGATGATGTCGGTCAGTCGGCTGAAATGTCGCATAATGCAGGTCTCAGGTCTTGATCACGAAACGTCTCGCTCACATTCCCCATGAATGAAAGTGGACGAATTCCATTGGGACATAAAGGTCAGTCGATCGATTCAAAAACATTGCGTACGAATACGTGTCGGGTGCATTTTTCGGCTTACGGAGCCAGCCATGGAATCTCCGCAGAACGGAAAGCTCCATGGATTCACCGAGTGTTTTCTCCTGGTGATGATTCCCGATCCAGCAGAAAGTCTTCTGTGATGCCGCGACAGTTCAACAGGTAACGCAGTTTCTCGCGTGCCAGACGAAGTCGGCTTTTGGCCGTTGGCAGCGAGGTCTCCATCGCGTCAGCCACTTCGGACAATGTCAGTGATTCGTAATGATGAAGGATGAAGGTCTGTCGTTGCTCCTCCGGAAGTTCGGTCAGAAGGCTCTGAACAAGCGAATTCATTTCGGCCTGCGATGACGAATCTTCGGCCGACGGAAGGTCATCCGGCAAACGCTGGAGCAGATCTGAATTCCGACTTTCAGAATTCGAAGTGTCCCGGCAAATGCGTCGGATCAAGACATCATTCACCGTGCGTCGTGAATGGTCAATGAGCAGATTTCTCGCTATTCGAAACAGGAAACCGCGAAACAAGCCTCGAGGAAGATAATCCCAGCTCGTGCGATAAAGTCGCAGCAGAGTTTCCTGAACCAGATCTTCCGACAGATGGGCGTCCCGAGTGTTCCTCAAAAAGAACCCAAACAGTGGTCCCTGCCAGCTTTCCACGACCTCACCAAACACTCGCGGATCTCCGGCCTGCAGCCGGATCATGCGGAGGTCATCTTCGGTGTAAGTTGCTTCGGTCACTCAGAGGATTACTGACAAGGCAGATTCAAACCAGCACCGGTCCGAACGTCACTTCGGGACCCTCCCGAAGACGCGGCAGCCAGCACATGCTACCACGGCCGCTCACGCATGTCCGCTCAGGATCGGCCCTTTTCACAACCGAGCCCTTCAGAACGGATTCGGCTGATACCTACGGGACCAGGGATCACCGTTGATTGCGTCGAAGGCTGCCGATCGTGCAGCACCGATGATTGCTCATCAACGTGCCATGATTCGAATGCCCTGGCCGACACGATCGCTGGGATGAAGTATCACCTCATCGTCCTCTGAGAGACCTTTCAGAACCTCGGCCTCAATACCGTTTAAATGCCCCAACTGAACATTCTGCAGTGCCGCACGAGATTGGCGAACGACATACACAAACCATTCGTTTCCCGATCGAAACAGTGCCCCGGCCGGGACCTTCAGCACGTCCTCAGATTGCCAGATCACGATGTTCGCTTCAACCCGATAACCGTCTCCCAATGTGTTCCGTTCGGCTGGCGGTGTAATGATGTCTGCAATCACCCAGACTCGCTGTTCTTCGATTCCCAGCGCTGACACTTTCGTGAATGCAGAAGGTTCCACGATGCGAACTCGTGCTTCCAGCCGTCCTTCCCCTCCCCAGTGATCGAGCCAGACTCGGGTTCCGGGATGGATCCTGACAGCGTCGACGGAAAGGACATCAATTTCGACCTCCAGGTCCGCCGGATCACCCAATTCGATCAGACGTGTTCCGACAACCACGGGTGTGGCGTTCTCTTCGAACACGCGAAAAACGCGACCGGAAATCGGGGCCTGAATCTGATGGCGGAACAGCGCCTGCTGTGTTTCCGGACGCTCCGTGAATCGCACAAGGGCGGCTTTTGCCTGATCCCGTTCAAACTCCGCGATGGTCAGATTGAATTCTGCCACTCGCAGGTCATGCGCAGCAAGCCGATGCTTCAGTCGAATGGCGTCATAGGATTCTTCCGGCATGGCCTTCTTTGCATGCAACGCTTCGGCGCGATGCAGTTCTTCACTGGCGATCAACTCGGCGTCGCGCGCCCGATCAATCAGGACCAGCGTCTGTTCACGGTGAGCCTCAGCCGCTTTAAACCGCGCTTCAGACTCCGCTCGAACGCGATCATCCAGCAAAGTTGTCTCGCTGGCTTCTATCGTCGCCACGACGGTTTCATTGGCCAGCACACTGTCGCCGCTGTGCAGCGGTGTCCGCAAGAGACGGCCTGCAAAGGGAGACGAAACAATGTAGCGCTCACGCACCCGCGTTCTTCCATCCTCGTCCACCGTCATGGTCATTGGGCCGCGGACGACAGTCGCCAGTTCGACATCGACCGGATCCGGCAGGAATCCGTAGATCAGCAGGCCGATGATGATTGCCGGAACAATCAGCCACAGGATCCGCCGAGTGAGTTTTCCTTTCGTCATTTGGCTATTCCCGAGTCTTCAGGACGGCAACCAGATCCAGCTGTGTCAGTCGATGAGTGACCAGCAGCCCGGTCGCAACCGTGGCCAGCAGCGTCACCAGCGCGGCAAAGGCATCGGTCTCCCGCGAGATCACGAGCGGAATCCGGAACAGCTCTGTATCGTACGCGATGCGAATGACAAGATCGGCCAGCAGGTGACCGATCCCAATGCCCAGGGGAATGGCAATCAGCGTCAGTATGGCCAGTTCTCCCAGCAGCATCCGGCTGACCTCGGCCCTCGTAAATCCAATGACCCGCAGCGTTGCCAGGTCCCGGCTTCGTTCGGCCAGAGTGATCCGAGCGCTGTTGTAGACGACACCGCAGGCGATCACGCAGGCAAAGCCGATATTGAACGCCCGCATCCTCAGAATGTTCGCCACGATCGTCTCCCGCATTGACTTCAATGCCGCTCCCTTCAACGATGCGCCGGCCAGACGGGGTGTTCGTTTCAGTTCCCGATACAAGTCATTGATCTGCAGTGGGTCGGCTGCGAGAAAGACTCCGGACACGGCCGTGTCTTCCTGCATCAGTCGCCTTATGACGTCGATGCTGGCGTACGCAGCCTCACCCTGAAAATCGGAAACCACGCCGGCGACTCGCAATAACTGCGAGGGACGTCTCCCTTCCAGGACATCGACGAGAATCTCTTCGCCCGGGCGAACCGAAAGAACCTGCGCAAGGCGTTCCGACAGAATCAGACCCATTGAGGGAACGGATTGCGCGTTTCGGTGGACATCCGCAATACGAAACAACCGACTGCTCTCACCAATCCCCAGTATCCCCAGTCTGCGTGACTGGGTTCCTGACCGCAGCCGGACAGCAATCGAACGAAAGGGTTCAACAAATGCGACTCCCGGGAGATGAGCCACTTCCCCCACAACCTTTCCATCGGTCGGTTCAACAAACGTCAATGTCATGTCCTGTCGCTGCGCCACGTTGAATTCGGATTCCATCACATAGTTCAGTCCGTCAAGCATAAATCGCCCCAGAATCATTACGGCCACCGCGAGTGACAACCCAAGACACATAATGGCTGCGCGGACGGGACGGCGAATCATTTGACGCAGAATCATTCTGACTTCAACCGGTATTCGTCGAACCAGCAACAGCGATTCCATCCCGGCAGTACCGAACGCAGGCGGTGTTTCCGGGCGCATCGCGACCGCTGGTGGCAGTCGCATGCATTTCCAGATCGGATGAAATACGGCAAGTGTCGAAGTGAGGCCGCTGACTCCGATCGTCAGCAGCACCACGCGTCCATCCAATTGAAATTCCATCACCGGGAAATGGAAGAACTGCGAATAGATGTTCGCAACGCCACGACCAAGCCAGACTCCCACGCCAATCCCCAGGACAGTGCCCAGACAACTGATCAGCAGGACGAATTCCAGGTAATGGCGTCCTATCTCTGTCGCCGTATAACCGAACGCCCTCAGCGTTGCGATCTGTTCGCGCTGCGTGCCGATGATGCGCGAGACAACCATCTGCAGCAGCCATGCAGCAACGATCAGAAAAATTGTGGGCACGACCAGCGCCATTCCCCGCAGTTCGTTCAGCTCATTCGAAACAAATTTGTGCGAGCCCTGTTCGTCTCGACCAAAGGCTCCGGTGCCGCCATACTCGCCGGTGACTCGGTCAACCTGCCGAAGAACCTCGTCCAGATTCGTCCCGGGCGCGATCGTCAGCGAAGCTTCATTGAACGCGCCTTCCATCTGAAACGCCGCTTCCAGTGCTCGACGCCGCATCCAGAAAATTCCAAAACGGCGATCATCCGGAAGCAACTCTCCTTCGCGAATCTGGTAAATGAATTCAGGGGACAACGCGACGCCCACGATCCGCAGCTCCTGAAGTCGACCGTTCAGAAGCGCCCCCACTCGATCGCCAGATTTCAGCCGATGGGCTGTGGCAAATCCATCGCTGACAAGAACTTCATCCACCTGATCCGGCTTCGGCCATCGTCCCATTCTCAAATGAAGTGCGTTGAGAGCCGGCTCGCCCCGGTCCGGCAGAGACAACAGACGGCCCGTCACTGGCTCGCGCATGTCGGGCAGGTCGAGACTGACAACTTCGACAATGCGAGTCTCAACTTGAACGATGCCGGAAATCTCAGCGAGTCGCAGAGACAGTGACTGGGGAGCGCGCTTAACGTACACAAAGGCGTCAGCGAATCGGTATCGCTCGCAATAGGCTGACTGCGTGCGATACAGAGTGGACAAAGTACAAAGTGACATCACAAATGTTGCGACGCCGCTGGCCAGAACCAGACTAATTGCCGTGACGGGACCACGCAGCAGCCACAGGTCGCGGAAGAGTTTGCGATGAAGTGCCGTCATGAAAGTCACCAGACCAGTTCAGCAGCCTGCTTCCGCTGTGCGTTTCGGGATTCCTGCACAATCCGTCCGTCGGAAAGCGAAATGACGCGGTCTGCCATGCCCGCAATCACGGCGTTGTGCGTAATAATGGCCATCGTGGTCCCAAACTCTCTGTTCACTCGATCCAGTGCCTCCAGGACCGTGATCCCTGTGTGAACATCCAGTGCTCCGGTCGGCTCATCGCACAGCAGCACATCAGGGCGTTTCACGATGGCACGCGCAATCGCGACTCGCTGTTGTTCTCCTCCCGAAAGCTGTGCCGGGAAATGATCGAGCCGCTGGCCCAGCCCCACGATTTCCAGCGCTTCAGCAGGGAGCATCGCGTTCCGCGCTATGTCTGTGATCAGTGCAACGTTCTCCCGGGCCGTCAAACTGGGAATCAGGTTGTAGAACTGAAACACGAATCCCACATGGTCACGTCGATATCGAGTCAGCTCGGCATCATTCGCATGCACCAGATCATGATCGCGGAACCAGACATTCCCGGAGGTCGGATTGTCCAGTCCGCCCAGAATGTTCAGCAACGTGGATTTCCCGCTTCCGGACGCGCCGAGCAACACGACGAAATCCCCGGCGTACAGATCCAGATCCAGCCCTCGCAGGGCGAAGATTTCGACCTCGCCCACGCGGTAGACCTTCGTCAGTCCCTGCGCCCGGAAGACTCGTTCGGGTCCATCGGTCGCCGAAGGGGGCGATGGCGGTTCGCGATTGGATGCAGAAGGAGTGGCAATCGTCGCAGTTTCCTGCCGGGAACGAAAAACCTGCCTGGATAACGACAATCAAAACACACTCATAACATCAAAACTTCAACCGAAGCAATGCTCGATCTTCGCGCCAGTGATGTTCGACCGCGGCGTGTCCTCAGACTCCTGGAAAATCGGCTCTCCAACACACGTCGTCTTCATGATTTCCCGGGGCAGAACCAACATCGTGAATGAGTACTTTCGCATCTTTGAAACGAAGTTGCCATGGTGTTGCGGCGAAGGAAATCAAGGTGACCATCTGCATTGCCGGGACCGGCGCGGCCTGCCGGAGTGATCTGGTTTGTGGAACTCCGCGAATCAGCGATTCAATCGTGGGGCCAGGACCGGCATCCGGGAACCGGTCTTCCGGATGATGCCGACGCCCCACCGGGATGCAGTGATGCTCGATTCGACTGTGATACCAGCACATCAACATGCCGCGGGAGTACCAGAAAGTAAGAGTCCCGCGAAACAGCACTCGGCCGTTCGCGCGGCGGCTTCAACTGCCGATTGCATCACGCGGCAGATGCTCAGGGCCATCAGGTGAAACTGTGTCGGGGCTTCAGAATTACGACACGAAACAAAACGACGGCACGCAATGATCCGGCCACCGTCCCTGTCATCTCGTCCCTCGTGATGCCTGCTGTAATTGTCCGGATGACCTAATGCAGTCCATAGCGGCCCATTTTGTAGTGCAGCGTTCGAATGCTGATGCCAAGACGTCGTGCGGTTTTCTCGCGGTGGAATTCGCAGGCTTCCAGTACGCTGGAAATCGCATTCCGTTCGCATTCCTCCACGACTTCGGCGAGTGTTCTGACAACAGCGGACCTGGAAGCCACGCGTGGAGTGAGTTCCGGAGGCAGGTCTGATGCGCGAATGACGTCGCTGTTCAGTGTCACGACAAGTCGCTCAATCATGTTTCGCAACTGACGGACATTGCCGGGCCATGGGGCAGATGTCATGATCTGCATAGCATCGGAAGCAATCTCTCGGCAGGTCCGATTGTGACGTTCGCAAAAGTGACGCAGGAAGTGCTCAACGAGGAGCGGAATGTCCTCGCGTCGGTCTCGAAGCGACGGCACCTGAATGGGAACGACGTTCAGCCGATAGTACAGATCCTCGCGAAACGAACCGTCTTCGATCAGATCCTGCACTGACTTATTGGTTGCCGACAGCACTCGAACATTCGTCTGAAGGAGCTGCTCGCCGCCGACTCGGGTTAGTTGCCGCGTCTCAAGAACCCGAAGCAGATCGATCTGGCTTTTTGTGGACATTTCAGTCACTTCATCCAGGAACAACGTGCCCCCGTTGGCTTGCTCAAAACAACCGGGCTTCTGCCGCAAAGCGCCGCTGAATGAACCTTTTTCGTGACCGAACAGTTCACTCTCGAGCAGCGTTTCGGGAAGCGCTCCCAGATTCACGGCGAGGAATGGACCGGAACTGCGATCGCTGAGGTTATGCAGTGCCCGCGCGATCAGTTCCTTCCCTGTCCCGCTTTCACCGTGAATCATCACCGTGGCGTCTGTCGAAGCGACCTGACGTACCTGGTGAAAAACTTCCTGCATCGCCGTGCAGTTGCCGATGATGTTTGAAATCTCGCCTGCATTGGCCAGGTGTGCCCGCAGCTGACGGTTTTCCTGCTGCAAAAGGCAATGTTCCCGCGCCCTTCGCACCTGCTGACGAACAAGATTCAGGTCCAGGGGCTTGGCAATGAAGTCGAACGCTCCGGCCCGCATGGCCTCGACTGCTGTCTCTACGGTCCCGTGCGCCGTGATGATAATGACTGCGGTCTGCGGTCGTGACTGCAGCATCTTCTGCATCAGCTCAATGCCATTCATTCCACAGTTCAGACGGACATCCACAATCACCAGTTGATAATCCGCCTTCTCGAACTGCGACAATGCAACCGACGCATCTTCAGCTGATGCAATCGAATCCGCCTCATTCGCTAACCCTTTCGCAAGGCCCGAACGAATATTCGGCTCGTCGTCGACGATAAGAATTCTGAAGTCGATACTGTTCATGCAATTTCGTCCACGGGAAGCAGCACAGTGAATTCTGTACCAGGCTGACCTCCACGTTCTTCTCCAGTACGGAAGTCGATTGTACCTCCATTCTGTTGAACATATTTATAGCAAAGCGCGAGTCCCATGCCTGTGCCGTCCGCACGTGTGGTAAAGTACGGGTCAAAAATCCGGGATCGAATATCCGGTGAAATTCCAATGCCCGTATCACGGACGTCCAACCGGATTAACTCATCCTGTCGACTCACAGAGAAGGTCAGTGTCCCGCCTTCGGGCATTGCCGCGATTCCATTCAAGGCCAGGTTCAGCAGGACCTGCTCCAGTTGAGCTTCATCTGCCAGAATCGTTCCGATGCTCATCACCGGGATCTCCACCCTGATCTCAACGTGATGCTGGTCGGCCTGGGGACGAAGGAGACGGACCAGCTTTTCGATCAGATCAGCAATCCTGACCGGTGACTTCCCGGCCTGATCCACAGTTGCGTAATTTCGAAAGCCATCCAGAACTCTGCTGATGCGAGTCACTTCTGATTGCAGAACTTCCAGCATCTCCTTCACATCGGACTGGATTTCGACTTGTGACAGACGCTCCTGAAGAAGTTGAATGTGCAGCATCAACGCGCTGAGAGGATTCTTGATCTCATGTTGCAGTCCGGCGGCCAGAGACCCAAGTCCCATATAGCGTTCCATTCGGCGCAGACGCTCTTCGAGCAGGGCTTTCTCGGTCACATCCCGTACGTAGACCACAGTTCCAATTTCTTCCTTCTGTTGATTCCGCAGAATTGTGCAACTGACACGCCGCGTCTGCCTGTGACCTGCCCTGGTGACGCAATAGTCGACGTCGCGGATTGTCTGATGCGTCCTGTTGACCTCGGCGCAAATCGAGGCCAGAAGCGAATGAGCGGGATCGATTTCCGACAGGAATGTTCCCACGGAACTACTATCGATTCCAATACACTCCCGCGCTCCAATGTTTACGCTGGTCATCATTCCCTGGCGGTCTGTTGTAATCACAGCAGCATCCATGCTGGCAATGATATCTGTGGCCAGTACCTTCACGTCTCGGAGAGATCGTTCACTGTGCAGGTACCCACGCAGAACCAGGCCCAGAGCAACTGTCGTGCCGAGGACGTTCAGCACCAGCAGGATGGCCAGACGACCGTTCAATCGCAGTGATCCGGACAACTCCCGCGCGGCATCGAGATCACTTTGAGGCAGATGCCGCACAAACCCTGCGACGAGTTCCTGTTCTCGCTGGACGTCGAGCGTAATCAGAATCGTCATCGCCAGGGAAATCAGACCCAGGATTGCAAGCGCAAATGCCAAACGTCGCATGCTGCGACCGTTTGGATTCTCATGAATGTCGAACATCGGCGATCTTCCGCGAAACCACGCCCCTGTACTGCGGAACGCCAGGAGTCTAATGACAATCGGTTACGTCGACCACGCTGTCCGGGTTCGCGCTGATCACGACGTGCCCACGGAACTGCAGGGTCGTGCACGCCTTCTGCACCTCGTTGCAGGACTCGAAGTATGAGTCCTGCAACGAGGCGGGCCTCAGTCTTTCTCTGATTTCAACATCGCCCCGGAATCCTGCGGCACACCGATCTGTCAGGGAACCGCGTAATCTCAATCTGCAGACGATCGTGAAATGGTCACGAGATGCGGATTGTAGTTGGGTCCAATTCCACCGCCCAGCGCCTGATAAGATTCCACAACCGCGGTGAGCTGCTCCTTCTTTGTCGCAATAATCACCATCTTTGCTTCCTGCAGATCACGTTGAGCAAGAAGCACTTCCACATACTCTGCGCGAGCATTCTGAAAGAGCTTTGTAGCGACGTCGACCGATGCCTCAAGTGCATCCAGCTGCATTCGCTTGATCTCGAGACTCTTTCCATAATTGTCCACTTTGCTCATCCGGTTGATGACCTCTGTGAAGGCCTTCAACACGGTCTGCTGGTAATCGTAAACGGCCTGCAGTTGTTCGGCGTTCGCATCGTAGTAGTCCGCCTTGATGGCGTTCCTGTTAATCAATGGGACTATGACATCTCCTGCAAGGTTATAAATCAGCGATTCAGGAGTTGTGAACAGATACTTCGAATCAAATGCATTATACCCGACGCCGGCATTGATGATGAGCGAAGGGTAGAAGCGCGCTCGAGCAACTCGGATATCCAGTCCTGCCGCCTGCAGTTTACGTTCGGCCGAACGAATGTCCGCGCGGTTTCGGAGCAGTTCTGACGGGACTCCAGCGCTGAGAGGGTGGATGCTCAGTTCGAAGAAATCTGCGGACTGGCGTTCAACAATCTGCGGGTAACGGCCCGTCAGAAAATTGATTCGGTTCTCTGCTTCCAGGATGTCCTGAGCGATGATCAGTTTCTCACTCTGATTCTTTCGAACCTCCGCTTCAAACCGCTGGACCGCCAGTTCAGTGCCCCGTCCGGCGTCCTTATTCAGTTTCGCGAATCGCAGACTTTCCTCCTGAAGTGAAATTGTTCTGTCGAGTGTTTCCAGCCTCTTATCGAGAGCAATGAGCTCATAGTAGTTGTCGGAAATTTCCGCGATCAGGCGGGTCGCAACATAGTTTCGTCCCTCGGCTGTTCCCAGATATGTCAGATAGGCCGAGCTTTGAGCGTTTCGCAGTTTCTTCCAGATGTCAATTTCCCAGGACACATTCGCCGCGATCAGAAACTCGGGCAAAGGCTCGGGAAAGGAGTGTCCGCGAGCCATCAGGTTTTCTTCCACTGCCCCATCCCGCGTAAAGGCACCGGGTTTATCCAGACCGGCACGGGCTCCGAAGAATCCAAATGGCAGATAAGCCCCACGGCGGCGATACACGTCATTCCTTGCAATCTGAATCTCTTCTGCAAGGATCTTTAATTCCTGATTGTCAACAAATGCCTGGTCAATCAGAGAGATCAACAGGGGATCATCGAAGAACTGGTGGAATTCAACCTGGCCAGTGCTTTCTGCGACGGGGACGCCTTCCGTTGCCGCCGTTGACGGAGTGTTAAACGCGTCTGGTGTCTGATTTCCGTGACGAGCCCCACGAAGGTTTGGAACATGGCACGCTGGAATTGACAGAAGCAGAACTGCAGTGACAGCAACTCGAAATGTCGCGATTCGACGGTGAGAATCTACAGACGCGATGTTTCGATTCATGAGGCCCATCCTTGAGCGTTGATCGTTCGAAGGCAACTCTTCCAGTGAGTTTCAGATTTGCCTGTGTCTGCCCTCGTATTCAATTCTGCCATTCCAACTGGTCTCCGGAATGGCGCGGAATTTTGTCCGCCGTGGCAGAACGAGAACCAGCAAGGGAGCAAATACGAAGCTGAGACACCGGAGATGCGGGTTCCAGGCACGCCATTGCACCAGTCCATTCATCGGTACTGTCAGCGTGATGTCATCGTCTTCGGATTCTGCATCAAAAGCAGAATAAATAAGTTGACGGGACACAGGCGGTACTTCTGGAACGACCGCTTCAGGAGGCGTAGTTGACCTCCGACAGTCCCGGGATCAACGTGCTTCAGGTGGCGGATTCACGGCCTGCTGGCGGGGCTTTCTCCCACCACCGGCTCTTCGAACTCGCGTTTGTTCAGCAGAAACTGTATCTTTTTGTCCGGCAATGATCTCCAGGATCCCCTTTTTGACCGTATTTGGCGAGATTCTGAGAGCCCTGGAGACTGCAGCGATCCCTCCGCGACCCAGTTCCATTGCTGCGGCTGCGGCCCAGTGGCGGCGCTGGCGTTCATTCAGTGTTTCGCCCGCTTCCTCGTAGCGAACACGGATCTGCTGAATCAGGTCATCTCGGTCTGTCAAAAGGAAGCCTCGAACTGGTTTGCGCGGCGATGAGAGCAGTCTGAAATGCGCAGATCACAGAGTTCCGCGGAACTACCCGATCAGTGTCCAAAGTGTTCACTGAGTGGCGAGATGTGTTC
>Ga0209573_1003213_pt1 | contig 18558 bp, 18 predicted proteins | sample TNRBio252014_DNA_FD_185870 | JGI IMG/M metagenome (GOLD analysis project Ga0209573, IMG submission 185870) | Wastewater treatment Type I Accumulibacter community from EBPR Bioreactor in Madison, WI, USA - TNR Reactor_6/25/2014_ DNA (SPAdes)... | ecosystem: Engineered > Bioreactor > EBPR >...
CGGCAGCTGGTCAGCCGAGATCGATCTCCCGGCGGGCGAGCATCAACTCGTGGCTGTGGCCACGCAGCCCGATGGCCTTGAGGCAACCTCAGCCGCGTTCGACGTCGCCGCGACGGCAGCGCTGCCTGTGATTACATCGCCGGCCGCCGGTAACGTCACGTCGGGAAACGTCGTGGTGCGCGGGACGGCCTCACCCAACCAGACGCTCGAGATCGTGGTCGATGGCGTCGTGGTGGGCACGACGACCACGGATGCGCGCGGCAACTGGTTCCTGTCGACGCCGCTGACGGCCGGCGCGCGCAGTGTGACCGCGCGCTACCCCGGCGCTGCCGACACCGCGGAGCCTGTCGCGTACAGCGTGCAGCAACGCCGACCGGGTGGTCAGTGCCGCAACACCACGCCGATCGCGGCCGAGGTCTCGCGCTACACGGTCGAAGTCAACGACACGCTGTATTGCATCTCGCAGCGCGCGGGCCTGTCGATCACGACGCTGCGACGCGATAACCCCTTCATCACCGACGAGAACCTGATCCTCCCAGGTCAGGTCCTCACCCTCCGCGAACACGTGCCGCCGACTCCGACGCCGGTAACGGCACCGTGACGCGCACCCACCCGGGGCCAGCAGGGATTGCTGGCCCCGGGTGGGTTAAGGCGCCGGGTCTGCCGCGCAATCTCCCGATCAGTCCCGATGTCGACGGGATCAAGCCCACTACAATCACGCCATGACAAACTCCGACGCTGTGCAGGTCACGCTCGATGAGGCACAATCGCTGATCGGTTCGGGGCGCCAGATTGCGGCGATCAAGCTCGTGCGCGAACGTTTCGGCGTGGGGCTGAAGCAGGCCAAGGATCTTGTCGATGGGCTCGCCGCTGGGCGTCGGGCGGAGATCCAGATGGCGTTTCAATTATCGGGCTTTCGACAACCTGAGCCGCGCGAACTCTCCGAGTCGTCCGAGGACGAGGTGCGTCGGCTCCTCGCGCAAGGCAAGAAGATCGAGGCGATCAAGCACATTCGACAGCAGCTCGACTTGAGCCTGAAAGAGGCCAAGGATCTGGTCGAGGACTTCGAGGCCGGGAAGGCCACCGCGTTGGGTCGGGCCGATGCCATGCCCGAGCCGGAGCCTCGGTCGGAGGCCGCGCACTGGGCCGAGATCGACCGCCTGGCCCGAGCCGGGAGGAAGATCGAGGCCATCAAGCACCATCGCGAAGTCTTTGGCACAAGCCTGGCCGACTCAAAGGCGGCCGTCGAGTCGCGGACCGAGGGGCGCTTCCCCCGGACCCCGTCGCCGATGTCGCAGGTCGACGAGCCTCAGACGCTGGCGCAACGGTTGGGCGTGCTCGGTTGGCTCATCGTGTTCGGACTGGCCCTGTTGTTGGTGATCGGATGCGCGGCGGTCGTTGTTTTTGCGTTGAGCCTGGCGTAGTGCCGGTTTGCGGAGGTGCAGGATGCGCGGATGGATCGGGTTGATGGCTGTGTTGCTTGCTGTGGCTGGATGCGCGACAGTCGCGCCGACCGAGAGGCTCGATGCGGCTGACGCCACGACCGCCCGTCGGGTGCAATTCGCCGACATCGACTATCTCGGCGCCTTCCGGGTGCCTGAGGGGGATCGGGTCGGCTGCAACTATGGCACAGGCGCGCACTGCTTCACCTTTGGCGGGCTGTTTGGGATCGGGCCAGACGGGGATACGCTGTACCTCAACGGGCACGCCTGGGCCGGAGGTGTGGGTGAGGTTCGCATCCCGGATGAGGTGTCGCTCAGCGAGACCGCGATTGTTGTGCAGGACATCCACGATCCGGCCGATGGTGTCGAGGTCGATCCGGGCGAGGTCAATGGCCAGGGCCCGGCGGCCGGTATGGTCTACGAGGGCCGTCTGATCGTTTCGGGCTCGACTTACTACGACGCCGACGGCACGCAGGCGAACTCGCATGGCGTCTCGGGGCTCGACCTTTCGCTCGGCAGCGACTTCGACGGTTGGTATCGCTTCAACCCGGCGCTCGCCGCCAACCCGCGATCGCTTGGCGGCTACATGACGATTATCCCGCTCGAGTGGCAGGCGTTGCTTGGCGGCCCGGCGCTCACCGGCAATTGCTGTCTGCCGATCATCAGCAACAGTTCTGCCGGGCCGGCGGCGACGGTCTTTGACCCGGCCGACGTCGGCGTGAGCGGGGTGCTCACCGGCACCACTGTGCTCTACTATCCCATCCAGCATCCGCTCGAGCCCGAGAACACGCAGAATGAGTATTTCAATCTGGCGACGCAGATGGGCGGCATCGCGTTCCCGTCGGGCACGCGCAGCGTGCTGTTCATCGGCCGTCAGGGCACAGGGCCCTACTGCTACGGCGATGGCGCGCCGTGCGGTGATCTGTGCGACGGATCGAAGGGCACGCATGCCTATCCGTACCGGCATCAGATCTGGGCCTACGACGCCAACGATCTGTTGGCCGTCAAGAACGGCGCAGCGCAGCCGTGGGAGATCCGGCCGTATGCGATTTGGGCGCTAGGCGATATGGATTCCTCAGGCTGCGCCGCGATCTCTGGTGCGGCCTATGACCCGATGACCAATCGGCAGTACGTGGCCGCCGACTACGGCGACGAGCCCATCATCCACGTCTACACGATCGATCGCGTCGGCGTATCGCTCGATCGACGGCTGGCGCTGCCGGCGTTGTTGCGCTGAATCTTGTTCGGATATCCCGAACGAAACCTTCGCGCTTTCGGGATTGTTGATGCCCTGGCAATCGCTATAATCGCCTCATCTCGCGTGACCGTCGGCGATTTCGGCCCTGCCCGGGTCGTACGGCGCATGGTCACAGCCTTCCACACAGGAGCACGCATGACCCCCCGTCTGACCGATCCCTTTGGCGCCCGTTCCAAACTTGGCGAGCACACCATCTATCGGCTGGATCGTCTCGTCCAGACGGGTGTGGCGCCCGCGCTCGATCGGCTGCCGTTCTCGATCCGGATCCTGCTCGAGTCGGTGCTGCGCAACGCCGACGGCTACCTCGTCACCGAAGACGATGTGCGTCGGCTGGCGGCCTGGAACGCGGCCTCGACCGAGGCGGTCGAGTTGCCCTTCCTGCCGGGGCGGGTCGTGATGCAGGACTTCACGGGCGTGCCCTGCGTGGTCGACCTGGCCGCGATGCGCGACGCCGTCAAGCGCCTGGGCGGGGACCCGAAGAAGATCAATCCGCTTGTGCCGGTTGATCTGGTGATCGACCACTCGGTGCAGGTCGACTACTTCGGTAGCGAGCTCGCGTTGCTGCGCAACGCTCAGCTCGAGTTCGAGCGCAACGGCGAGCGCTACGAGTTCCTGCGCTGGGGGGCGCAGGCATTCGACAACTTGCGCGTTGTGCCTCCGGCAACGGGCATCATCCACCAGGTCAACCTCGAGTATCTAGCGCAGGGCGTGCTCACCCGGCCCGAGGGCGATGGGCGCGTGCTGTACCCCGACACGCTGGTCGGCACCGACTCGCACACCACGATGATCAACGGCCTCGGCGTGCTTGGCTGGGGCGTCGGCGGCATCGAGGCCGAGGCAGTCATGCTCGGCCAGCCGCTGTACATGGTCACGCCGCAGGTCATCGGCTTCAAGATCCAGGGCGCGCTCCGCGAGGGCGTCACGGCCACTGACCTGGTGCTCACCGTCACGCAGATGCTGCGCAAGAAGGGCGTGGTCGATAAGTTCGTCGAGTTCTACGGCCCGGGCCTGTCCTCGATGTCGCTGGCCGATCGGGCCACGATCGGCAACATGGCGCCCGAGTACGGTGCCACCTGCGGCTTCTTCCCGACCGACGCCGAGACCCTGCGCTACCTGCGCGCCACGGGCCGCGGCGCCAGCGCCGATCTGCTCGAGCGCTATGCCAAGGAGCAGGGCCTGTTCCGGACCGACGACCAGCCCGACCCAATCTTCACCGACACGCTCGAACTCGACCTGAGCACGGTCGAGCCCAGCCTGGCCGGGCCCAAGCGCCCGCAAGACCGCGTCGCCATGCGCGACCTGAAGAGGGTCTTCACCACGGCGCTGACCGCGCCGGTGAAGGAGCGCGGCTTCGGCCTGGCCGAAGGCGATCTGGGCAAAAGCGCCGTGGCGGATGGCGCTGCGATGGCTCACGGCTCGGTCGTCATCGCCTCGATCACCTCGTGCACGAACACCAGCAACCCGAGCGTGATGCTTGGAGCCGGCCTCGTGGCAAGGAAGGCCGTCGAGAAAGGTCTGAGCGTCAAGCCGTATGTGAAGACCAGCCTGGCCCCGGGCTCGAAGGTCGTCACCGAATACCTGACCAAGTCGGGGACGCTGCCGTATCTCGAGAAACTCGGCTTCGACGTGGCCGCGTATGGTTGCACGACCTGCATCGGCAACAGCGGCCCGCTGCCCGAGGCAGTGGCGAAGGCCATCACCGACAACGGCCTTGTGACGAGCGCCGTGATCTCGGGCAACCGCAACTTCGAGGGCCGGGTGCACCCGCAGGTCAAGTCCAACTTCCTGGCCTCGCCGCCGCTCGTGGTCGCCTACGCGTTGGCCGGCCGGGTCGACATCGACCTTGAGAACGAGCCGCTCGGCATCGGCTCCGACGGCGCGGCCGTGTACCTGCGCGACATCTGGCCGACCCAGCAGGAGGTCGCCGATGTCATCGCTGGATCGATCGATGCCGCCATGTTCGAGAAGTCGTACGGCAACGTCTTCGACGGCAACCCGGATTGGAACGCGATCCCGTTTGCGGCTGGAGATAGCTACGCCTGGAACGACGCGTCGACCTACATCCAGAACCCTCCGTTCTTCCTGGAGCTGTCGCCCGAACTCAAGCCGCTGGCCGAGATCCGCGGCGCGCGCGTGCTCGGCCTGTTCGCCGACAGCATCACGACCGACCACATCTCGCCGGCCGGCAACATCGCCAAGGATTCGCCCGCCGGGCGCTATCTGATCGCCAACGGCGTGCAGCCCAAAGACTTCAACCAGTACGGAACGCGCCGCGGCAACGACCGCGTGATGACGCGCGGCACCTTTGCCAACATCCGTTTGAAGAACCTTCTGCTCGGCGGCGAAGAGGGCGGCCTCACGCTGTGCTTTGCTGCGGGCGGCGCCAAGATGTCGATCTACGACGCCGCCGAAGCCTACAAGGCTGCCGGCGTGCCGCTGATCGTGATCGCGGGCAAGGAGTACGGCACCGGGTCGTCGCGCGACTGGGCGGCCAAGGGCACGCTGCTGCTCGGGGTCAAGGCCGTGATCGCCGAGAGCTTCGAGCGCATCCACCGCAGCAACCTGGTCGGCATGGGCGTGCTCCCGCTGGTCTTCGAGCCCGGTCAGAACGCCGAGAGCCTGGGGCTGACCGGCCACGAGGTCATCGATATCGTCGGCATCGGCGCTGATCTGCAACCGCGCCAGGCGCTGACCGTTCGCGCGGCGCGCGAGGACGGCACAGTGCTTGAGTTCAAGGCCATCGCCCGCCTCGACACGCCTGTCGACGTCGACTATTACAAGAACGGCGGCATCCTGCCGGCCGTGCTGCGGAATCTGATGAAGTAGGCCGAGGCATCCCCGGCCGTGACGACTGACGTCGTCACTACACGACCATAGAGCGGCGGCGCATTTCTTCGTCAGAGATGTCTTGGCCATGTAGTCGTGTAGTGACGACGTCAGTCGTCACGGCTTTGGACCGATTGGCGCCTGCATTCCATGCCACCCCTTCATGTCGCTCTCCTCGGCGCGCCGTCGACCGGCAAGACTACGCTGGCCGAGCGCCTGGCCGCCGAATACGACACGCTCTGGATGCCCGAGTACGGCCGCGAATATTGGGAGGCGCACCAGGCCGACCGGCGCCTGACGCTCGAGCAGCTGGTCGAGATCGCCGAGGGCCATCTCGAACGCGAAGATTCGCTGTTGGCGCGTGCGCACGGCATCTTGTTCACCGACACGAACGCGCTGACCACGCGCCTGTTCTCGCTCTACTACCATGGCGCCGTTCATCCCCGGCTCGAGGCGCTGGCCCGCCAGGCCGAGCACCGCTACGACGTCGTGCTCGTCTGCGACACCGACATCCCCTATGACGACACCTGGGATCGCTCCGGCGATGTTCAGCGCAACGGCTTTCAAGCCCAGGTCCTTGCCGATCTCGAAGCGCGGCGAATCGCCCATCACCTCATCGGCGGCGACCTCGAGACGCGCGTGCGGCAGGTCCGTGTGATACTTGCTGGAAAGAGCGGTCAGCGATCAGCGATCAGCCCACGCTACCGCGCAGAAAGCTCATAGCTGACCGCTGATCGCTGACCGCTTCCCCCATGCCCGACTTCTTCAGCGTCCACACCATCGCCCTCGACGTCTTTGGCTACCCGCTTAGCTATCTCGAACTGGTCGGCACGGTCTTCAATCTGTGGTCGGTCTGGCTTGTGACGCGGCGCCGGATCGAGACATGGCCGGTCGGCATCGTCGGCGTCGTGCTGTTCTTGGTGCTGTTTTATCAGATCCGGCTCTATGCCGACGTGTTCGAGCAGGCTTACTTCTTGATCGCGAGCTTTATCGGCTGGTGGCGCTGGCGGCAGGAAGCCCCGGAGACCGAGACGCAGAGCGGCGCGGCCTACAGCCGGCGTGCGTGGCTCTTGGGCTGGGCGGCCCTGACCCTCGTCGGTGGGCTGGCGCTCGGCGCGTTCACGGCGCGGGCCCATCTCCTTCTGCCAGGGCTCTTCGCGGCACCGGCGGCTTATCCATTGCTGGACGCGTTGACCACGGCCATGAGCTTCACGGCCACCTGGCTGATGGCCCAGAAGCGCACCGAGCACTGGCTCTACTGGATCATCGTCGACGTGATCGGGATCGGCCTGTATTTCGCCCAGGGCGTCGCCTTCGTCGCCGGGCTGTATGTGCTCTTCTTGATCATGGCAGTGCGCGGCTGGCTGGCCTGGCAGGTGCTGCGGCCGGCGCCCGCCGCGGCCTGATCTGCGAATCGGTCGTGGTGGGGTCGATGCGTTGGATGAGCTTGTCCTGCGACTCGAAGAGCTCCGTGATGCGATCGTCGCGGATCAGCGCGCGAAAGGTCTCGGTGCGCCGCGACGCGAACGGCGAACGCGGATCGTCGACGATGGCAAACGGAAGATGGGTTGGGAGGAGCGCTAACCGCGACCTTCAGGCTTTGGTGATCAAACGAACGAAGGTTTTGATGTTGCGCGCCGTCGCTGGCGCCTTGATCAGCCGCTCGAACTGGGCGCCCGAGAACTTCGTCGACGCGCTGTCGCCGCGGCGCAGCCAGTAGAACTCGCGCCCGTGGAAGTGAAAGGCGTCAACGTCGTTTTGCAGCGCCAGGACCCGCTTCCGGGCTTCGGCGTCGGGCTCCGCCTTGAGCAGGGTGACATACAGCGTGTGCCCCTTCTCGACAGCGCCTTCGCCGAAAGGCTGATAGGCCGCGATCGCCGCGACCTCGGCCGGCGTGCGGATGAACGTGGCGACCTCATAGCCCAGCGCCGCCTGGAGCCCGGCTTCGATCTCGCGCTCGAGCGTCGCCGGCTTCTTGGGCGAGTCGAAGAGTACGTTGCCGCTGGCGATGAAGGTCTCGACGTCGGCGTTGCCCAACGCTTCGAAGTGACGGCGCAGGTCGGCCATCGTCACCGTATGACCGCCAACATTGATGGCGCGTAGGAAGGCGATATAGCGTGTCATGCCCGGAAGCTTAGCGCGACTTCAGAATTCCCGCCCAACCTGATGCAGCGCCCGCCGACGACGGCAAGGGCGGTATCGTCGGGGAATGAGACGCTACAACACGATCGTCATCGGCGCCGGGGTAGGCGGGCTGAGCGCCGCGATCCGTCTGGCGCAGGCCGGGCAGCGGGTGTTGGTGCTCGAACAAAACCCGGCGGTCGGCGGCAAGATGAGCGAGCTTCGCGATCGGGGCTATCGGTGGGATCGAGGCCCGTCGGTGATCACGATGCGGCCCGTCTTCGAGGATTTGTTTGCCGCGGCCGGCCGGCGTCTGGCGGATTATCTGACGCTTGAGCCTGTCGAGCCGCTGACGCGTTACGTCTGGCCCGATGGCGTCCGGCTCGATGCGACCCGGGATCTGGCGCGCATGGCCGAGCAGATTGAGTCGATCGAGCCGCGCGATGTCGAGGGGTATCTGGCGTATCTGGCCTACGCCGCGCGCCTGCATCGGGTCACCGGCCCGGCGTTCATCTACGGCGACCCGGTCTCGCCGGCGACGCTGCTGCAGGTGCCGATGCGCGATTGGCCGGCCGTCGATGGCTGGCGGACGATGGATCAGGCGATCCGCAGCCACGTGCGCTCCCCCAGGCTGCGCCAGTTGCTCGGGCGCTTCGCCACCTACGTAGGCGCCAGCCCGTATCGCGCGCCGGCCACGCTCAACGTGATCGCGCATGTCGAGCTGACGGGCGGGGTGTGGTATCCGCGCGGCGGGATCTACGCGATCGCGCGTGCACTCGAGCGTTTGGCCGGCGAGCGCGGTGTCGAGATCCGGCAGGGCGCGCGCGTCGAGGCCATCACGGTCGCCTCCGGCCGCGCGTCTGGCGTGCGCGTCGCCGGCCAGGCGTTCGAGGCCGAGTCTGTGCTGGCCAACGTCGATGTCGCCACGGTGTACGAGCGGCTCTTGCCCGAGCCTCTGCATCGGCGGGCCTTGTTCGAGCCCTCGGTCTCCGGGTTTGTCCTGCTGCTGGGTGTGCGTGGGCTGAGCCCCGGTCTGGCGCATCACAACATCTTCTTCAACACCGACTACCGGTCTGAGTTCGAGGATGTGTTCCAGCGCGGCCGCCCACCGCAAGACCCGACGATCTACATCACAGCGACGAGCAAGACCGACCCCGAGCATGCTCCGCCGGGCTGCGAGAACTGGTTCGTGCTTGTGAACGCCCCGCCGATCGATAAGCGCTGGGATTGGGCACGGGAAGCTGAACGATATCGCGATCATGTGTTCGCGACCCTGGCCGCGCGCGGCCTCGACGTCCGCGATCGGATCGAGGTCGAGCATCGCCTGACGCCGGTCGATCTCGAACGTCTCACCGGCGCGCGGCGGGGCGCCTTATATGGCATGTCATCGAACGCGATGTGGTCCGCGTTTCGTCGACCGGCGAATCGAGCCGCCGACCTGCCTGGCCTGTACTTCGCCGGCGGCACAGCGCATCCCGGCGGGGGGGTGCCGATGGTCGTGCTCAGCGGGGCGGCCGCGGCGCGGGCCATCCTGCATGACGCCCGCCGAACGCGCTAGAACGCCGAGAGCATCTGCTTGATCTCGCCGAGGTGGTAGGCCACATGCACCAGCGTGATCAGGCTGCCCATGACGTCGTCATCGCCGAGGGACTCACGCGCCGAGAGCCGCTCGACCAGTCCCTCGTAGCCCGTCTTGAGCTGGGCGCGGAGCGTATCCCACGCGGCGGCGTCGACGATGCTCACCGTCCAGCTCTCGTCCCAGTTCAGGGCCGGGCGCTCCCCATCCAGCATGCGATTGGCCACGCCCAGGATCCAGGCGACATGCCCGCAGTGCGCGGCCAGCGTCGCGTTGCCGGGCTTGAGCGTACGCGAGGCCGTGGCCGCCTCGATCTCGGCCAGCACACTGAGATAGCCCGAGGTCCCGGTATCCAGGAAGAAGCTATGCGGCAGGGTCGAAACGCCGAAGGCCTCGGCTAACATCTGCAGCAGCGTGCGATGGTAGACGTCCATGAGATCTCCTCATCGTGTTTTGGGTAGATTGGATGGTTGGTGGTGTGGCGGCCGTGATCAGCCGATCTCGAGCCCGATCGATCAAGCATAGCGCTCAATCCGGGCGAGACCCGACCTGATTGGGGCCGCGCGTGCGGTGAACCGACCGCGACTCAGCCTTGTGCCTCGATCCCGGGGATGGCCCGATATCGTCGATATCCGGCCATCCCCGGGATCGGGCCCTACTCGGAGCCCGGTTTGAGCCGCGACTGAATGACTTCGCTGACCACCTTGAGCCCGATGTCGCTGGCGGGGTCGGCCCAGTTGAGCTCGTTGGCGCCGACCACGACGAGCGGCGCCAGCGAGAAGCGCGCGGCCCAGTCGTCATACAGACGATTGAGTTGCTCGAGATAGCGCACCGAGATGTCGCGCTCGTAGTCGCGGCCGCGACGCACGACGCGGCTGAGCAGGGTCTCGACCGTGGCGCGCAGATACACGACAAGATCCGGTGGGCGGATGATCTCGGACATCGTGCGGTACAGGCTGTAGTAGGTGTCCCAGTCGCGGCCGGTGAGTTGGCCGCGCTCATGCAGGTTGCGCGCGAAGATCTCGGCGTCCTCGTAGACGCTGCGGTCCTGCAAGGTGGGGTGGGCCGTGGCGCAGATCCGGTTGTGCTGCTCGAGGCGCTTGCTCAGGAAGAACACTTGCGAGTTGAAGGCCCAGCGCGGCATGTCGGTGTAGAAATCGGCCAGGTAGGGGTTCATGTCGTTGGGCTCGAACGCGGCCTGCCAGTCCCACATCTGAGTGAGCCGGACGACCAGGGTCGATTTCCCGACACCGATATTGCCTGCAATGACGACAAAGGGCGCGTGTGGAAGGGTCATGGGCGATTGATCCAGCCTGGATGCCGCGAACGATAACACACTTGTCCGCGCGTCGACCCTCACTGCTTGAGCCCCGTGAAGGCGATGCCCTCTATGAACAGACGCTGGGCGACGAAGTAAACGACCACGACCGGGATCACCGTGACCAGTGAGGCGGCCATCAGATACGCCCAGTTGATCTGAGTCGTGCCGCGGAAGAAGCTCAACCCGAGCATGAGCGTATAACGCGATTGATCCTGCAGAAAGATCAAAGGACCGAGAAAGTCGTTCCAGCTGGATTGGAATGAGAAGATGGCCACCGCAGCGAGCGCGGGCAGCGAAAGCGGCAGGATCACGTAGCGCAGCACGTCGAGGGTGGTTGCGCCGTCGAGACGCGCTGCGTCCTCGAGTTCGAGCGGGATCTGTTTGAACGCCTGGCGCAGCAAAAAGATGTAGAAGGCGTTGCCGAAGAACGCAGGGATGATCAACGGCGCGAACGTGTTGATCCAGCCGATCCTGGAGAAGATGATGAACAACGGCACCATGGTCACCGGGTAGGGCAACATCAAGGTCGACAGCAAGACGACGAAAAGATAACCCTTGCCCGGCGCGCGCAGACGCGCAAAGCCGTAGGCCACGATGGTGCACGAGAGCAGGTGGCCCACGATCGAGCCGACGGCGATGATCAGCGTATTGGCGGCGAAACGCGCAAAGGGGAGCTGTGTCAGGGCCTCGACGTAGTTCTCCCAACGTGGGGGCGACGGCCACCAGACCGGCGGCGACGCGAAGATCTGATACTCGGGTTTCAATGACGACGCGAACATCCAGATCAGCGGCACGACGAACAAGAGCGCTACGATGGTCAGGAGCGCATAGCGGATCAGCAATGCCCAGCCGCGCGGGAACAGGAGATAACGCTCGTGTGCGGGGTCGGCGTCGCTCATTCGGCACGCTCCCCGCCGTAATAGACCCAGAAGTCCTGCGAGCGGAAGATGATCAGGGTCAGCGCCAGGATGATGGCGAACAACAGCCAGGCCAGAGCCGACGCATAGCCCATGTTCAAGAATTGAAACGCCTGGCGATAGATATAGAGCACGAAGAAGAGGGTCGAATCGAGCGGGCCGCCGTCGGTGGCCACAAAGGCGCTTGTGAACGTCTGAAACGTGCTGATCAGGCTCAGGATCAGGTTGAAGAAGATCGTGGGCGTGAGAAGCGGCAGTGTGATGGTCCGCAGGCGCGCCCAGGCATCAGCGCCGTCGATCGCCGCCGCCTCATGCAGTTCCGCCGGGATGTTCTGCAATCCGGCCAGATAGATCACCATCGTTCGACCCCACCCCCAGACGCTCATCAGAACCAGCGACGGCAGCGCCCACTGCGGGTCGAGCAGCCAGCGCGGCCCCGGGATGCCGGCCTGCGCCAGCATCAGGTTGAACAGACCGCCCCGTGGGTTGAGCAGCCAGAGCCATACAACGACGAAGGCCACGCCCGACAGCACCGAGGGCAGGTAGTACAACGTGCGGAAGATGCCGATCCCGCGCAGACGTGGGCGCGCCAGCAGGGCCAGCGACAATCCGCCCGCAAGCTCAAGCGGCACATAGGCAGCCGTGTAGACGACGGTCACCTTGAGCGACTGCCACAAACGCGGATCGTCGAGCAGTCGTGCGTAGTTTTCCAGCCCGACCCAGGTTGGCGCGGTCAGCAGATCCCAATCGGTGAAGCTGACGTACAGCGAGATCAGCATCGGCCCGGCCGTGAACAGGATCAGGCCGATCAGCCAGGGCGAGATCGTCAGATAGAACGCGACGGCCTCGCGCCGCCGCATACCGGAGAGGGATGCCATGGCGTGTGGATAGGTAGTCGGGTGGTCGGGTAGTCTCGTAGTCTTGTGGTCGATTCCCGACCACAAGACTACGAGACTACCCGACGACTACCGCGCCGCGTCGAGCGCTCGTTGCGCCTCTTGCGCCGCCGTGGCCATCACGGCCGCGACGTCGGCGGTCGGGTCGAGCAGCACGGTCTCAAGCGCTGTGCGCAGGGCGGGGTCTGCCGTTTCGTTCCAGTAGGGCGTATAGGTGTACGCGCGTGGAACGATGTGATTGAGCTCGCCGATCCACACACCCTTGATCGGGTCTGTCGTCTGCCCCGAGGATTCGGCCACCGATGTGACGGCCGGTAACGCCCAGTCCTTCCAGACCTCGGCCGCCGGTTCACCAGTGTAGTAGGCCAGGAAGTCACAGGCCGCCTTGAGGTTCTGGGTCGTGCTCGAGATGCCGAAGCCACCCCAGAACAGGATGTTGGCGCGGGCCGTGCCTGCCGGCGGATTGACCACGCCCAGGTCGATGTTCGGGTTCTTCAGCATGCCCGACTGTGGCCAGATGCCGAAGAGCCGCATCGCGGCCTGGCCGTTGTCGAACTCGCTGTTGCCGCCGCCAAAGGCGTTGAGGTCGGCGGGCGGCGGCGCTACTTTGTGGGTGTTGTACAGATCGGCGTAGAACTGCACGGCCCGGATCGTCTCGGGCGAGTCCATGTAGCCGACAAATGACGTCCCGTCCTCGCTGATCAGGCTTCCGCCCGCCGCTGCCACCCAGTACTCGAAGCCGGTCGTCCAGGTCGCGGGCAGCTGGATCCCCCAGACCTCGGGCGTCCCGTCACCGTCCGCGTCGCGCGTTAGCTGCTGAGCCGTGGCGAGCAGATCCTCCCAGGTCCAGTCCGCCTCCGGGTAAGCGACACCGGCCGCGTCGAAGATCTTCTTGTTGTAGTACACGCCGAGGGGCGAGTAATCCTTCGGCAGCAGGTATTGCTGGCCATCGACCTGCCCGGGTGTGAGCAATCCGGGCAGATAGACCGATGGATCAAAGCCCCCTTCTTGCAGGCATTCGTCGAGCGGCAGGAACGCACCCTTCTCGACAAAGGAGGGCACGGCATCATCGCCGATCTGCATGATGTCCGGCGCGGCCTTCGCGGCCAGTTGCGTCAGAAGCCGCGCGTAGTAGTCGCGGCCGGCCACGGGCTCGAGTTGAGCAATGATGTCGGGGTGGGCGTCTTCGTAGTTCTGGATGATCTGCTGGTGTGGGGATAGGCCCTCGCCGCCGTCCCCGGTGCCCACACGGATAACGACCGTATCCGAGCCGGCCGGGGCGGGCTCGGGTGTGGCCGTGATCACGATGGTCTCGGGCGTGCCCTGGACGATCTGCGTCACCACCACGGTCTCGCGAACCGTCTGCGGCGCCGCCGTGGGCACAGTCGGGGCGGCACAGGCTGCGACAAGCCCGATCAGCGATAGCGCAGCGACCGATCTGTAGAGCGCGTTCATGAAGGGTCCTCCTTAGCAAAAATACGCGTGGCGCCGACGGGATCAATCAGGGGCGTGGTCGACGCGTCCTTCAATCATATCGTGGCTGACTGGCGCAGGGCCTCAAAGCAGAACCAGGGCTGTACAGCGCATCCGCGAGTCAGACCAAATCCATCTGCCGCTGGAACATAACGGTCGTTTATGTTTACATATTACAAAATCAAATCAAAGTTTAGAATAATTAAAGCTACGTATTGACATTTCTAAAATCCGAAGTAGTATATCTGCATAGAACGGCGAAGCACCTTGATCCGTAAACGGGAGAAGACATGTACCCCATCCCAGCGACCTGCCCGGTCTGCAGCCAGACGTTGACGGTGACGCGTCTGCAGTGTTCGCACTGCAATACCGCGATTGAGGGGCGTTTTGCCCTGGGTGGTTTCGATCGGCTGTCGCCCGAGCAGCTGGCCTTTGCCGCGGCCTTCATCAAGAACGAGGGCAAACTCAACCGGCTCGAGCGCGAACTCGAGCTTTCGTACCCGACCCTGCGGTCGCGGCTGACCGAGTTGATCAAGGCCATGGGCTTCGAGGTCGGTCAGGAGGAGGCCCCGGCGGCGCCCGTCGAGGAGGACCGGCGGCGCATCCTCGACGATCTGGCGTCGGGTCGGCTGTCATCCGAAGATGCGATCAAGGCGCTGCGCGGTGGCGCGGCCCTGAGCTGAGGAGGTCACGATGAAGGAACAGCAATCCATCCCGGTCGGCGCCGAGGCCACGATCATGATCCGCAGCGGCGGCGATCTGCGGGTGCTGGCGCATGCCGAGCCCGTGGTCGTCGCGCTCAGCCGCGAGCCCTTCAGCCTCTCGGCGCCCGCCACGAACACGGCCGAGGTCAACGGCGAGGGCGATCTCGAGGTGCGCGTGCCGGCCGATGCCCGGGTGACGATCTCGGCCTGCGGCGGCGATGGGCGGATCCGCGATCTGACGGGTGAGGTGCGGGTCGAGCAGTGTGGCGGGGACCTCGGGCTGCGGCAGCTTGGGGCGGTGACGGTCGGAAATGTGGGCGGCGACGTGCGTGTGCGCGGGCTGACCGGGCCCCTGAGCATCGGCAACACGGGCGGCGACGCGTCGCTCAGCCTGGCCTTCCTGCCGGGCACCGAGTACACGGTCTCGGCCGGCGGCGATATCCGCTGCAACCTGGTGTCGGGCTCGTCGGCCACCATCGCCGCGCACTGCGGCGGCGACATCAGCGTCAACGCGCGCGAGGTGCGCGCCGTGGAACAGGGAGGCGAGCACCTGATCGTCATCGGCGCGGGCGATGGCCGGGCCGTGTTCAACGCCGGCGGCGACATCGTCATCCGCGATGCCGACGCCGAGTCGGACTCGATCGACGATCTGGCCGGCTCGATCGAGGCGCTGGTCTCGCGCCAGCTGAGCGGTGGGATGCGCCATGTCACCGCCGTGCTTGAGAAGAGCGGGCTGACGATCCAGCGCTCACTCGAGGAGGCCTCGCGCAAGGTCGCCGAGGCCGAGCGCCGCGCCGAATCTGCCGGCCGGCGTTCGCGGCGCTGGGGCGTGGTGATCCCGCCAGAGCCCGTGCGCGCGCCCGAGCCGACGCCGCCGCCCGCGGCGCATGAGCCGGTCAGCGACGACGAGCGCATGACCATCCTGCGGCTTGTCGAATCGGGCAAGATCTCGGCCGCCGAGGCGGCCCAACTGCTGATGGCCCTCGAAGGGAAGTGAGGCGCTATGATGCGCGGTATCTCCATCCTGCTTGACGATCCGGCGGCGCCGACGCAGACAGCCCAGCGCCCGACCGCATCCGGCGGCGCCCGCTCCGAGACGCGCCGCGAACGCGAGCGCCTGGCGATCCTGCAACGCCTGCAGGCCGGGGCGATCGATGCGCTCACCGCGGCCCGGCTGCTGGACGACATCGAAAAGGATTGATCTCAGATGAATGGTCATGTGCTCGTCGATCAGCTGGCCAAGACGTACATCACCCGCCAGCGCCGGGGCCTGTTCAAGTCGGAGACCAAGGAGGTCCCGGCGCTCAAGGGGGTCTCGCTCGAGATCAAGCCCGGCGAGCTCTTCGGCCTGCTGGGCCCGAACGGCGCCGGCAAGACCACGTTGATCAAATGCCTGACGACGCTGCTCCTCCCGAGCGCGGGCCGGGCCGTGATCAACGGCCACGAACTGACGCGCGACGACAACGCGATCCGCGCCACGACCGGCTGCATGCTCATGGGCGAGCGCGGCCTGTACTGGAAGCTGACCGCGCGCGAGAACCTGGTCTTCTTCGGCGCGCTGTACCACCTCAGCCCGGCCGATCGACGCAAACGCGCCGACGACCTGATCGAGCAGCTCGACCTGGGCGAGATCGCCGACCGCGCGCTCGAGAGCTACTCGTCGGGTCAGCGGATGAAGGTCGCCTTCGCCAAGGCCCTGATCAACGACGCCCCGCTCCTCATCCTCGATGAGCCGACCAACACGCTCGACGTGCCCTCGGCCCGCGAGCTGCGCGCTGTGGTGCGCCAGCTCAACGATCAGGGCAAGACCGTGATCTACACCACGCACATCATGTCCGAGGCCGAGACGCTCTGCGACAGGGTCGCGATCATCGATCACGGCCAGGTGTTGGCGCTTGGCACTGTGCCCGAGCTCAAGGCCTCGCTCGCGCGCGAGGCCGTGCTGCGGATCGAGGGCGTGATCTCGTCGCGCGCCAGCCAGGCGGTCGCTGCGCTGGGCGGCGTGACGCGCACCGCGGTTCAGGCTGTCAACGGCCACACCGAGCTGACCGTGATGGCCGCCGACGGCGCCGCGCTGCTCCCGCGCCTGATCGAGACGCTGACCACGCACCAGGCCGTGATCCAGAAGATCGCGCCCGAGGAGGTTACGCTCGAAGACGTCTTCATCGCCCGCACGGGCCGCACGTTGGCCGAAGACACGCGCGCGGTTCCCGCGTCTCAGAACTGAGCCCAAAGGTGCAGCGATGACCCACCCGCATTCACGCGTCGGCCGCCCGACGTTCGGGCAGACGCTCTCGGCCGCGCTGGCCGAGACGCAGCTGCGCCTGATCAACATCACCCGCTACCCCGGGCAGATGGTCATGGAGGTGGTGATCCCGATCGTGTTCGCCGCCATGCCCATGCTGCTCGGCCGCGCCTCGGGGCCCGACGCGGCCGCCAACTTCGCGGCCAACACCGGCACGACGAACTACGTGGCCTACCTGTTGATCGGCAGCGCCGTGTTCACCATCGTCTCAGGCGCGTTCTGGCACGTGGCTTATTGGATCCGGTTCGAGCAGGAGACCGGCACGCTCGAGGCGGTCTATCTCACGCCGACCTCCACCCTGACGCTGGCCAGCGGCGTCGCGCTCTATAGCGTGATCCGCGGCCTGACGACGGCCTTTATCGCCTATGTGATCGGCTGTCTGATCTTCCAGGTCAACCCGTTTTCCGGCGATCTGCTTGTGGCGCTGCTCTTCGTGCTCTCGGGCCTTGTGCCGCTCTATGGCATGGCCCTGGTCTTTGGTGCGGTGGTGCTCCGCGTCAAAGAGTCGAGCGCGATCGTCAACCTGATGCAGTGGGTGGTCAGCTTCCTCATGGGCATGTTCTTCCCGGTGTCGATCTTCCCGCCGCTGCTGCGCTGGGCGGCGTTGCTCTTCCCGCCGACGTGGATGACCAACGGCGTGCGCTCGGCGCTGCTCGGGGTGGGCTTCTTCTTCGACGTCTGGTACCTCGACCTGGCCGTGCTCTGGGTCTTCATGCTCTTCGCGCCGCTCTTTGGCTTTTGGGTCTTCAATCGCGTCGAGCGCAGCGTCCAGCGCAACGAGGGGATTGGGCAGTTCTGAATTCGTGGGGCGTGGATCGAGGAGCGAAGGGCGAATGGCTATTCAAACCTCTTCCATCGTCGGAAATTGAGAGATCTCGATGCAAAATCGACTCACGGGCCCCTCGGCCTTTCTGAGCACGCTGTTCGCGATGGCCGGCAAGGAGCTGACGATCATGCTCCGTTACCCGGTCGAGTTCGTGGCCTCGTTCGGACAGGTTTTCCTGATCGTGGCCACCGTGACGCTCGCCGGGCTGATGTTCTCGCCTCAGACGGGCGCCAATAATAACTCGGCCACCGCCGGCGTCGTGGTGTACGGCTTTGTGATCTTCATGTTCCTGTCGGATACGCTGTGGACCATCGGCTACAATGTCCGCCGCGACCAGAAGCAGGGCACGCTCGAGCAACTGTATCTGAGCCCGGCGTCGAAGTTCGCCAATTTGCTCTCGCGGATCTCGGTCACGCTTGTGTGGACCGGGCTGCTGTGCGTGATGTCGGCTGTGCTGATGAGCGCCTTGATCGGTGATCTGCCGGTGCACAACCTGCCGCTCGCGCTGGGGGTGCTGGCCCTGACGCTCTCAGGGACTTTTGGCTTCGGTTTCGCCTTCGCGGCGCTGACGTTGCGGATCAAGGAGTCGGCGCAGACGCTGATCAACGTGATCCAGTTCTCGTTCATGGTCGTCTGCGCGCCGTTCTATCCGTTCAGCGCGCTGCCCGAATGGGCCCGCGCGATCGCGACAGCGATCCCGCTTTCGCACGGCGTCGATGCATTTCGTTCGTTGCTGATGGGGCTGCCGACCGGCTATCCCGAACTGGCCCCGATCGAGGTCGAGCTGGTCGTGGTCGCCGTCTTTGGCATTGTCATGCCGGTGCTGGGCTACTGGCTCTATCGCCACGAAGAGGATGTGGCCCGGCGCGCCGGTTCGCTCTCGGAGTATTAGG
>Ga0209573_1003214_pt1 | contig 18555 bp, 13 predicted proteins | sample TNRBio252014_DNA_FD_185870 | JGI IMG/M metagenome (GOLD analysis project Ga0209573, IMG submission 185870) | Wastewater treatment Type I Accumulibacter community from EBPR Bioreactor in Madison, WI, USA - TNR Reactor_6/25/2014_ DNA (SPAdes)... | ecosystem: Engineered > Bioreactor > EBPR >...
CACACTGCCCATGGTAAACGAAGTGGCAGTTGAGTCGGCTGTAAAAATCGGTTTGGCTACACACTCCGAAATTCGCCACGAAAATCAGTTTGCTCGCAAAAATTATTTCTATGCCGACTTGCCAAAGGGCTATCAGATAACACAAGATAAAACGCCCATTTGCACCAACGGCAAAGTAGATTTTGAGGTAAATGGCGAAAAGAAAAGCGTGCGCCTTACACGCATTCACATGGAAGAAGATGCCGGAAAATCTATTCACGACATTGACCCATATTTTACATTGGTTGATTTAAACCGTGCGGGTGTTCCATTGATAGAGATAGTTTCGGAACCCGATATTCGCAGTGGTGATGAAGCAATGGCATATCTTTATGAAATTCAAAAGCTGGTGCGTTATTTAGATATATGCGATGGTAATATGGAAGAAGGCAGCATGCGCTGCGATGCCAATATTTCTGTGCGATTAAAAGGTGCTACGGGTTACAACCCTCGCAGCGAGGTAAAAAACATGAACAGTATGCGCAATGTAAAACGCGCCATCGAGTTTGAATTTACACGCCAAATTGATGCATTGGAAGCAGGCGAAAAAATGGCACAGGAAACTCGCGGTTTCGATGCCGTAAAAGGCATAACTCTTTCGCAGCGCAGCAAAGAACATGCGCACGACTATCGTTATTTTCCCGAACCCGATTTGCCACCCGTGGTACTTACCGATGAATATATTCAGCAGGTAAAATCTGCCATGCCAAAACTATCGGCAGAACTGAAAGATGAATACATGAATGTGTATGAATTGCCTGAATATGATGCACGCTTATTGAGCGATGACAAGTTTACTTCTGCCTATTTCAATCAGCTAATTGCACATACTAAAAACTACAAAGCTGCAGCAAATTGGATGCTCGGGCCAATCAAAAATTACTTAAACGAAAACGGCATAGAGATTCAACAATTCAAAGCAGAGGCTGCAAAAATTGCAGCATTGATTGCTTTGATTGATGAAGGCAAAACTAATTTCAGCGTAGCATCAACAAAAATTTTTCCTGTATTGCTCGAAACAGGCAAAGCTCCGTTGCAAATAGCCGAAGAACTAAACCTGTTGCAAAACAGCGATGAAGGTTTAATAAACGAAATTGCGAAAGACGTGTTGGCAAAATATCCTGAAAAGGTTGCCGAATACAAAGCAGGCAAAAAAGGTTTGCTGGGCTTGTTTGTAGGCGAAGTAATGAAAGCAAGCAAAGGCAAAGCCGACCCTAAAGTAGCCAACAAATTAGTGCAGCAAATGTTAGAATAAAAGCAAAAAGAAAAACAAAGAGTTTGCTAACGCACCTTTGTTTTTATAGCTCCTATAATCTATGCTTCTATGCGGTTGCAAAGTGCATGGTTATTCAACAATACACACAGCGCTTTAATGTTTAAAATGTCTCACACCGGTCATCACCATTGCTTGGCCGGCTGCATTTACAGCGTCTATCGAGTCTTTATCCTTTATGCTTCCACCGGGTTGCGCAATAGCTGTAACACCTGCCGCGGCAGCAATATTTACGCAATCGGGAAAAGGAAAGAAAGCATCGCTTGCCATTACTGCACCTTTTAAATCAAAACCAAATTCTGCTGCCTTGCGAATAGCATTTTGAAGCGCATCTACACGCGATGTTTGCCCGCAGTTACTGCCAATAAGTTGTTTGTTTTTAACCAATGCAATGCCGTTGCTTTTTAAATGTTTTACTGCAACAATGGCAAATTCCAAATCTGCAATTTCCTCAGCCGTTGGTTGTCTTTCTGTTGCTGTTTTAAAATCCTTTTGGGTTTCGGCAGTTGCATCGGCATCTTGCACCAAAATTCCGTTGAGCAAATTTTTAAAAGTGTGTGTAGCGGCTTTGGCATTTGGCAGTACTTCTAAGAGTATTCTGTTCTTTTTGCTGCGCAAAACTTCTAATGCCTCGGCATCGTATGCCGGGGCGGCAAGCACTTCAAAAAACAAACTATTCATTTCGTTTGCGGTGGCAACATCCACTGGGCGGTTAATGGCAATAACACCACCAAAAGCCGAAGTAGTATCGCAAGCAAAAGCAGCTTTGTATGCCTCTGCAATGATGTTGCGCGAAGCCAAACCACAACTGTTTGTATGTTTAATGATGGCGCAAGTAGGTGCAGTAAATTCGGCTACCAAATTCAATGCTGCATCTACATCCACCAAATTATTATACGATAATTCTTTGCCGTTTAGTATTGTAAACTTCGCATCTAAATTGCCGTAGAAGTAACCCTTTTGATGCGGATTTTCGCCATAGCGCAAAGTGCGGCTGTTTTCTTCGCTCTGCTTGAAAATATTGAAGTAGTTGCTTTGATTGAAGTATTCGAAAATGCGCGTGTCGTAATTAGAAGAAACATGAAAGGCATAGGCAGCAAATTTTCTACGGTCTTCTATATCGGTTGCTCCGCCTTTTTCTACCAATAAACTTACCAACGGTTCGTATTGATTTTTTGAAGCAACAATTAAAGTATCGTTGTAGTTTTTTGCCGCAGCACGAATCAGCGAAATGCCTCCGATGTCAATCTTCTCCACCACGTCCTCCTCTCCTTTTCCGGCAGCAACGGTTTCTTCAAAAGGATATAAATCCACCACTACCAAATCAATTTCAGGAATATCAAACTCCTTTAACTGCTGCAAATCTCCGGCATCGTTTCTGCGCGCCAATATGCCGCCAAACACTTTGGGATGCAGCGTTTTTACTCTTCCGCCCAAAATGCTCGGGTATGAAGTAAGCGTTTCTACAGGAATAACCTTAACGCCAAGCGACTCAATAAAAGATTGAGTTCCACCGGTGCTGTAAATGGTTACATTGTTCTTTGCCAGTTCTTTTACTAGCAGGTCAAGTTTGTCTTTATAATAAACTGAAATCAGTGCCGATTTTATCGCTTTGCGCATTGTTTTAATTTTGGCGCGAACATAAAATTGTATCAGAACTTTGTTTAAAAAGGATATGCACAGAATTTCCTCATTACTTTATGCTAAGCACCTATCTGCATAATAGCCAAAATCAAAACAAGAAAAAAGACAGTTTTTCTAAAACAACAAAAGCTAAAAGAGACATAATTCCTTTTAGCTTTTGTATTTGATTTACACAAGTGCATTTACACGCCTACTGCTTCTTCTTTCGTCATTAAATACATCACTTTTTCCCACGGTTCGTGTTCAAAGTGTTTGCGGTCTTTTACTTTTTCGGGAAAGCGAACGTGATACTCAAACTCGTGGCGGAAGTGGCGAATAGCAGCCGCCACAGGCCAAGCTGCGGCATCGCCCAGCGGGCAAATGGTGTTACCTTCTATTTTGCGTTGAATATCCCACAGCAGATCAATATCTTCCATATTACCGTAGCCGTGTTCCAAACGCCAAGTTACTTTTTCTAACCAACCGGTACCCTCGCGGCAAGGCGAGCATTGGCCGCAGCTTTCGTGGTGATAAAAGCGCGAAAAATTCCATGTGTTGCGCACAATACACTGGCGGTCGTCATAGGCAATAAACCCACCCGAACCCATCATGGAGCCGCTTGCAAATCCGCCATCTGCAAGCGATTCATAAGTCATTAAGCGAGCTTCGCCATTTGCATTTTTATAAAACAATTCTGCTGGCAAAATAGGCACTGACGAGCCACCCGGCACCACGGCTTTCAATGGTCGCGCACCTTGCATTCCACCCAAATACTCATCGCTGTTCATAAATTCATCAACCGGCAAGCCCAATTCAATTTCGTACACCCCCGGATTTTTAATATTTCCGGAAGCCGAAATCAGCTTTGTCCCCGTTGATTTGCCAACTCCAATTTTGGCATATTCTTCGCCACCGTTATTTAAAATCCACGGCACTACTGCAATACTTTCCACATTATTTACCACAGTTGGGTTGCCATACAAACCCACCACTGCGGGGAATGGCGGCTTTATGCGCGGGTTGCCGCGCTTGCCTTCCAGCGATTCTATCAAAGCAGTTTCTTCGCCACAGATATACGCACCGGCACCGCAGGTAACGTGCAAATCCAAATCATATCCGCTGCCTTTAATGTTTTTCCCAAGCCAACCATTGGCGTAGGCTTCGTTGATGGCTTTTTCGAGAATGCGATATACCCACATGTATTCGCCACGAATGTAGATGTAGGAAAGATTTGCCTCCAACGCAAAGCTGGAAGTAATCATACCTTCAATCAATAAATGCGGGATTTTTTCCATCAAAAAGCGGTCTTTAAAAGTACCCGGCTCCGATTCATCGGCATTGCAAACCAAATGGCGCGGACGACCACTTTTTTTATCAATAAAACTCCACTTTAACCCTGTGGGAAAACCGGCACCACCACGACCGCGCAGCCCCGACTTTTTCACTTCCTCCACCACATCGTTGGGTGTAAGTTTCAATGCCTTTTCTACACTCGTGTATCCGCCTTTGCTGCGATACACTTCATAAGTTTCAATACCCGGAACGCTGATATGTTCCAAAAGAATTTTTTTACCCATTTATCTTATATTTCTGATGCGCTGTATATTTCTACTGACTGCGAATGTAACCATTCGGTGAAATCTTTCTATCACTTATCAATCAACCTTTTTAATTCGTTCAATTTCATCAATGCCTCTACGGGTGTAAGTACGTTTACGTCAATCTTTGCTATTGTTTCCGACAGTTCTTTCAGTTTAGGGTCGGCAGTATCAAAAATGCTGAGTTGCATAGCCGGGGGCAACTGCCGTACACTATCTTTTATATCGTGTTGAATGCGTTTGCTTTCTAATTCATGCAACACTTCGTTTGCGCGACTTACAATGGCTTTTGGCATTCCGGCCATTTTTGCAACATGAATTCCAAAGCTGTGTTCGCTGCCACCGCTTTCTAATTTTCGTAGAAAAATCACTTTTCCGTTGGCCTCTTTTACCGTAACATGAAAGTTGCGTATGCGCGAATACTTTTCCGACAATTCATTCAATTCGTGATAGTGCGTTGCAAACAAAGTGCGCGGCTTGGCTTCTTGATTGTTGTGTAAAAATTCTGCGATGCTCCATGCAATAGAAATACCATCGTAGGTAGAAGTGCCTCGCCCAATTTCATCCAGCAATATCAAACTGCGGGGCGAAAGGTTATTCATTATGCCTGAGGTTTCATTCATTTCTACCATAAAGGTTGATTCGCCTGTAGAAAGATTATCGCTTGCACCTACACGTGTAAAAATTTTATCGACAAAGCCAATACTGGCGTGTGTTGCCGGCACAAACGAGCCAGCCTGAGCCATCAAAACTATCAGAGCAGTTTGGCGCAGCAAGGCAGATTTACCCGCCATATTGGGGCCTGTAATTACAAGTATTTGTTGCTGGTCGGAATCCAGAAAAATATCATTAGGAATATACACATCGCCAACTTGCAATCGCTGTTCGATAACTGGATGGCGACCCGCTTTTATATCCACTACAAGGCTATTATTTAACTGGGGGCGAGTGTAGTTGTGCGCTTCGGCACTTTCGGCAAAACTTAGCAAACAATCTAACGATGCCAACAACGCTGCATTTAATTGAATAGTTACAACATAATCTTTTACAAACTGAATCAAATCTGCAAAAAGCTGCTCTTCTAACTGTTGAATTTTATCGCCTGCACCCAATACTTTTTCTTCGTAAACCTTCAGCTCGGGGGTGATGTATCGTTCGGCATTAGAAAGTGTTTGCTTGCGAATCCAGTCGCTCGGTACTTTACTCTTATGCGAATTGGTTACCTCTAAAAAATAACCAAATACATTGTTGAAACCAACTTTTAAAGAAGTAATTCCTGTGCGTTGAATCTCGGCTTGCTGAATTGCTGCGATGTATTCTTTTCCTGATGTTTGAATGGCGCGCAATTCATCCAACTCTTGATGATAGCCGTACTGTATGAAATTTCCTTTTACCACCATAGGTCCTGCTTCGCTAAGCAATGCTGCTTCAATTTTTGCAGCTACATCGGGCAATGGATTTAGCTGATGAGCAAGCGTTAGCAAACTTTCTAAGGGTTGCTGTTGAATGCTTTTTTTAATTTCTGCAACGGCAATAAGCGCACGTTTCAGGTGAACCATTTCGCGCGGATTGATTTTTTGCAAACTCACTTTGCTTACCACTCGCTCTAAATCGCCTATGCTTTTCAGCGTTGATTTCAACTCGGTAGCCAGTGCTTTATGTGCAATAAAATGCGCTACAATTTCTTGGCGTTGCACTATTGAATTTATATCTACCAAGGGCAACAAAATCCAACGTTTTAAAAGGCGCGCGCCCATTGGTGTAGTGGTTTTGTCCATCACATCCAACAGGCATTTCCCATCGCGGTGAGGCGAATTGACCAACTCAAGATTTTGAATGGTAAACCTATCTAACCACACATATTTTTCTTCGCGCAAGCGCGAAATTTTTGTGATATGCCCAAGGTTGTTATGCTCAGTATCTTTTAGGTATTGAATTACAGCACCAGCGGCAACCAAGCCAACACGCTCATCTTCTATTCCAAACCCTTTTAAAGAATGAGTACCAAAGAGCTTGAGCAGCGTTTCAAGTGCATTGTCATATTGATACACCCAATCTTCTAACTTGTAGGAATAAAGATTGTTGCCAAAAAAGTTTTTAAAGTCTTTTTCCTTTCCTTTTTGATACAAAACTTCGGCCGGAGAAAGACTTTGCAACAGTTTGTCAATGTATAGTTGATTTCCCTCGGCAAGAAAAAATTCACCGGTAGAAACATCAATAAAAGCAGCTCCAAACTGGTTGCCTTCAAAATAAACTGATGCTAAAAAATTATTGCTGCGATTATCTAGCAAGTTATCGCCCAAAGCCACACCAGGGGTTACCATTTCTGTTACCCCGCGCTTTACGATTGTCTTCGTGAGTTTTGGGTCTTCTAATTGGTCGCAAATAGCCACGCGATGCCCCGCACGAACCAACTTGGGTAAATAAGTATCTAAAGCATGGTGCGGAAAACCCGCCAACTCTACCTCGCTGGCTTTGCCATTGCTCCGTTTGGTAAGTGTGATGCCCAAAGCTACCGATGCTTTAATGGCATCTTGTGCGAAAGTTTCATAGAAATCGCCCACACGAAAAAGCAAAATCGCATCAGGGTACTTAGCCTTGATTTGATTATACTGTTTCATTAGTGGTGTTTCCACTTCTGCCGTTGCGCTTTTCACCATGCTGCGATGCGTAGCCATGCCGCAAAGAAGCAAGGAATGATGAATTTTTTTTGCTTCAAACAGCAATTGTGGAAAAATAGCTTTTAGGTAAAACAATTATGTGCAATAAAATTCGTCCATTCGATGGCAATGAAACAGGAGTCTCAACTTTTTTGGCTGCGCTTGTTGTTTACCGCAGCTTTAATTGCTGTGTTGTGGATTGTAAAGGGAATAGAATGGTGGTACGATATTGATTTTGGCACATTGGGGATTTTACCTCAGCATGTTTCGGGCTTAAAAGGAATATTGTTTGCGCCATTTATTCACGGCAGTTTCGAGCATCTTTCGTCTAACACTGCAGCAATAAGTTTATTGCTGATTGTATTATTGAATGCCTATCCATCTATTGCGCTTTGGGTGCTTGCATTTGTGCATATTTTTAGCGGCTTTTTTGTTTGGCTTTTCACTACGCCACATGGCTATCACATCGGCATCAGCGGAATAATTTATGGCATTGCTTCGTTTTTAATTGCATCGGGGGTTGTAAGAAAAAATCGTTCATCAACAGTTATAGCAATATTAGTTGCCTTGCTATATGGCAGCATGGCTGGTGGCTTTTTTCCGAAAGAAGGTATTAGCTGGCAAAGCCATGCTTGGGGTGCGGTAAGCGGTGTCATTATTGCCATTATTTTCAGAAACAAAGACTTGCCTGAAGAAAACGAAGAAGAAAATGAAAACGAGGATGGCCATTTTTTTGATACGGATGCAAATAAGAATTTTGAAACAGAAAAAAAGGATTTTACTTAAAATTGCCATCTATAACTCAAAACAAAATTCGCTTGTATGACACGCATGTTTCCTATCGCAATTTTGATTGCGGCAATGATTACTGCAAATGCGCAAACTGCAAAAGATGTTTTTAATGCTGAAAGTATTGTATGGTTTGGTTTAGATTATAGCCACGCCCGGCTGATAGGCGTGAAAGACGAAAAGCCTCAAGCTATAAAAGAAAGATGGCTTGCAGAATGGAACGATGTTAGCTATTACGACCGCGCCACTTACCCTCTTGAAAGTGCATTTGGCAAATTCAAGGTGGGTGTAGATAACAAAGTGGTTCCGACAAGAAATGAAGCAACCACTGTTGAAAGTCTTTTTGGCGGTGCCGATTCAAACATTTCGACCGAGACGATAGATAAGATTATCGGCCAATACAAAAACGGTTTGCGCAAAGAGGGTTTTGGCGTAGTGTTTATTATAGAGTATATGGACAAAGGGAAAAAAGAAGTTGCCGCCCACGTTACTTTTTTCGACATTGCTACGCGCAAAATGTTGTTTACCAAAAGAGTAACCGGAGCTGCCGGTGCACCTGGTTTAAAAATGTATTGGTCGATGGGATTTTCAAGAATTTGCAAAGAAATTTCCGATCAGTTGCTGGTACAATGGAAAAAAGAAGTTGGCGCGAAGTAGAACACCAACTTATCAGCTATCTCACTCGTTTCATTTTTTCATCCATCCACCAATCGAACCGAATAATTTCAAAGCCGGTGGGGTCCCAATAAAATACGCCTTGCGCATCGCGCAACTCTTTCATTTTTTTCTTTTCGCGCTCGTTCACGCTGCGATAGTTGAAACCCGATTGCAACAATGCATACAAGATGCTTGATATAGCTTTTATTCTTGCTACATTTTTTTGGGGGTTTCTGTAAAGCAATTGCCACAGCGCCTTTATGCGAAACAATACCAAATCCATATCGCCCATTTCTATGTAGCTAATTATTTCTAACAGTTTTATACCCAAGCCCCAACCTATTCTGTCTTTTATCATCCATTCGGCTTTATTCAAAAGGGCAAAAACACTTTTGTAGTCCTTTTTGGCAAATGCAAAACCAGCCATAAAGTACCAATACTTTGCCGTAGCCATTTCATCTTTAATAAACTTTGGATGCTTTTTATACAATTCTAAAAACTCGATGCACTGGTTCAACTTTCCATCATACAACGCAGCACGAAAGCCCAAATCGCCAAATGTAAGAGCGTGTGCAAAAGACACGTCATTGATGTTTGTGTGTGCTAACAAAAAGGCTTTGTCAAACTGCTGCGCATTTAAATAAGCATTTAGCAATTGATTGCGCGTAGAGCGAATAGTGGCGGTTCGCTTTAATGCACGCGAACTGTTTACCAACTGAAATCTATCTTCTGCAATTTCGACTGCTGCCTTCTGCTTGCGCTCCAATTCGGCTACAAACATTTGTGCTTCGAGATACTGAAAATGAATATTATCGCTTTGTGTGGTTTCAAAAAACTCGCGCAATTTTCGTTCTACCTGCTTGGCATTTTCCAACGATTCTTGTTCGCGGTTTTTATACATAATATTAGGCGCGGCCAAACTCCACAACATACCCTCGGCCTGCACATATTTTGCTTGGGCATCCAACGCCCACTCCTGCGTTTTTTTCAGTTCATTCAAATACTTTGCATCGCGCGAAAACTGTTGCCCGGCAAGTGTCATGGCTATGTTTGGCAAAAACATAAACACCTCATACTCTTTGGCATCTTTATACGCTCTCTTTAGCACTTCAAGTGCCATTGCAGCATTGCCGCGATTTACAAATACCCTTGCTTCTAAAAACTGTTTTGCTACCTTCCGCAACATGAAGTTAAAATCTACTTCATCGGCTTCCGACTTTTCTGCATCGGCAGCAATAAGCACTACAGAAAGTTGTTCACGAAGCTTCTTTTTTAGGTGCGAAAAAGCCGAAGCTCCAGCCTTGGCATTGCCATACATCGCTTTTATCACTTCCCGGTCGGCAGATGCAGTTTTAGAATAAATCAAATCGAAAAGCTCTTCGGGTTTGGTAGGCTCTTTGGGGTTGCCGCTGCCATAAAGATGCTTATACATCTCTGCCTCTTTCTTGCTGAAAGAATGAATAATAGCTGTTAACTCTTTCATTGCAATAACCAATATATTGTTTTATACAGAACTTACATTGTTCCGAAAAATTTCATCTTTCCAGGGTGCAACATGAATCACCACTACTGCTTAAATACAGGTGCTTGGCGCAAGTAAAAACATACTTTCTTCCTTACATTATTATGCCTTTTTCTTCTACCACCGAGTGGTTTTCGCAACGGAATATTTTTGCCGGGTAGCGATCAATCAACTGGTAATTGTGTGTTGCCATCAGCACCGCTGTATTATGTTCGCGGTTGATACGAATCAGCAGCCTCATTATATCATCGCTCATTTCGGGGTCGAGATTTCCGGTGGGCTCATCGGCAAGAATTACCGGAGGATTATTGAGCAATGCACGAGCCACAACAAGGCGTTGCTGTTCGCCACCACTCATTTGTTTAGGGTAGTTATTTTTTTTGTCGGGCAAGCCTACTTCATTCAATACTTCATCTATTCTGTTATCTACCGATTCTTTACTTTCCCAACCTGTAGCGTTTAAAACAAAGGCAAGGTTTTCGTAAACAGTTAGGTTGTTCAACAACTGAAAATCTTGAAAAACTATTCCAAGCTTTCTTCTTAAAAAAGGTATTTCGCTTTGGGTAATTTTTGCAAGGTTAAAATCGCAAACCATAGCATCGCCTTCGGTTACATCAAGGTCGGCATAAAATGTTTTCATCAAAGTGCTTTTACCGCTGCCGGTTTTGCCAATCAGGTAAATAAACTCGCCTTGAGCAATATCAAAATTGATGTTTGAAAGAATGGCTTTGCCACTTTGGTTGATGCTTACATTTTGATAACTGATAACCTTTTCCATACTCAAGTATTCAATGAATTTACGTTCTTCAAAAGTACATAAGCAAGCAATAGTGCTATGCAAAGTTTTGCACTCAAAAGCGAAGCAAACAGAAGAAAATAGACAATTTCCAGAAACAACGTTTACAACTGCAATGCTATTTTATCTACACGCTTTTGATGCCTACCGCCCTCAAAAGCTGTTTCAAGAAAAGTATCTGTAAAAGTTTTGGCCTCATCAAACGAAATAAAACGTGCTGGCAAACACAACACATTGGCATTGTTGTGTTGGCGAGCCAAAGCAGCAATTTCATTTTTCCAAGCTATGGCTGCGCGGATAGCCTGATGTTTATTAGCAGTAATTGCAACGCCATTGGCACTGCCACAAATCAAAATCCCAAATTGGGTTTCAGCATTTTCTACCGAGTGCGCCACAGGATGTACAAAATCGGGATAGTCGCAACTTTCGGCAGCGTAAGGGCCAAAATCCTTTACATCGTGCCCTTGCTTTTCTAAATATGCTATCAACTGTTGTTTGTATTCAAAGCCTGCGTGGTCGCCACCAATCGAAATTTTCATATAAAGTATTTGAGCTATTTCAGAATAAAATGAATATCAATTTCAGGATAAAGTGGTTTATCTCTTTTCCACCTTTGATGCCGCAAAGATACTTAGTTCAAAAAGAAAATACATCGGTATAGCAACCAGCATTTGTGTAAAAACATCGGGCGAGGGAGTGATAATGGCAGCTACAATCAATATCACAACTACCGAATGCCTGCGAAATGATTTCATGGTTGCCGCAGTAAGAATACCAAACCGCGCCAACACAATAGCTATCATCGGCAATTCAAAAATCAAACCAATACCCAAACACATCATGGTAAAAAACGAAATATAATTTTCGAGTGTAATGCGGTTGTCAATTTGCTCGCTCACTACATAACTAAAAGCAAAATTTACCGAAAACGGCACAATCACAAAATAGCTGAATGCTATGCCCACAAAGAAAAAAATAGAACAACCGAAAATTACCACGCCCACTTTTTTTGCTTCCGACTCCATCAATGCAGGGCGAATAAAACGCCACAACTCCCACAAAATATATGGAAATGCAACTATAAAACCCAGCACAAATGCCGTTTTAAGCTGTGTGATAAACTGCCCAAAAAGTTCGGTATTCATCAACTGCACCTTCATGCCGCCAATGCAAAGTGTTTCGGGCAAACTAAATTTTGTAGCAAGGCTACACAGTACTTTATAAGTAATGAAGCCATCTTTGGTGGGGCCAAAGAGTAACTGATCGAACACAAAACCACTATTTAAAAAAAACACTATTGCCAACACGGCAATAGCAATTACCGACCGCACAAGATGCCAACGCAACACCTCGATGTGGTCAAAAAAACCCATTTCTGCTTCTTCTACTTTTGCCATAAGCGGTGCGAAGTTATCAGAGATTTTATATTGAAAATGAAATATTACCCTATTGGAAAAAATGCATCCTCAATATGAAAAATTTCGTAGCCTGCTTTAGCCTTTGAAAGGCTGATGATATCAAAACGCACTTCTTTGTTTAGATTATTGGCAGCTAAAAAATTTGTTGCTGCATTGCTGATGAGTTGTTGCTTTTTGGGTGTAACCGACTCCTCGGGCAAGCCAAACTTTGAGGATGTACGAGTTTTAACTTCAACAAAAACAATGGTGTTATTACATGCTGCAACAATGTCAATTTCAGCCTTTTGGTAGCGATAATTGCAGGCAAGTATTGTATAGCCCTTTTGTTCAAGATACTGCACAGCAAAGGCTTCGCCTTCTTTACCTACTATGTTGTGTTGAGCCATTGTGATTTTTTCGATATTAAATATCCTTATTTATTCAATTTCACAGCCGCAAAAAAACAATGATGACGATTCAAAATAAAGATAAAACATCAACCTGCCTTACTACCTTAGCTCTCTTACTTTTCTCCACTATACTATCGCGGCAATTGTTTGCACAAGTAAACTATTCCGGGTCAAATATTTTACATCAATTAGAGGCTGTACCTGTGTGTGCAAGTGTGCTGTATGTGGCTGCTCACCCCGATGATGAAAATACGCGCTTGATAAGTTACCTCACCAACGAGTTGCATTACCGCACCGCTTATCTTTCGCTTACACGGGGCGATGGCGGGCAAAATTTGATAGGCAGCGAGCAATCGGAACAAATGGGTTTAATTCGCACACACGAGCTTTTGTCTGCGCGAAAAATAGATGGTGGCGAGCAATATTTTAGTCGTGCTTTCGATTTTGGATTTTCTAAAAATCCTGAAGAAACTTTTCGATTTTGGGATAAAGAAAAAGTGTTAGCCGATGCCGTGTGGGTTATACGCAGCTTTCGCCCCGATGTGATTATCTGTCGTTTTCCAACAACAGGCGAAGGCGGTCACGGCCACCACACGGCTTCGGCTATTATTGCCGAAGAAGCCTTTGCAGCCGCAGCCGATGCAAAGCGATTTCCAGAGCAACTAAAATATGTACAAACATGGCAGGCAAAACGCTTGCTGTGGAACACTTTCAACTTTGGCAGCCGCAACACTACCGCGCCCAACCAATTCAAAATTGATGTGGGTGGCTTCAACACTTTGCTCGGCAAAAGCTATGGCGAAATTGCTGCCGAAAGCCGTAGTTGCCACAGCAGCCAAGCCTTTGGCACTGCACGCAACAGAGCAAGCCAAACCGAATTTTTTAAAACCATAAAAGGAAACGAACCTAAGCTAACACTTATGGACGAAGTAAACACATCTATGCTGCGCTTTGCCAACAAAACTATTGAAGACAAAACGCAAGAAATCATCCGTCAATTCGATGTAAAAAAACCTCATTCATCGGTTCCTGCTTTAGTGGAATTGTTTAAACAAATAGAAGGATTGAAGGAAACCGATCAGGTTCAAAAAGCATATAAATTGAAACAGCTGCAACAACTTATTTTATTGTGCTCGGGCTTTTATACCGAAGCTGTATGCGCCAAACAATACATTGCGCTTAACGACACTATTACTGTAACTTCCAACATTATCAATCGCTCACCAGGACTTGTAAAACTCAAATCTCTTACAGTAAACGGCAAAAAATTCAGCTACGACTCTTTGTTGATTGCCGGTACGCAGTTTTCATTTTCGGATGTAATAAATGTTCAAGAGCCCTTGCTTGTTTCGCAACCTTACTGGCTGGAAACAAAAACACAGCAAGGAATGTTTGTTGTGAATGAACAAACGCTGATTGGAAAACCAGAAAACGATGGTTTGTTATTTAACAATGTGATAGTAGAAATTGGAGGTAAAGACTTCGATCTTAAACTGCCTGTGCAATACAAAAAAGTAGATCCTGCAAAAGGCGAAATCTACCAACCGCTATACATTGCACCGCCCGCCACAGTTAGTTTTGTAAATGAAGTTTATGTATTGCCCTACGGCACTACAAAAAAGATAGAGGTAAAGGTGAAGGCATTTAAAAAAAATGTGTCGGGAAATGTAACGTTGAATTTGCCTCATGGATGGAAAACCACAAGTGCGCATTCTGCTTTCAATCTTATAAACGAAGGCGATGAACAGCTATTTACTTTTGAAATTGAAGCTCCCGCAAAACGCAAAACCGATACCGTTTATACTATCGGAGCATCGGTAAACATCAACAACAAAATCTACCGCCATAGTTTTGTGGAAATAACTTACCCTCACGTTCCTGTGCTGCCATTGTTCAGTGCAGCAACGTGCAAACTCACCGATGTTACTTTGCAAAACACTGTAAAAAACATAGGCTACATCAGCGGAGCGGGCGACAAACTACCCTCTATGCTAACCGAAATGGGATTGACAGTAAAGAATGTAACAGATGAAGATGTGTTGCAAAAACGACTACAAAAATTTGATGCCATTGTAGTTGGCGTACGCGCATACAACACCGAAACTTCATTAAAAAACCACCAAGCATCTTTAATGGAATACGTAAAAAATGGTGGCAGATTATTAGTGCAATACAACACCAACCAAAAATTAGTAACTGAAAACTTAGGTCCCTATCCTTTCAAACTCTCGCGCGATAGAGTTACCGAAGAAGATGCTCCTGTAACATTTGTTGATGCTAATTCACCATTGTTGAACATACCTAATAAAATTTCTGCAAAAGATTTTGACGGTTGGATTCAGGAACGCGGTTTGTACTTTCCATCCGAAATTGATTCTAATTACAAACAACTATTAAGCATGAATGATACTGGCGAAAAACCATTAACTAATGCTGTGATATATGCCAATTACGGCACCGGCAGATACGTTTATACAGGCCTGTCATTCTTTCGCGAATTGCCTGCGGGTGTGCCCGGAGCTTTTAAGTTGTTTGCTAATTTTATTGCCAAGTAGCCTCATTTGTATCTTTGGTGCTGCGCAACAAATAATATGTTGTTACTTTTGCACCGTTATGTGTTTAGCATCATAAAAAATCGCAGTATGGAAATCAACGGAACACTTGTACAAGTATTAGAGGCGCAAACCGGAATAGGAAAAAACGGACCTTGGAAAAAACAAGGCTTTGTAATAGAAACCAAAGAAAAGTTTCCGAAAAAAGTTCACATCAGCGCATGGAATGCAGCAGCCGATTCAATAGAAAAACTTCAACCCGGTGTTGCATTAAAAGTGTCGTTTGATGTTGAAAGCCGCGAATTCAACGGAAAATGGTACACCGATGTAAAAGCATGGAAAGTTGAAAGCGGCACCAATGCAAACACTCAAGCAAACAATGCTTCAAGCATTGACGATGATTTTGTTCCGGTTAAAGACGATGAAAACGAGCCTTTGCCGTTTTAATATCACCCCAACATTCTCGCAGCCAACTTAACGCCTGCAACCAACGCATCTGCCTCTTCAAAAGTGTTGTAAAATGCAAACGAAGCGCGGCAAGTTCCTTCTATACCAAAACGCTCCATTAAAGGCTGGCAGCAATGATGCCCTGTGCGAATAGCAATGCCTTGCTCGTTAAGCAACACACCAATATCGTAAGGATGAATATCGGCTACCAAAAATGAAACCACCGATGACTTTTCGGGCGCAGTGCCAACAATGCGCAGCCCTTCTACTTCCAACATTTTTTCGGTAGCATATCGCAGCAATTCCTGCTCCCTATTGGCTATGTTTTTCACACCCACATCATTGATAAAATCAATGGCTTCTCCCAACACAATTCCGGCTTCAATATTGGGAGTTCCGGCTTCGAACTTATATGGCAAATCATTATAAGTAGTTCCCGAAAAAGAAACAGTTTTTATCATTTCGCCACCGCCCATGTATGGCGGCATAGCTTGCAGCAATTGCTCTTTGCCATACAACACACCAATGCCGGTTGGCCCAAAAACCTTATGTCCCGAAAACCCAAGAAAATCGCAATCTAATGCTCGCACATCTACTTGTAAGTGTGGTAACGCTTGTGCGCCATCTAAAAAAACAACTGCACCCACACCGTGGGCTTTATCAATAATATGCTTAACAGGATTGATGGTTCCGAGCGAATTTGAAATATAAACTACCGAAACAATCTTGGTGCGCTCGCTTAGTAGTTTTTCGTATGCCTCCATATCTAATGTGCCATTATCAAGCACCGGAATCACCTTCAACACTGCATTTTTTTCTTCGCACAGCATTTGCCAAGGCACTATATTACTGTGGTGTTCCATGCCCGAAACAATAACTTCATCACCTGCACTAATATTTTTTCTACCGTAGGTACTGGCCACCAAATTCACCGCCTCGGTGGTGCCGCGTACAAAGTTGATTTCGCATTCGCTTGCATTCAAATGTTTAGCAATGGTAGCACGCGAACTTTCGTAAGCCTCGGTTGCCAACTGCGCCAAATGGTGCGCTCCACGATGAATATTGCTATTGTAATCAGTATAATATTCTTGAACTGCATCTATTACCCGCTGTGGTTTTTGCGCGGTGGCTGCACTATCCAAATACACCAAGGGCTTGCCATTTACTATTCGCTTAAGTATCGGAAATTGCGCCCGAAACTGCGCTATGTTATTGCTCATTTCTTCTAAATTTGGAATCGGTGAAAATAATAGTCTGCACACGATGCAAGCAATTAAAAACAGTTTTTAACCAATAATGTTATCACATAGAGAAGCATTCATTTATTGAGATTACTTAGTTTTGTTTCTAAGCAATCTCAAAAACTTACCTTTTTAAACAACGCATCAAAAGAAGAAGAAGAAAAGTATATGCATAAAAACAAATGCCTTGGCGAAAAAACAGCACACTCAACCTTCGCCTTATTGCGTTTGAATTTTTTGCCCAACTTGCTAACAAAGGCCACAAAATGACAGCACCCACAATTCATCACATACTAAAAAAATATTGGGGTTACCATACTTTTCGCCCTTTGCAGGAAGAAATTATCACTTCTGTTTTAGAAGGAAAAGACACACTTGCATTGCTACCCACCGGGGGTGGAAAATCCATCTGCTTTCAAGTGCCTGCATTAGTAAAAAATGGTTTGTGCTTGGTAATTTCTCCACTCATTGCCTTGATGAAAGATCAAGTAATGAACCTAAAAAAGAAAGGCATTAAAGCCGAAGCGCTGCACACAGGTTTGCGACATGATGAAGCAGATGCGATTTTTAGCAATTGCATTTTTGGAGGCGTAAAATTCCTATATGTTTCGCCCGAAAGGTTGGCAAGCGAAGATTTTAGAAGCCGATTGAAGCAAATGAAAATCAGTTTGCTTGCTATTGACGAAGCACACTGCATTTCGCAGTGGGGCTACGATTTTCGCCCGCCATATTTGCGCATTGCGGAAGTGCGCGAAACACTTGAAAACATTCCCGTTTTGGCACTCACCGCCACCGCCACTTTAAAGGTGGCAGATGACATTACAACACAGCTTAATTTTAGAACAAAAAATATTTTCAGTAAAAGTTTTCAACGCAAAAATTTGAGCTATGTAGTGCGCCAAACTGCCGACAAACAAAACCAACTACTAAATGTGTTGAACAAAGTTCCCGGCACCTCAGTAGTGTATGTTCGCACCCGAAAAGGCACAAAAGATGCTGCCCAATTTTTAAAAGCCAATAAAATAAATGCCGACTTTTATCATGCAGGTTTAAGCACCGATGAGCGCAGCCAAAAGCAGGAGGCGTGGGTAAACAACAAAACCCGTGTGATGGTTTGCACCAATGCCTTTGGCATGGGAATTGACAAACCCGATGTGCGCACAGTAATTCATTTGGATGTGCCCGAAAGTTTGGAAGCCTATTTTCAGGAAGCTGGACGTGCCGGACGCGATGAAAAAAAAGCCTATGCTGTTTTATTGACAGACAGCGATGACAAAAAAAACATCCTCGAAAGCATCAACAATTTTCCATCGGTGGCAGATTTGCAAAACACCTACGAACAACTTTGCAATTACTGTGAACTGGCTTTGAATTTCGACAGCAAACTTTCGCACAGTTTCGACATCGGCAGGTTTGTAATATACGCCAAAATGAATACTGCAAAGACATTGAAGTGCATTTCGATGTTGGCTCAATTAGAAATTGTTTCGCTTACCGATGCCGTGTTTCAGCGCCCACAGATAAAGTGTATTACAAGTAAAGAAGGACTCT
>Ga0209573_1003215_pt1 | contig 18551 bp, 14 predicted proteins | sample TNRBio252014_DNA_FD_185870 | JGI IMG/M metagenome (GOLD analysis project Ga0209573, IMG submission 185870) | Wastewater treatment Type I Accumulibacter community from EBPR Bioreactor in Madison, WI, USA - TNR Reactor_6/25/2014_ DNA (SPAdes)... | ecosystem: Engineered > Bioreactor > EBPR >...
GCATGAGCAGAAAGATAAGCCATAGACTATACATAGGTCAGATTTTTCAGAATAAACGATCTTAATAGATGCATTAAAATAATTTTTATGTGTTAAAATCACAGCAATAGTTGACTTTTCTTTCAGAATAGTTTTTTTTTGTATCATGTATACGGATCAATGAATCTTTCTAATCTTGTATCCTTATCTCCACATACCATTCAGTAGGAGGTTTTGTAAGGAAACAACTCTTGTATACGATAATACCTGCCACACTAAGAACACACACAATTTTGAGGTCATCGCTTTTGGGCGAATGCATTCCGACTGCTCTGCATGACGGAAATCATGCTAAGCTAAAGCGCTTGATAGTCAAGCTATACGAAGGTAATCTCATGTAAATGAGTTACAAATAGTTGTTATTTTTCATTTTAAATTTAAAAAACCATGAAGTACACAACTGTTTTTGTTCTTGCCCTTTGCTTAGGGTTGGCTTCCTGCACCCAGGATCGTAAAGAAGTGGTAAGCGCTGAAGCCAAAATTCAGGAAATCATAGCTTCTGATGAATTCCAAAATGCCAATTCAGTGCTCCTTTCCAACGATCAAAACCCTGCAGAAGCCTTAAAAAATGCTCAAATTTATGATGCCCTTCTGGGATCGCTGAAAGGAAAGTTGACCCCTGACAAAAATATTTACGCGGCGCTCAGAGAAGCTGTATTAAGTGATGCGAGCTACGACGAAACAACTCGAAAGTCTGTCTTAGAGATCATTGATGATAGAGAGAATGACAGTGAAAATATGCAGAATAATATGCAGAAACTTTATCAAAGGTACCCTGAACTGAAAGACGCTTCTTTTCGCAATAAACTACTGAAACAAGTACAAAATCAGCATCAAATTACTAAACAATAAATATAAATCCTGAACGACCATGAAAAAGACACTGTTTATGTTTATTCTGATGATCACTATGGCAGGTAGTGTCAAATCTCAAAAAAGCACATGGTGCGAATCTCTTTGCTGGCAAATAGCTAGTGATTGTTTAAGCTATTCACAAAACGGTTATGCCCATTGTGCCCTAAGTTGTGCTTTTGATTATTTAGCCGATTGGATCAATCTTGGTGATTGGGAAGCTCGCTTAAATTATGAGTATTGTATCAATTATTGCTACTTTGACCAACTTTGGACTGATTTTTACTGCCAACGCGACTACGAGGCCTGCATGAGAGCTTGCGAGGGATAAAAAACGATATCAAAAAAAGCCTTACCGCACTATAAAGTAGTCTAATCTTAATTTTTGTTGCGTTACAAAATTTAAATGCAGTCGAAAGTCCGGAAGGCTCTTCTTCGAAAGCGCCTTTCGGGCTTTTGACTATTCGTCAATGCAGTCAGTTTTTTCAGGATGTTTTGGAAGTCAAAGGGATGAAGGGTTGCTGATTTATAGCAACTCCGCCACCGCCTCCGGCAACCCGCTTTCCGGAAAAAGCGCCGGGTCAAGTCCTTTCAATTTTTCCGCTTCCGCCAACGCCCTTTTCAAATCAAAAGCCTCCTGCGTCCAAACGCTGAAGGCGCCTTTGCCTGACCAAAGCTCCGCCAGATATTCCTGCTCGGTTTGCCCGGGTGTGGGGATCAGTATCGCAGGTTTGCCAATGCGCGCCAGATCCATCAGGGTGCTGTAGCCTGAACGCGAAAGGATGACTTTAGCTGCGCACATGTGGTCGCCAACTTCAGTTGGCAGACCCTGATTAAGAGAGAGAAATAAAGGAGAGGGAGAGGGGGAGAGAGAGGGAGCCGGAGCGCCTATCTCAACCTTCCCGCGCACCACCAGCATCCGAATATCCAGCCCTGCCGCCTGCTCCAGAATTAGTTCTTCTAAGATAGTGCGCTGTGGTTCCGGGCCGGAAAGCACCGCCACTACATCGTACTGCTCCGGAACATCCCGGCGTTGCATCCGGCTCAGCAGGCCGATGTAGCGCCCGCCGGCAATTGGGGGATGCGAGAGTTCCCCGGCCAACCCGGGTGTTGCTTCCAGATCAGGAATCCAAAGTTTGTCATAGCGGCGGATAAACCAGCGATTGAATGCATTCACCACCGCACTCAACCAGGTGTATGGCGTGCGGATATGCAACTGATGGGTGATAAAAACACAGGTCGCCCGGCGCGTAAAACACCCGAACCGGCAGTCCGAAATAACAACATCAATGCCTTGTCGGCGAACGAAACGCCGCAGGACAAAGTGTTCTTTGAGCACTGTGCCAATGATTTTAAACGATTGACTACCAAGGCTCCAAATCAGGTTGGATTTGTGGTAGCGGATATCATAGGCAGGCAATTCCAGAAAAGGCAAATCCGGAAATTCGCTGCGCAACAACGCCAAGGCCCGCCCGCTGCTCCCCAGCCATACATCCGCACCCTGCGCCTGAAATTCGCGGACAACCGGGATGCAGCGCGCTGCGTGGCCGAGCCCCCAATCGAGGGCAGCGACAAGGATTTTGGGTCTGTTTTTGGGCTTTGCCATCTGTTGCTTAGCTTTGTCGCAAAATAACCAATTATGCGACAGACCGCCTTCCTTTTTTTAATGATTGCTTTCGCTTTCAGTGCTTGTAATACCGAACAAAGCGCTCAGGAAAAACTTTGGGACGAAATGATGGTCGTCCACGACGAAGTCATGCCCAAAATGGGCGACCTTAACCGCCTCAGCCGCGACATCCGTGCGCAATTGGATACGGTGCCTCCGATTGATACGCTGAAGAAATTGCAACAACTCGACCTGCTGATCCGCATTGGAAAAGCGGAAGAAGGCATGATGGCGTGGATGAGCGAACTGAAACTATTAGATGACCTGCGCGCTACAAAATCGCACAAAGAAATCATCCAGTACCTCGAAGCCGAAAAGCAGCGCATCGGCGCGGTGCGGGATTCTATGCTGGTGGGTATTGAGGCCGGGGAAGCGGAGTTGGGGAAGTAAGTTGTTATTGGTTACTGGTTATTGGTTACTGGTGGAACGAAATTATGATCGTGTTCCCTCTCCACCAATAACAAATAACCAGTAACAGATAACCAGTAATCTGATTTTTTCTTAAAACTTAATCCCCACACTCGCCGTCAGCATATTATTCTTTCCTTCCGAATCTTTGAAGAATTTCGACAAGCCAATTTCATAGTTCAAATCCACGGTAAAGAACAGGACATCGAGGCCGAGACCTACGTTTGCACCCCAGGTCAGGCGGTTGAGGTCTTCGAGGTCGAGGTCGAAAGAAGGCCGTTCTTTTACGTTGATGACATAAGCCGGCACAATACCGCCTTTTGCGTGCAGGCCGATCAAGCCGCCTTTGCCGGTGAGTTTGATGCCGATGTTAACCGGTACCCGAACGCTCTGGATGGTGGTTTCTTCACTCAGGTTGACATCGTCCGGTGATTCAATTTCTTTGAACAGGCGCGCGGTGACGCTGTAATAATGGAGTCCCGGATTGAGGAAAACCACGCCTTTGCCAACGCGCAGGTCGAACCCGGCATTCCACCCGGCGCGGGCTTCGGCGTCAATATCCTGTATTTTCGTATCGAGTGCGGAGAGGTTAACGCCCACTTTCGGGTTCACGGAAATTTGTGCGTTCAGTGGCAAAGCAACCAATCCGAAAAAAGCGACAACAACAGATGCAAGGACGATTCTCATAATCTTGATGTGATTTTGTTGAAGGATTCAAAATTCCACATCAAAACGAAACCGGATATGAAAACCGATGTGAAGGAAGTATGAAAATCGCGTTAAAGAGAGGTTAAAGGGCGATTAACTACAAAATTCCGGAGGAGTGATGGCTGAGGATTTGAGGAACTGAGGATTTGAGGATTTGACGGGAGCATCAAATCCTCAAATATTCAAATCCTCAGTTCTTCACAATCACCTCACAATCATCACTTTCTCTACCTGCCGCAGCTTTCCTTCCCGGTGCACCACGTGCAGAAAATACAGGCCCGGAGGCAATATGGCAGCATCGAGCGTTGGGGCCAACGGGCCGCTGAGGATCAATTGCCCCACGCTGTTGTAGAGTGCCATGGCGTGTTCGTGGTATGCGCCACCGGTCAAAGAGATGTTCAAAACCTCCTTGGCCGGGTTGGGAAATACTTTGATTTGGATATCCGCTTGTGCAGGAATTTCGTCGGTTCCGGTAGCGGAAGGCGTTTCATTGCCGACTACAGGCCGGATCATCAGCGCGCCGCCAACCGTCGTTGCGGGCAGTTCATTCCAGCCGGATCCGGTGTTTCTTGAAATGTAAGCTTTGGCTTGTGGCCGGTTTTTGTCGTACCCTATGGCGATACAATTCGTAAAAGTACAGGGTGTTATCTGCTGCCAGCCTACAAAAAAGTCGCCGACGGGCAGATAGAGTGGCGCCAGTTCTCCGTTGGGGTTCATAAGCGGGTAAGTAGTGAATCCCTGAAGGGTGTCAAAATAGGCATCTGCATAGGCGGGTTGCAGCAACTCCTGGTATTCGGGTGTGCCGTCCAATGCGCCGATCCAGACGCGCAACCGGAAGGTCTGGTCTGTCGTATTGGCGCTCGTATGCGGAAAGTGAATGCGTACTGCGCGCAAGGTATCTTCTACATTGGCGGTATAGCGAACCGCGATTTGACCGCCCTCTGCCGAAACTAACCCCGCTTCTGCGCTGCCGTCGTCGTAGGCAAAATATTCATCAAATACAGTCGTGCGCGCTACCTGGTCGTTGGCCTGTACCGCGCTGAAGCCAGTCTGGTTGATTTGCGAGGTATTGGACAGCGAGTATTCCATGTTAAATTCAAGGCGTTCCTGTGCGTCGAATGCATTGTTTTGCATCCCGATCAGGTAACCGGCAAGGATATTGGGAAAGCCGCTTGCGTCGCCCGAAAGCGTATACGTGCGGTTGATGTTTTGTCCGTTGGGGATATTGGCGTCCAATCCATTAAACAGCGTCACGGGCGCAAAAGGCTGGATGCCGGTATTTTCCTCAGTTAAGGACACGCTGGACGGACTCGCGTTCAAGGTCTGGTTGGCGTGGTTATATATGCCCACTTCAATTGTAGAACTGAGTTCTTCCGATTCCTGGCCTTTAAAATGGCGCCACGGCATACTGGTATAGCGGCTCAGGATGGGTTCCGGAAGTTCGGTAAACGCCACATCGTTGATAAAGGTATCCGTCTGGATATTGTCTAACCGGATGTAATCAATATTCCAGTTGTCTAAAACGCCCTGGCGGTCTGCATAATTTTTAAACCGAAACTGGAAGGCTTTATGCCGGAAATCTGCCGTTACAGGCACGGCATAAAATTGAAACAGCTCCTCCGCTGTATTCGGCTGGCTGCCCGGCGCTCCGGGGTAGTTGCGCATGTCGTGCCACAGGCCGTTTGGGGCGCGGAATTCGAGTACGAGAGAATCCTGAATTTCAGGGCGGTCGCCGAGTCCGCGGCGTTGCAGCCAATAAGTCAATACAACATTGCCACCGACGCCATTCAGATTGATGTACGTGGAAGTCAGGCGATCCGCCTCTCCGGGGTCGCCGCCATAAGGTTTTCCACGTGCATTCACCCCATCGAAAGTAGCCACCCCAATGGAAGGCGGTTGATCGCCAAAAGTCTGATTCACAAAAACATCCGAATCCAACCACAGGCGGCTATTGGTCACCGGGCCTTCATAAGAAAAGTCGTCCATGAACGGCAGGGAAATGGTATCGTGCCGAACGCGAAAGGAATAATGAAAAATATCGCAAATGCCAAATGTATCGCACAAAACGAGGCAGACGGAATCTACTCCCGAAAAGCGACTTGCCTCATAGACAAAACTGCTGGTGGGCGCCAAAAAGTCGGTGAAATAAACCCGCTGATCGCGGCCCTGATAAGGACCTTCGGCGCATTCAATGAAAAAATTACAGGCTAAAGCACCCGGCAACAGCCCCGCATTGGCCGTAAGGTTGGCGGAAGCCTCGGCATTGAGGGAAGTTAATGGCGGAAAATGGTCGCGCGGCGCCCTGCGCACAATAAAGTACAGGTAGGTAGAATCGGAGCAAACCGTTCCGTCTGCATTGCAATATTTGATCAGGACGCTGTCTTTGCCCGCGACTACGCCGGTATTTCCGGTATAGGTCAGGGTGTCGGTCTCCAGTACGACGGTACCGAAATTAAGGGCGTCACAATTGGCGCAAAGGAAAGCGCCACCCCCTCCTACCCCAGCGGTATCGAGCTCTACGATTAATTGCACCGGATCGCCGGCGAGCAGGTAGTTGATGCCTGCGCGTTCAACGTTGCAATTTTGTAAACCTTTGGCCTGGTGCTCCTCGAGTTGCAGCCTGCGGGCTTCCGGTTCTTTTTTTTCTTTTTCGAGGTAATAGTGGCGGAGGGTGCTGTTTTCTGTGATGGGCACTTCGATCTGCGCCTGTGCTGCCGATCCAACCGCAAACAGGATCAACAAAGCGTGCAATAGTCTCATTCGAATCATTCCAGTTAAAATAGATAGTTAGATGTTAGCACAGTACAATAGACCCGCGATGCCGGGATTTCGGCAGTCCATTGCCTGAAAAATTATGTCAGGCAATGGACATGTGGGCGCTTTTGCGGCTGCAAAGTAAGGCAGCATCTGTCTAAACAACAAACTCTGAGAACGAGGGATTGCACTTTTTGTTGCTTTTTTATCGGGCGGGCACAGGGCTTATTTGCATTTCATCAGCCTCGATTTCAATTCTACAATCTCCTGGTCTTTGTTTTCCAATTTGCTTTCCAATTCCCCATTTTTCAACTCCAACTCTGTAATGCGCTCATTGAGTTGGGTGATGCGCTCCTCCAATTTGGCGATGCCTTTGGGGTTGGCGGCGGTTTCGCGCGAAGACGCGGATGTCTCGCTTTTGTCCAATCCGATGAGCTTTTTAAAATTCGCTAAGCCATCCTGGCCATTGTAATAGGAAGCGCCGATGTAAGCCAGCGGAACCAAAAAAACCATCACGATCAGAAAGCGGGTGAAACCGGTTAGCCTCATTCTCCTTGCCATAAGTATTGGTATTGTGTGTTTTTAGATAAATTATTTGCAGTACAGTTTGTTAGACGGGAGTACTATGGAGCAAAGTTACGGCGTATACGCCAAGGAAGGAAAGAATAAGGACAGGGGTGGGAAATATATCTGCCGAAAGGCTGCCAGCTACGATAATTGTGTAAAATACAAGCTTTTTACAAAGATAGGAGATTGCGAGTAAAAACACAAGGCCACTCAAAGCCGCCCGACAATCACTATCTTTGCCAAATCAAAGCCAGACATCGAACTTTTCAGGCGTTTAAGCTTTTATATGCTTTGAATAATGGATGCAGATCCAATGCACATGACAGAAAGTACATTTCAGTTAAGACTCAGGCGAAAATTAGCCGCACAGGCCGAAGCCGTGATTCCTACGCCCTGGGGCAATTTCAAGATGATTGCTTTTTCAGAAAGCCCCGACGACTGGATGCCGCACCTGGCACTCGTGCATGAAAACACCGACCGCTCCCAGCCGGTATTGACGCGGCTGCATTCGGAGTGCATCACCGGCGACCTCTTTGGCTCCACCCGCTGCGATTGTGGCGAACAATTGCTGCGTTCCTTAGACATGATTTCCCGGCAAGGGGGCATCATCCTCTACCTGCGTCAGGAAGGCCGGGGCATTGGCATCATCAACAAACTCAAAGCTTATAACCTGCAGGATAAAGGGCTGAATACGGTTTCTGCCAATGTGCATCTGGGGTTGGAAATTGACGCCCGCCACTACGACATCGCCCTCGAAATGCTGGAAGCCTTAGACATTCACCGCATTCGTTTGCTCACCAACAATCCGGATAAAATAGAAGCATTTGAGCGCTCTTCCATCCTCGTCACCGACCGCGTACCGCTTATTGTGGAGCCGCAGGAAAATAATGCAGAGTACCTGAGGACCAAACAGCGGGAAATGGGGCATTTGTTTAATCTGTAATCATTATGCACCTCAGCGAAATTCTTAACCACCTTGGCGAAGACCGCGAGCTTTACTTCAATGCCGTTTCGCCACCGGTCATTCAAAGCAGCAACTTCGCTTTCCCGACATTGAACGACTTTCGGCAGGCGTTTGTGAATGAATTGGAACACCACGTTTATACGCGCGGCAACAACCCAACCGTGGCGATCCTGCGCAAAAAATTAGCGGCGCTGGAACGCGCAGAGGATTGCCTCGTTTTTTCGAGTGGCAGTGCGGCGGTTACAACAGCGGTGCTGTCGCAGGTGAGCGCCGGCGACCACATTGTTTGTGTGGAAGCGCCGTATTCCTGGACGAAAACCTTGCTCACTAAGTTTTTGCCGCGATTTGGCGTCAGCCATACCTTTGTGGATGGCCGCGAGGTCGCCAATATCGAGCGGGCTTTGCAACCCAATACGAAGTTGCTGTACTTAGAAAGCCCAAATTCGCTGACGTATGAATTACAAGACCTCGCCGCTTGTGCTGCACTGGCGCGCAGCCGGGGTATTGTCACCTGCATTGACAACAGCTATTGTTCGCCTATTTTTCAGCGCCCTATTGAGTTGGGGATAGATATGGTGGTGCATTCCGGCACCAAATATTTCAATGGCCACAGCGATGTGGTGGTTGGGGTGTTGTGCAGCAGCAAAAACATCATTCAAAAAGTATTCGACCTGGAATACATGACCCTTGGCGGCATTTTGTCGCCGCACGATGCAGCGTTGGTCATCCGCGGCCTGCGCACGTTAGACTTGCGCGTGCGCCGCAGTGCGGAAAGCGCGATGAAAGTAGCTCAATATTTAGAACAACATCCGAAAGTATCGCGTGTGCTGTATCCGGGGCTGCCATCTTTTCCGCAGTACGAACTGGCTCAGCGGCAGATGGATAGTGCTGGCGGCGGGTTGTTGTCGGTATATCTGAATATGGAAACCATCGAAGAAGTGGAAGCCTGGTTTCATCGCCTGAAACGCTTTTTACTGGCGGTATCCTGGGGCGGGCACGAATCGCTGGTGTTGCCTACTGCCGGTTTTTATAAAATTCCAGGGCGCGTGGATTCGCCGCACCCGTGGAATTTGGTGCGGTTTTATATTGGGTTGGAGGATGCGGATTGGCTGATTGAGGATTTGGAGCAGGCGTGGTCGCCAGCTTTAGCTGGCTGACCTTATGCAAGAACAGCAATAGAAAATCGGTGGTTCTTAGTCACAGGTGGCGGAGCTGTCAGCATTTTTTTTTCTGTTCTCTCTTTTGGCCTACCAGCTAAAGCTGGTGACCACGCAGATACGTAAACGGAAAAGCATCCCAGGTTTCTACCAAACCCGCTTTGACCGGATTATCCAAAATATAACTAATGATGCGCTCAAATTCGATCGGATCCCGAACAAAATGATCATAGCTTTCTCGTTGCCAAAATTTCCCGGCACGACCTAATTGCTGATTGCAATAACGGGCAGAAGCGCCTTTAATGCGCATCATAATTTTGTCCAAAGGCTCAAAATCTAAGCTTTCCCAGGAAGAAAAGTTGAACATTTCTGGAACTTGAAGATTGGTATCAATCAGGATATGTACATGATTCGACATGATGCAATAAGCAACCAGATCGTATAATTGTCCGTCGAAGCGGTGCAATTCGTGGGCGACAATTTTGGCAATTTCGGGTTGTTGTAGAAAAATTGGACCGGATTGTGAGTGATCTAAGAGTGCGTCGTATTTCGCAAACTGGCGCTTGCGTTCGTCATAAATAAGTTGGTTCGTCAATGATTTGGAATCGCGATAAAGGGCAGCAAGGGCTTGTTCGTATTCATCTTTCAAGTGTAATAGTTTTACATTCGGAATGGAACCATGAAGCCGGAAGGTGACGAAGAAAGCGGAGCCGATGGGCTGGATATGGGGGAGGTTGCGCCGATAATGGGTTTTTATTTGGTTGGTTTTCATAGAATTTTGCATTGTGGTCACCAGCTTTAGCTGGCAGACCTTAAAACTATAAAAGAGAATAATAGAGCGGCAAGTCTATTTTTATAGTTTGCTGTTCTCACTTAAGGTCTGCCAGCTAAAGCTGGCGACCACGACTACGTGCAAGCAAATTCAACAACAACAACAGCGTCGTAAACACCGCAATACGCGCAATGAGGTCGCCCCAAACCACGTAGCGGGTAATGGCGTCATTAAGCAAGATCGTATCGCGAATGACGGCAGTTTCGCCGTATCGGGTAGGTTGCAGGATGTCGCCGCGTTGGTTGATGAAAGCCGAAATTCCGGTATTGGCCGAGCGGGCGATGCTGCGGCGCGTTTCAATAGCGCGCAGGGAAGCAAATTGCAGGTGCTGCCGGTGACCGGGCGTGTCGTCCCACCAGCCGTCGTTGGTCATGATGAAAATGGCCTGGGCGCCTTTGCGGACATACCCGGTGTAGTATTCTCCAAAAACAGATTCATAGCAGATGGCCGGGCCGATTCGCCCGGAATTGCTCGAGAAAACGTCGCGCTCAGGCTGGGTGCCCAAGCCTGCCGTCGTGCCGCCCAAATGATCTACGGCAGCTTCCATAAAAAACAGAAACCTTTTCAGCGGGAATTTTTCAGGGCCGGGCACCAATTTAGACTTTTTGTAGACCGGCACTTCCTGTGTGTCATTCGACAATTGAACCGCTGCATTCAGGGTTTCAAAGTAGACCGTTGCCGCGCCGCGGTTGCGCGTGCGCACGGCGTCGGAATGCGGTTCGCCGGGTTTGAAATCGTGATAAGCTTCCAACCCGGTAATGATTTTCAGGTTCGGAAAGGGTTGCATGAACTGCCGCATCCGCTGAATCGGGCCGTATTCATTGATGCGGGAGGTTTCCACAAAACCAAAACTGGTTTCCGGGTAGACTACATAGTCGGTCAGCGAATCAGTCAGGCGGGCAGTGAGTTCCAAAAAATGGTCAATCTGGATATTTTCCGGAATATTGAATTTTTCGTAGTGGGGTTCGTAATTGGGCTGCACGACGACCACATTCGCCGGATTCCCCTGGTCTTCGTAAGTTGAATACCGCCACAAGGACCACAGCGCCGGCAAAACCAATAACGTCGCCACAATCGCCCAATGCCTGCGGTTCGTGGCCTCCCCGTTGCGGTAGCGTTGCCACTGCCGGAACAACAGCACGTTCACCACTAAAATCAGCAAACCGCCGCCAAAAACGCCGGTGAATTCGTACCACTGCACCCACGCCGGGAATTGTGCGAAGCCATTGCCCAAAGTCAGCCACGGCCAGGTCAGGTCCCAGTTGAGGTGCAGGTATTCAAACGCCAACCAGTAGGCGATCAATGGCAGGTAACCCAATTTGGGTTTGGCTTTCCGGGTGCGGTGGAACAGCCAAAAAACAACCGCCATAAACAGGGAATTGGCCGCGATGGCAAAAATGCCGGCAGCCATCGCCGAATTGGCTACCCACCAGGTGGTGAGGATATTCCAGGTGACGAAAGCAAGGTAAGCGGAGGTAAAAACTTTCCTGCCCGACCTGGGCTGCCCGCTGAGTTCAGTCTCCAATACCAGCAGGGGAATGAATCCGACAAACAGCAAAACCGGAAACGGAACGATTCCCGGAAACCCCAGCCCCAGCAATACGCCGCTGGATGTGGCCAAACCCAAACGCCTCCAATCAGGTTCGCGACCGGATATTTTTGCGCGAAGCAACACGATCCCCAGCACCAAAAACACCCACGCAGCAACGAACAAAACCAACGGCCGGTAACCCCAGAGTTGCTGTTGTGCTGCTAATTGATGGACATCGTAGCTCAACCAGGTGGTTAAAGCTAAGAGGGGAATTAGCGCGAGCGGGAGTAATTTATTGACCTTCATTTTTATGAGTTGGCAGGATTACAGTGGGCAGTTGGCAGTAGGTTTTTGGAATGAACATATTTGGTTACTAAACGATTGGGGTTTAGTTGTAAAGTTGGCAGTTTTTCAGGGAGCAGTTGGCAGTAGGTTTTTGGAATGAACATATTGGTTACTTAGCGACTGGCCTTTTATCCACCAAGTTGGTATCCTGAATTTTCATCCAAGCTGAAAGCAATCCTGCCAACTGCCAACCGGAAAACATCATTCGATTACCCAACATGATCAGAAGTAAGCACAAAACTGCCAACTGCCAACTAAAATCCTGCCAACTGAATTACACGCCCACAACCTTCATCCACTCCACACAAGTCCGCACCTGCGCTTCTGCGAAAAGCTCCAGAATTTCGTCGTTCACCAGCAGGGAAGCGTCCTCGAAGTTGTCAAAAAACAAATGCTCGATCAGGATGGCCGGCATTTTGGTATTTTTGATGACGTAGAAATTGGCTTCGCGGTCGGGGTCGCTGTCTGACTGGTCAGGGCGATAAGAGATTTTAGTTCCCAACAACGCTTTTACATTATTCCACAGCAAAGTGGCGACGTCGTCCGACTTGGTTTTGCCGGGCGTGGTATACACTTCAAAACCGCGGGCAGTGCCTGCGCCGGAGGCATTGGAGTGGGTGGAGATATAAAGCGTGTTTTTGTATTGCTTGAAATACCAGTTGGCCGTTTCTACGCGGTCGGCTAACGGCGTATCCAAATATTCATGCGCCACCACCACGTGCGGAATGCCGAGGTTGCGCAGTTTGGCCGATACGCGGGTCGTAATGGCGCGGTTGAATACGCCTTCATAAAACCAGCGTCCGTTGTGAAAGGTGCCTTTGGTATGCTGAAATTGCTTGCTCGGGGCAGTCGTATATTTTCCGGAAGGGTCAACAGCGCCGTGGCCCGGGTCTAACAATACGCAGAAGTCTGTCATCATGGAATGGATCTTTTTTATGGTGATGAATGCAAAGATAGGCGGGAAACAAACTTTTCGTCAAAATATTTGCTTTTTTGCAAAGGTTTGTTACATTTGTTTCTGTATTTCCCCCTATCATACAGGCAATTTGACGAGTTGTTTTCAAAGGCATACGTTCGTTAATTTTTTCTTAAAAAAATTGGCTTTAAGGGAAACCTTTGGCAGACATTCCCGTAAACAATGCAGTTTTGGTTCTGATCATTGGTTTTTCGATTCAGGAACAAACGCCTTTCCCTTAGCCGATTACAAAAAATCTACTACGTCCGGATAGCGACGGTCTTTCGTTTTGTCTAAAAAATGTAAGCCGGGGCTTGACTGATGCTTTTGGAAAATATTCCTCCCGTTTTTGAACAATTGCGGCTACACACCAAAAATTGGGCGCTTCACGCGCAATCTTAATTTTCGTTGAACCAACAGAAAAGGTATCTGGCTAAAGTGCTGTCCCCCTCTGTTTCAGCGGACCTATTCACGGCATATATTTTGAACATATATGGGAATTGTATATTTTCTATCACTTAAATTTTTGAAAATGAAGGCACTTTTCCGTTATTTAATGATAGGCGCATTTGCGCTTATTTATGCGAACGGGCTCCTTGCCCAAGGGTCTACTTGTGCAACTGCTGTGGCTGTGGTAGCCGGTTCTCATGCAGGCGACGGCGCCTCCGCCGGGGCAGGGTTTGTTTCTTCCAGTTGCTGGGCTACTTCCTCCAACGGTAACCACGCCGATTGGTATACGTACACGGCAACCGGTACAGGTACAGCTACGATATCTTCGGATTTTTCACCGTTTACTGATACGCGCCTGTCTGTATTTACCGGCTCCTGTGGAACTCTAACCTGTATTGCTTCAGACGACGACAGTGGTGTAGGCGGCAGCGGCTTTGCTTCGATTGCAAGTTTTTCCGTCACGATGGGCGCCACCTACTATATCCAGTGGGATAGCCGGTGGTCAACAGCAGCTTACAACTGGTCGCTAACTTTTACGCCACCTGCTCCAGAATGCGCCGCCGGTACCCTGATCACCTGCGGTCAATCTACAACCGTAACGCTCTCAGGCGGGGGCATTGGTTGGAGTGTATCCGCCTGTGGCTTTAATACACCCGGTCAGGAAGCATTCTATCGCATCATGGCGCCCAGCGCAGGCACCTATAACCTTGAGGTTAGTGGTGGTACCGGTGGTTTTGTTGATTATTTTTGGCGCGCTGCCGGGAATTGCGGTACTGGTGGCTGGACTTGTATTGATGATATTTCCGGAAGCGGCAGTACTAACTTTATTCTGCCTGCAGCAGGAGAATATTATATCCTGCTGGATGGAGAAGCTACAAGTTCCCGTACACAAACTTTTCAGATCAATTGTCCGGCTCCCCCGCCTGCAAACGACGAGTGTCTCAACGCCATTCCGCTCACGGTGGGTACGTCTTGCAGCTTTGCTCAATATACCAATGCCGGAGCAACCGGCTCCGTAGGACCTCCTGCTCCAGGCTGTTCCGTCTACTCAGGTGGTGATGTCTGGTTCTCCGCAGTTGTACCTGCTACCGGACGACTCATTCTTGACACGAACACAGGCGTCGTTACCGATGGCGGTATGGCCATTTATTCAGGTAACTGTGGCGCCCTGACACTCATTGAGTGCGACGATGATGACAGTGACAACGGCTTTATGCCAATGATTGATCGCTCCGGCCTTACCCCTGGATCTACGATTTATATTCGTTTCTGGGAGTATCAAAATAATAACAATGGTACGTTCAGCATTTGCGCGTGGGCGCCTACACCGCCTTGTAATGCGCCCGGCGCACCTTCTGCTTCCAGCGTAGGTCCCAACAGTGCCTCTTTAAGCTGGGCTTCCGCATCGGGCGCTACGAGCTACCGTTACTCTTTCGGGTCGGGGGTGCATACATGCGGCACCGGCTCGTTGACTACGAGCAGTACTTCTGTTGGTTTGAGCGGATTGATCCCTAATACAACTTATACCTTCTGCGTACGCACTGACGCTTGCGGCGGCGGTTCTCCTACCAGCTATCAGAGTACGACCTTTACAACCCAGCCCCTGCCCAACGACAACTGCGCAGGTGCACAAACCATCACCTGCGGTCAGACGGTCAACGGCAGCACCGTAGGCGCTACTTCTGATGCAGCGCTTGGCACCTGCGGGGTTGGCACCGGTGGCACACCAACCAGCGGCGTTTGGTACAAACTCGTGGGCAACGGCGGCCAGGTTACGGCCAGCCTCTGCGGCTCGGCTTATGACACCAAACTTCATGTTTACACCGGCAGTTGCGCAGGTTTGACTTGTTTGGTGAGCAACGATGACGCTGCTTGTGGTGATCGATCACAAGTGGTCTTCAATGCCAACGTAGGGACAGATTACTACATTTTGGTGAACGGCTTCGGCAGCGCTACCGGCGCATTCAGCCTGAACCTTACCTGCCTCTGCGGCCCGGACCTCGGCGCGCCGTGGACGGTGACCAATATCGGCAACAGCAACGGCGGCGCGATTGAAAACGTTTGCGACGGTACCATTGATGTGAGCGCCACCGGTTTCAGCACATCAGCGAGCGATGTTCAGACGTATGCCTGGCAGCAGCTTTGCGGCAACGGCTTCATCAAAGCCAAAGTAGAAAATGTACTCAACGGCGGCTGGGGCGGCATCATGTTCCGCGAAAACAATGCGGCCGGTTCGAAGAAAGTGGCGATGAGCACCCAATTGAACAGTATGATTACCCGCGAATTACGCGCAACGACCAATGGCGCTACTCAGCAACAGCAAATTTTGCGCCCCACGGCAATGTGGCTGCGCATCACCCGCACCGGCAATGTCTTCCTGGGAGAAACCTCTTCGAATGGGGTGAACTGGCAATTTGCATTTTCGATCACGCTGGTTTTGCCAAATTGTGTCGAAGTGGGCTTGTTTGCGCAAAGCATCAACGTCAATACGACGACCACAGCCGTATTCAGCAACGTCATGGGGGTACCGACTTCACCACCTGTTATTCCTTTGGTAGACGCCAACCACGGCGATGTGACCGCAACTCAGGAAGTGCTCAGCCTCTTCCCGAACCCGGCTACCGACGAGATCAATGTGAAAATGGAAGCTTTCTACGGCAAAAACGTGACGATTTCTGTACAAAACCAATTGGGCCAGGTCATGCTCCTGCGCGACATTGACGAAGTACAGGACGCTACCGAACGCATCGAACTGACCAACCTGCCCTCCGGCATTTACACCCTGACCCTGCGCACCGCAGGCCAGGCGCCGCTGAGCAAGCAGTTTATGGCGGGAAGCGCGAGGCCGTAAGTGGGTTGAAGTTGTTGAATTAGTTGAAGTGGTTGAATTGGTGGTGTTTTCGTAAAACGATGATTATTTCGGATACGACGAATTCAACAAAAAACATGGGTCATTCCGAATTTTCGGGGTGGCCCATGTTCGTATACCCCACAACTCATCGTGCGGGGTATAGTTGTTAATAGCAAAAAAAAATACTTAACAACGAATTGTAACTTTTTAAGCTTATATTCGTAACTTCATAAGATATGAACCCTCCCGAACTCACTCGAATATTGCAAAGCAAAATTTTTCTGTTTAAAGGCTGATAGCCATGTGTTTGCATGGCGATGCAATGACATGCTAACGCAACAAAAGATGTATTCCTGCATATTTTGAAGTTCTATTTTCTAACTAAACATAATCAATCAATTGGTATGAAAGCACTTTACTCTTTTATTTTGCTCACCGGCTTGTTGCTGCTATCCACGGGCAACTTGTCGGCACAGTGTAGCAATGACAATACCCAGTTTGGATTAAGTACGATTACTTGTGGAGAACCTCCTACCATACTAACTTCCTGCATCTACGGTGGGGAATACCGTGTGGTAAACGTTACGATGGGCAATACCTACACGTTCTCTACTTGTGGAGACACTGATTTTGACACCCAGATCACGCTCTTCAACGATGCAGGCGGGGCTTACTTAGCTTACAACGATGACGGCTGTGGCGCGCAATCAACAGTAACCTGGACCGCTACCTTTACCGGTGCGGTACGCGTATTAGTGGATCAATACAACTGTATCTCCAATACTACTTGTATGACGCTTAATGCAAGTTGTACCGGTCAGGGCGGCGGCGGCGGCGGATGCACCACGGCGTCTTATGGTCTGTATCCAAGCAGCACCTACACACCTACCTGCAACGGGAGCCCCGGTACCATCACATCGCTTGGATACGCAGGCGAATACTCCAATGTAAACGTCACCTCGGGCACCAGCTACACGTTCAGCAGTTCTATTGGCTCGGACTATATCACCATAGCAGGTTCGACTGGCACACCCGTGTATGCTTCCGGTACGACACCAGTGACCTGGGCTTCCACCATTTCCGGTACGGTAAGGTTTTACACGCATACCAATTCTTCCTGTGGAGAATCCACCTCTTCCCGTAGTCGGGTTGTTACCTGCGGAAGTAATCCTTATGACCCTTGTGCCAGCATTACTACCCTTACCTGCGGTGAATCAACCACGGCTTCCAGCACGGGATCAGGTGCCTGGGGCCTAACAGTTTGTGGCTTTTCCACCCCCGGCCAGGAAAAAGTGTACAGCTTTACAGCAACTACATCGGGATTCCACACCCTGGTTGTAACTTCAACCAATAGTTCTTATGCCGATTATTTCTTTAAAGCTGCTTCAGGCGGCTGTAATAGCAGCGGTTGGTCATGTATAGATGATGTTCTTAGCGCTCAATCAGTTACTTTTGGTCCTTTGACTGCCGGCACTACTTATTATATTTTATACGTTCCGGAAAGCACGGGTACAGTAACGCAAACTTTCCGCATTGACTGTCCGGCACTGCCTTGCAATTCGCCGGGTACGCCTTCGGCTTCGAACGTTTCTACTACTGGCGCTACGCTGAGCTGGGCGGCTGCCGGCGGCGCTACCAGCTATGATTATTCTTATGGTACAGCAGGGCATGTATGTGGTACGGGCGCAGTTAACACGGCTGCTACCAGTGTCAACCTGAGCGGCTTGACGCCAAATACCACCTACACCTTCTGCGTACGCACCAGCGCATGCGGCGGCGGCGGCGCAACAAGTTATGTAAGTACTACCTTTACTACTGCGCCGTTGCCCAATGATGCTTGTGCAGGCGCAATTACTGTAACCTGCGGCAGCACCACCAACGGCAGCACCGTAGGTGCGGCTTCAGATGCAGGAGTTGGCTCCTGCGGCATTGGCTCCGGCGGTACCCCTGGCAACGGCGTTTGGTACAAACTTGTCGGCAACGGCGCACAGGTTACGGCCAGCCTTTGCGGCTCGGCTTATGACACCAAACTTCATGTGTATACCGGCAGTTGCGCAGGTTTGACTTGTTTGGTGAGCAACGATGACGCTGCTTGTGGTGATCGATCACAAGTGGTCTTCAACGCCAACGTAGGGACAAATTATTACATTTTGGTGAACGGCTTCGGCAGCGCTACCGGCGCCTTTAGCCTGAACCTCACCTGCCTCTGCGGCCCGGACCTCGGCGCACCGTGGACGGTGACCAATATCGGCAACAGCAACGGCGGCGCGATTGAAAACGTTTGCGACGGTACCATTGATGTGAGCGCCACCGGTTTCAGCACATCAGCGAGCGATGTTCAGACCTATGCCTGGCAGCAGCTTTGCGGCAACGGCTTCATCAAAGCCAAAGTAGAAAATGTACTCAACGGCGGCTGGGGCGGCATCATGTTCCGCGAAAACAATGCGGCCGGTTCGAAGAAAGTGGCGATGA
>Ga0209573_1003216_pt1 | contig 18549 bp, 13 predicted proteins | sample TNRBio252014_DNA_FD_185870 | JGI IMG/M metagenome (GOLD analysis project Ga0209573, IMG submission 185870) | Wastewater treatment Type I Accumulibacter community from EBPR Bioreactor in Madison, WI, USA - TNR Reactor_6/25/2014_ DNA (SPAdes)... | ecosystem: Engineered > Bioreactor > EBPR >...
GCGCGCTATGGCTCGCGCAGCGTCATGGTCTGGTCGATTGCCGGCTTCACGATGGCGACGTTCATGTGCGGGGCGGCAGACAGCCTGGAAGCGCTGGTGTTCTGGCGCGTCCTGCAGGGCGGTTTCGGAGCGCCGTCGACACCCTTGTCGCAATCGATCCTGCTGCAGACGTTCCCGCCGCGCCAGCACAGCCTCGTGCTCGGGCTCTATGGCTTCGGTGTCGTCATCGGTCCCGTGATCGGGCCGACGCTCGGCGGCGTGATGGCAGAGGTCTATACGTGGCGGTGGGCGTTCTATGCCATCGTGCCGGTCGGCGTGTTCGCTGTCTTCGGCCTGCGCTTCTTCCTGCCGCCGGATCCGACGCCGAAGCCGGTTAGCCTCGATTGGCTCGGCTTCATCGCGCTTTCCGTCGCGCTCGGGGCGACGCAGCTCGTTCTGGCGCGCGGCCAGCGGCTCGACTGGTTCGAGTCGCGCGAGATCATCGTCGAGACGATTGTTGCGGTGCTGGCGATCTGGATCTTCGCGACGCATTGCCTGACGACGCCCAGACCGTTCCTCAATCCGCGCCATCTCCTCAATCGCAACTACGCCATCGGTCTGCTGCTCGTCACCATCTACGGCATGCTGAACTTTACGCCGATGGTGCTGCTGCCGCCGCTGCTGACGGGGCCGGCCGGCTACACCGACAGCCTCGTTGGCATCGTCGTCGCCGGGCGCGGTGCCGGCGGCTGTATCGGTTTCCTGTTCGCCGGGTTCGCCAATCGCCTGCTCGATGCGCGCGTGTCGATGATGATCGGTTTCGGCATGCTGCTGGCCGCCGGCTTCTGGCTGATGCACATCAATCTCAACGTGACGTTCATCGAGCTCACCCTCAACGCCGCGTTGCAGGGCCTCGCCATCGGACTGATCTGGGTGCCGCTCACGACCGTCACGTTCTCGACGGTTTCGAAAGAGGACATGGCGGAGACGACGGCCGTCTACCACCTGCTGCGCAATCTCGGATCGAGCTTCTTCATCTCGATCTGCGTCGCCGAGATCGTGCGCTCGACGTCAGTGAACTACGGCCAACTCGTCGAGAACGTATCGTTGTTCAACAAAGCCTTGTCCTGGAACCAGGTGGTCGGCAGCTTCAACCTGGAAACGGCGAGTGGCCTTGCCCGCCTGTCGCGCGAGGTGACCCGGCAAGCCACGATGATCGCCTACCTGAACGCCTTCGGCATGTTCACGGCGGCCTGTGCCGTGACATTGCCGTTAATCCTGCTGATGCGCGGCAAGCCGGTCACCCGCGCCTGATGTCCGCTTTGCCCTGGTCGGTCCGCTCGTGCGGCGTTTCGCCTCTGACGGGTGAGCGGAATTGCCGACTGGACGTGCCGGGCGGCGCCCGCTACCCCGGCGCCTGAGCCGAGCCCGCTGGGGAGAACGGCGCGACGGCCTTGGTGGCGCCGGATTGACGGTGATACACAGCGCGGTCGGGCAACCCGAGGACGGGCAACAGGATTTCTGGCATGAGCAAGCCATTCTCGCATCTGGACCTGCTCGAAGCCGAGAGCATCCATATCTTCCGCGAGGCGGCGGCGCAGTTCCGCAAACCGGTGTTCCTGTATTCGATCGGCAAGGATTCGACCGTCCTGCTGCACCTCGCCCGCAAGGCGTTCTATCCGCAGAAGCCGCCGTTCCCGCTAATGCACATCGATACGACCTGGAAGTTCCGCGACATGATCGCGTTTCGCGATCGGACGGCGCGGGATCTTGGTCTCGAGCTGATCGTGCACACCAATCGCGACGGCGCGGCTAGCGGCATCAACCCGGTCGATTATGCGCCGTCGCTCTATACCGACGTGATGAAGACGCAGGCCTTGAAGCAGGCCCTGGACCTGCACGGCTTCGATGCGGCCTTCGGCGGCGCGCGGCGCGACGAAGAAGCGAGCCGGGCCAAGGAGCGCGTGTTCTCGTTCCGCGCCAGCGGCCATCGCTGGGATCCGCGGAAGCAGCGGCCGGAGATGTGGCGGCTGCTCAACGGACGGCTCGGCACCGGCGAGACGGCGCGCGTGTTTCCACTGTCGAACTGGACCGAGCGCGACGTGTGGCGCTACGTGCTGCGCGAGAAGCTGGACGTGGTGCCGCTCTACATGGCGGCGGAGCGGCCAACCGTGCTGCGCAACGGGCAGATCCTGATGCTCGACGACGAGCGCATGCCGCTGAAGCCCGGCGAGGCGCGCGTCATGCGCCGCATCCGGTTCCGCACGCTCGGCTGCTGGCCGCTGACGGCGGCCATCGAATCGACGGCCGACGACATCACCAGCGTGGTCGTCGAGACGCTGACCGCCACGACATCCGAGCGCCAGGGCCGCCTGATCGATCACGATCAGTCCGGTGCCATGGAGAAGAAGAAGCAGGAAGGGTATTTCTGATGGCCGGCGATCAAGGGACGCGATCGCTCGGCGCGCCGGCTGGGGTGTCCGTGCTGAGGGACCTCGAAGGGCTCGTCCAGGTGCTGACCTGCGGCTCCGTCGACGACGGCAAGTCGACGCTGATCGGCCGGTTGTTGTGGGACGCCACGGACTTGCCGGAAGACACGCGCGCGACGATCGAGAAGTCGATCGGCACCGATGGCCTGCCGGATCTCAGCCTGCTCGTCGACGGCCTCGTCGCCGAGCGCGAGCAGGGCATCACCATCGACATCGCGTGGCGCTACGTCGACGCCGGTTCGCGCCGCTACGTCATCATCGACAGTCCGGGCCACGAGCAATACACGCGCAACATGGCGACCGGCGCCTCGCATGCCGATGTCGCGATCATGCTGATCGATGCGCGCCACGGCGTGAAGCGGCAGACGCGCCGGCATGCGGCGATCCTCGACCTGATGGGCGTGCGCCGCGTCGTGCTCGCCGTCAACAAGATGGATCTCGTCGACTGGAGCGAGGCGCGGTTCCGCGAGATCGAGGCCGATTTCGCCGGTGTCATGCGTCGGTTCGGCTTCGAGCAGGCGCAGGCGATCCCGGTCGCCGCCAAGCTCGGCGATTGCGTGGCGTGCGCCTCGGAGCACATGACCTGGTACACGGGGCCGACCCTGCTCGACGTGCTGGCGGCGGTGCCGAGCCGCGGCACCAAGACGGGCGGCCCGTTCCGTTTCCCGGTGCAACTCGTGCTGCGCGGTAAGGGCTCCGATTTTCGCGGACTAGCGGGCACCGTGGCTTCGGGCCGGGTCGCGGTCGGGGACGAGGTTCGCGACAGCTCCAGCGGCAAGACGGCGAAAGTCCGGCGCATCGCGACCATGGATGGCCATCTCGACAGTGCCGCCATCGGCCAGGCGGTGGTGATCCAGCTCGACGTTGACCTCGACATCTCCCGCGGCTCGGTGCTGTCGCAGCCGGGCGCGGCGCCGGTGACGGCCCGGACGCTGCGCTCGCGGATGGTGTGGCTGGCGGAGACGCCGCTGACGCAACATCAAGGCATGCTGCTCCGGACGGCGACGGATCTCGTTCCGGTGTCGCGCCTCGACATCGCCTCGCGCCTCGATCTCGAGACGCTTGCCGAGGAAGCGGTTCAGACCGCGCATCCCAACGACGTCATCGCCGCTTCGATCACGCTGGCGCGTCCGGTTGCCGTCGATCGCTTCGCCGAGATCGCCGAGACCGGCTCATTCATCCTGGTCGACTCGCTGACCGGCGGCACACTGGCCGGCGGCGTCGTCGAAGACGCGATGGCCGGGGCGAAGACAGCGACCAAGGGTGCCTTCCTGCTGACGCGGCAGATGCTGGCCGGCGGCGTGTGCGCGGGACTCGATCCGGCCGGCGCCGAGTTCCAGCGCCGCGCCGACGAGGTCGCCACTATCCTCAGGGCGGCAGGCGTCACGGTCGAGATCGAGCGCTGAAGTCTCAGATCTCGCCCGCAATGTCGCGTGGGCTGGCGCCGACGACGGCGCGAAACGCGGCAGCGAATGCGCTCGGGCTGCGATAGCCGCTGGCCCTGGCCACGGCGGCCACCGGCTGACCCCGTGATAGCAACTCCATGGCGGCGTGAAAGCGAACCCGTTGCCGCCAGGCGGTGAAGGTCATGCCGCATTCGGACTGGAACAGCCGCGCCAGCGTGCGCCGAGAGGCACCGCTCTCATCCGCCCAGTCGTCGAGTGTGGCGGTGCTCGCCGGTTCCTCGATCACCGCCTCACACAACTTCAGTAGACGCCGGTCCGATGGCATGGGTATCGAAAGGGCGAGCGGGCTTGCGCGGGCGATCTCGTCAAGGATCAGCGCGCTGATGCGAGCCGCCCGCGACTGCCGACCGTAGGCGACGGGCTCATCGATGAGCGCCAGCACGAGGGCGCGCAGCAGCGGGCTGGCGAGGAACGCCACGGGCTGTCGCGGCAGCGCCGCGTGATCGGGTCTGGCGATGTAGAGCGTGCGCATCTCCACCGGTCCACGCATCACGAGGCTGTGCGAGACCCCGGCCGGCATGTAGAGCGCGCGGTCCGGCGGGATGATCCAGGCATGCCGCTCGGTGCGGATGCGCATGGTGCCGCTCGCCGCATAGAGAAGCTGGTCGCGTTCGTGGTGGTGAGGCGAAATGCGAAAACCAGCCGGGAACGCCTTGCTCATCAGCGCCACGGGCTGCGGCAGCGACTGGTAATCGAGGGGATCGGTGCTGCGGTTGGCGGCCGGTTGGGGAGGCATCTGGACTCGACTCGCAGTGGCACAATCACGACGATTGTTGGCGCAACAGCGCATTTCGGACACGGTACTATGCTCCGCGTGTCACGGCGCGTCCAGATGCCGGCACAGGGATGTCAGGAACGCACGGGAGCACCCGCCATGGTTCAGGCAACGACGGCACAGGCCTCGCCCGCCAACCCCTCGATCCGTGATCGGATGAGCTTCTTCTATCTCAACATCGGTCATTTTCTCGATCACCTGTTCACGTTGATCTACGCCACGGTCGTATCTCTGGCGCTGATCACGGAATGGAAGCTCTCCTATGCCGAGCTTATTCCGTTCGCGACCTTCGGCTTCGTCGCCTTCGGCCTCTATTCGCTGCCGGCGGGCCGGCTTGCCGACACCTGGAGCCGGCACGGAATGATGGTCGTGTTCTTCATCGGCATCGGCCTCGCCTCGATCGCGACCAGCTTCGCGCAGACGCCGCTGCAGATTGCGCTGCTGCTGTTCCTGGTCGGAGTGCTGGCCGCGATCTATCACCCGGTGGGGCTCGCCATGGTCGTCGAGAGCGTCAAGACGCAAGGCGTCGGCGCGACCGGCACCAGCAATGGCGTCATCTGGGTCTATCTCGGGCTCGGTCTCGCCATCCTGTCGGCTGCCTACTTCATCGGCCCGGGATTGACGTGGCTGCAGGCTGCGACGGCGGCGGCGGGTCTGCTGCTGATCCTCAAAGGTCTGACCATTCCTGCCGCCGGCACCGGCATGGCGCTCGGCATCAATGGCGTGTGGGGCAACCTCGGCGTCGGCAGCGCGGCTTTGATCACCGGCTTTCTGATCGACCATGGCGGATGGATCTTCGCGTCTGGGAGCTGGCGGGCGGCCTTCGTGCTGCCGGGTCTCGTTTCGATCGTTATCGGTGTCGCCTATGGTTGGCTGGTGCGCGACGAAATCGCCAAGGCGATGCGGAAGAAGAGGCCGGCCGGCCAGCCCTCGCTCGGCGAAACGGTACTGATCGGCTACGTCGTGCCGGTTTCGGTGTCGCTGGCCGCGATCTGGGCGTGGGGCTACAGCCTGGCGTCCATCGCCGTTTGTCTCGTCGCCGGCTTGTCCGGCCCCGTGATCTGGATGCTGCGGCAGCGTTCGCAACCCGGCTCGGCGGCCGGCAAGGCGGCAGTGACCGCGGAAATGCGCGCGACGCTGATCCGCCTGACCGCGATCATCTTCTTCACCGCTGCCGTCTCGAGCCTGGTTTTCCAGTCGACGACGTTCGCCCTGCCGCAAGTGTTCAAGGAGCGCCTCGGCGGCATCGCCAATTCCGCGACGCTGGTCGGCACATTCGCGTTCGTCGTCTTTGCCGTCGCATCGCTGGCGCAACTCGTCGTCGGCGCCATGCTCGACAAGTATGGACCGCGGCTCGTCTTCATGGGCGCGGCGGCGGTGCAGGTGGTGTTCTTCGCCCTGATGCCTGGCCTCACCGATTGGCCAGCGCTGGCGGTGGCGCTCGGCTTCATGCTCGGCGCGTTCGGACAAATCCCGATCAACGACTACATGATCGGACGCATGGCGACGTCCGACATGCGGGCGCAGATCTACGGCGGGCGCTATGTCGTCAGCTTCCTGGTGCTCGGCGCGACGCTGCCGTTCATCAAGTGGATCCACGGCACGTACGGCTTCGACGTTCTGTTTCGCGTGCTTGCGGTGGCGGCCGGCGTGATCTTCCTCGCTGTCACCCTGCTGCCACGCCAGATTCCCGCGGGCGGCGTCGCGGCGCCGCCACGCGGTGAGCCCGCCAAGGCGTGAGCTGAGCGCTCAGCCGGCGATGCGCGAGAAATCGGCGACGTTCAGCGTCGCCTTGCGGATGGCGGCGAGCAGCTTCAACCGGTTGGCGCGCTGCTTCGGGTCCGGCGCGTTCACCGTCACCTTGTCGAAGAAGGCGTCGACCGGTTTCCTGAGCTCGGCCAGCGCGTTCATGGCGCCCTTGAAGTTTTCGACATTGATGGCGGCGACGGTGTCCTGCCTGGCGCCCTCGATGGCGGCGGCGAGCGCCAACTCCTCTTTCTCGGCGAGCAGCTTCAGGTCGTACTCGCCGTCATAGCTGCGCTTGTCCTTCTTCTCTTCGATGGCGAGGATGTTGGCGGAGCGCTTGACGCCGGCCAGCAGGTTAGCGCCGTCGTCCGTCTTGAGGAAGGCATCGAGCGCCTCGACGCGCTTGACCACCAGCGCCAGGTCGTCCTGCTCGCCGAGCGAGAACACAGCGTCGATGAGATCGTGGCGCGCGCCCTTCTCGCGCAGATGCACCTTCAGGCGATCGGCGAAGAAGGCCAGGAGATCCAGTCCGAGGCCGTGCGCGTCGATGCCCTTGAGCAGCGTCTCGGGCGGCGTCAAACTGGTCGGGATCTGGCCGATACGCTCCATGAAGTGTTTCTTAATGGCCGTGAGCAGCGGCAGCCGCAGGTCGTTCTCGAGCACGATGCGGATGATGCCGAGCGCGGCGCGCCGAAGCTGATAAGGATCACCGGAGCCGGTCGGCTTCTCGCCGATGGCCCAGAAGCCGACCAGCGTGTCGAGCTTGTCAGCGAGCGCGACTGCCACCGAGACCGGGGCCGTCGGCACGGTGTCACCCTGGCCCTTCGGCTTGTAGTGCTCCTCGATCGCCGCCGCGATCTTCGGGTTCATGTGCTCGGCCTCGGCGTAGTAGCGCCCCATCAGGCCCTGCAGCTCCGGGAACTCGCCGACCATGCCCGAGACGAGATCGGCCTTGGCGAGTTGAGCGGCACGGCCGGCGAGGTCCGGCTCGGCGTCGACGGAGCCGGCGATCTGGCGCGCCAGCTCGGTGATCCGCTCCATGCGATCCCACTGGGTGCCGAGCTTCTCGTGGAAGGTGATGCCCTTCAGCTCGAAGTGCATCGGCTCGAGCCGGCGCTTTAAATCCTGATCCCAGAAGAACTTGGCATCCGACAATCTGGCGCGGATCACCTTCTCGTTGCCCTTGACGATCTCGACGCCGCCGTCGGCCGCGATCAGGTTCGACACCATCAGGAAGCGGTTGGCGAGCTTGCCGGTCTTCGGATCCTTCAGCGAGAAGCACTTCTGGTGGTTCTTCATCGCCGTCGTCAGGCACTCACCGGGAACTGTCAGAAACTCGGCATCGAAAGTGCCGATCAGAACGATCGGCCATTCCGTCAGGCCGGCATTCTCGTTCAGCAGCGCCTCGTCCTCGACCAGCTCGAGCTGGGCCTTGCTGGCGACGGCGCGGGCCTGCTCGCGGATCATCTCGACGCGCTCGGATGCCGGCAGCAGCACCTTGGCGGCCTTGAGCCGGGTGCCGTAGTCTTCGAAGCTCTTGACCTCGAACGGCGCGCTGCCGTGGAACCGGTGGCCGCGGGTCTTGTTGCCGCTGGTCACGCCGCCGATCTCGAACGGCACCACCTTGCCGCCGAGCAGGCAGACGATCGACATCAGCGGGCGCACCCAGGTGAAGTCACCGTCGCCCCACCGCTGCGACTTCGGCCACGGGAATTTCTGCATGGCCTCCTTGACGACGTCGGCGACGATGACGTCGGCGGGCTGGCCGGGCCGCTCGATGCGCGCGACGTAGAAGTCGCCCTTCTTGGCATCCTTGACGATCTCGGCGTCGGCGATGGACGCCAGCCCGGCCCCCTTGAGGAAGCCCTGCAAGGCAGCCTCGGGCGCGCCGACGCGCGGGCCCTTCTTCTCCTCGGAGATGGCGGGCGACTTCTGCGGCACGTCCGCGACGACCAGGGTCAGGCGGCGTGGCGTGGCATAGGCCTGGGCCGGACCAGTGGCGAGGCCCCGGGCCTTCAAGCCGTCGCCGACAAGGCGCTTCAGGTCGTCCGCGGCCTTCGCCTGCATGCGGGCCGGGATCTCCTCGGACAGGAGCTCGAGCAGGAGTTCGGACATCGGATCACCTGGGTCGGATCGAGGGTGAGGTTGCCGGCACATGCCGAACCTTCGCCGTTAGCGCTTTCCCTACCTGCCGAGGACTGCCCCGGCAAGCACTGCGGCGGGAGTTAGCCAACGATTGCGCAGCTCCGGCGTTTGCGCTCCAATTGGTGCGCTGCCCAATCGAGACCGCCGGAGCCCGAAGATGCCCGCTGCCACGCCTGGATGCCACCTCGACGCCCGTCAGCCGCGCTCGATCTATTTGCCCGTGATGGGCCTCGAAATGCATGCCGTCGCCTGGGGCTCGCCCGGCGCACCGCCGCTCATCATGTGGCATGGGCTTGCCCGCTCTGGACGCGATTTCGACGAGATCGCCGCCGCGCTCTCCGACCGCTGGTTCGTCGTGTGTCCCGATACCATAGGGCGCGGCCTGTCGCAGTGGAGCAGCGCGCCCGACCGCGACTATTGCCTCGCCGTCTATGCGGAGACGGCGCGCGCGCTGGTCGATGGCCTGGGTCTCGGCACGGTCGACTGGCTGGGCACGTCGATGGGCGGGGCGCTCGGCATCCGGGTGGCCGCGACGACGCTTGCCGGCCGCATCCGGCGGCTCGTCATCAACGACATCGGGCCGACGTTTCCGCAAGCGCCCTATGAGCGCATCAAGGCCTATGTCGGCAGCCCGCCGGAATTCGCCACGCTCGGCGAGCTCGAAGCCTATTTCAAGACCATCTACGTTCCGTTCGGCGCCCATACGGAGGCGCAGTGGCGGCACATGGCGGAGACCAGCTTCCGGCGGCTGCCCAACGGCAAGGTCACGACGCATTACGACCCAGCGATCGTGCGTCAGCTTTTCGTGCACCCCGACGACTACGAGCAATGGCCGCACTACGATCGCGTCACCGCACCGACCCTGGTGCTTCGCGGAGTCACGTCGGATCTCCTGCTGCCCGAGATCGCCTCGGAGATGGCGCGGCGCGGCCCCAAGGCTCGCATCGTCGAGGTGCGCGGATGCGGGCATGCGCCGGCGCTCAACGTGCCGGATCAGATCGCGCTGGTCCGGGATTTCATCGCTGGATAACGGTCAACGCCGCAGGTGTCAGGACAGCCAGCGCTTGCGGCGCTTGTAATGCTTCACGTCGCGGTAGGATTTGCGCGTGCCCGTCTCATTGAGGCCGAGATAGAACTCGCGAATATCGGAGTTCTCGCGCAGTTGCGCGGCGCTGCCCTCGAGCACGATGCGGCCGCTTTCCATGACATAGCCATGCTCTGCGACGCCAAGGGCCATGTTGGCGTTCTGCTCGACCAGCAGCACGGACAGCTTCTCCTGATCGACCAGGCGCTTGATGATAGTGAAGATCTCCTCGACCAGCATCGGCGCCAGACCCAGCGACGGCTCGTCGAGCAGCACGACCTTGGGATTCGACATCAGCGCGCGGCCGATGGCCAGCATCTGTTGCTCGCCGCCGGACATGTAGCCGGACTGCTGGTGGCGCCGCTCGCGGATGCGCGGGAAGTAGGTGTAGACGCGCTCGATTCCCTCGCGGATCTTGCCCATGTCCGATTGCGTGTGGGCACCGGCGACAAGGTTCTCTTCGCACGTCAGGCTTTCGAAGACGCGCCGACCCTCGAAAACCTGGGCGATGCCGAGCTGTGTCACGTCGAAAGCGCGAGTACCGTCGATGCGCTTGCCATCGAGGGCGATGTTGCCCTTCGTGATGTTTCCGCGCTCGTTGTAGAGAATGCCGGAGATGGCTTTCAGCGTCGTCGATTTGCCGGCGCCGTTGGCACCGAGCAGGGTGGTGATGGTGCCTCGCTTAACTTCCAGTGAAACGCCGCGCAGGACCAAGATGACGTTGTCGTAGACGACCTCGATATTGTTCACCGAGAGCATCGGTGTGGTCGTGGGCGCCGCCGTCTGCACTGTCGCCACGTCCTGCATCGGAAATATCCTGCGGTGTTGTTTGTTGGATCGGCAGCCCTCTCTCCCCGTTGGCGGGGAGAGAGGATTGGTCACGGTGCCTACTTCTTCGCTTCGTCGGCGAGATGCTTCTTGATGACGTCGCGATAGGCCTGCTGCCAGTCCGTCGTCTTGACGAACTTGCCGCCCTTCACGGTCCAGACCTGCACCCAGCCGCCGCCCTCGTGATCCTCGGGCGTGATCGCGAGCGGTGGCGCGAGACCACCGAGCGTGAAATTCTTGACTCGCTCGAAAGCGTCACGCACGTCCTGTCCCGTGGGCTTCTCGCCCTTCTTCGCCACGACCGCCAACCGGATCGCCTCGATCTGGATGGCCGCCTGGAAAATCCCACGATTGTACATCACGGAGTTGTCGATCATCTGTTTCGGGATCTCCTTGTTCTGGGCCTTGTACATGGCCTCGATGTCCCGGATGACCTGATAGTCACGGCCGACGCCGGCGTACTGCAAGGTGTGGTAGCCCTCGGCAATGTTCCATCCGCCAGCGGCCAGGATGTCAGCCTCGGAGCTTGCCCAAACGAAGCCGACGACCTTCGACAGCGGGAAGCCCTTGCCCTTGAGCTCCTTGATCGCGACGGCCGGGGCGCGGCCGAAGAGGTGCGCGATGACGAAGTCAGGCTTGAAGCGGCCGGTGATGTCCAGGATCTGTGCGCCCATTTCGATGCCGGGAGACGGCACACCGAACGTGCGCATCTGAAAACCCTCGGCCTTGGCCAGATCCTCGAGCACGCCGATCGGTTCCTTGCCGGCCGGGTTGTCGAAGAAGATGTAGGCAATTTTCTTGCCCTTCAAATTGCCACCAAGCTGCTTCTTGGCGAACTGCACGGCGACCGTGGCCTGAGACCAATAGGTGGCCGCGACCGGGAAGATGTACGGGAATCGCTTGCCGTCCGCCGCGGCGGCCGAGCCGAACCCCGGCGATGTCGCCGCCATCTTGTCTTCCTCGAGCTTCTTGGCGAGCGCCGCGATTTGCGGCGTGCCGTAGACCGAGTGGAAGATGGCGCCTTCCTTCTTGAAGCGCTCGTGCGCCTCCATGGCCGGCGGCACCTTGTACTCGTGGTCGATCTCGATGACCTTGATCTTCCAGCCTTCGACGCCGCCCTTGCTGTTAATCAGCGCCACATAATCGTGATACGCTGGGCAAAGCGTCGTGCCGACGATTTGTGTCGGTCCCGTGCGGTCGCATTGCATGCCGATGATCAGTTCCTTGTCCTGGGCGACGGCGCCGGCGGACATGAGCCCGAGCAACCCTGCGGCTGCTGCAAGCTGCTTCAAACCTGACTTCCACATAGAGTACCTCCTTTTTTCACTCCCAGTGGCTTCTCGTTTTTTGCCGGCCATTCTAGTAGGAGAACGGCCAGACGCGGAAATAATTGCGGACATTACGCCAAAGACGTGCCAGCCCCTCGGGCTCCACGACCAGGAAGAAGATGATGAGCATGCCGAAGATGATCAGCTTGAGGCTGGCGGCCATGGCCGACAGGGCGGACGTGTTCGCGAACTGACTGCCGAACAGATAGGTGAGAACGCCGAGTGCGGTCATTGCGGCCGGGACGATCGCAAGCAGCGTGACGATCAAGCGGGTCCAGAAGCCCAGGCTGACGAAACGGCGAACTGCCAACAGCACCAGAAGCGGTATGCCCCAGATCATCAGGGTGCGCAGCAGAGAGTCCAATTGCATCTGCTCAGGATTCGCGATGACGTAGCCGCCGTAGGCCGTCACCACCTCGCGGATGGCCACGGGCAGAAGCTGGACGAAGATTACGCCGAGTATGGTGCCGAGCACGGAGCCGAGTCCACCGATGATGATCATCGCCAGGTAGTCGATCGAAATGTTGATCTGGAACGCCTCGTAATTGGCGATGCTCGAATAGTAGGCGAAGAGCACGCCGCAAACGCCAGCGTAGAAGGACGAGATGGCGAACGACAGCAGCTTATAGCGGAAGATGTTGATACCGATGATCTCGGCGGCGATATCCTGATCGCGGATCGCAACGAAGGCGCGCCCGATGCGGCTGCGCACGAGGTTCATCGTGGCGACGATCGCCACGACGGCAAAGAACAGCGTGAAGTAGTAGATCTCCATCGGGGTCTTCAGTTCATTGCCGAACAAGGTCGGCCGCGGAACCTGGATCGAGGCGCCGGCTCCGCCGGAGATGGCCGGCGTGTGATTGATGATCCATTCGATGATCAGCTGGCTCGCGAGCGTGGCAATGGCGAGATACGTGCCCTTGATGCGCAGGCTCGGGATGCCGACCACCGTTCCGATCAAGGCTGCCATCAGGCCACCCGCCGGTATGGTCAGCCAGAACGGCATCGGTCCGCCGAAAATCTCGTGGGGAACCTTGGTCACGAGATTGCCGACGGTATAGGCGCCGACCGACATGAACGCGGCGTGACCGATCGAGATCTGCCCAGTCCATCCCACTAGGATGTTGAGGCCGAGTGCGCCGACGATGGCGATGAAGATCTGCGTGAAGATCGTCAGGTAATATTCGTGCATCAGTCCGGTCAACACCGCGGCAGGGATCGCCACGGCAACGGTCGCGAGAAAGAAGGCCGCCGCGCCCTTGGCGATCGGCAGAGGGAAGAGCGCCATGTCCTTGGCGTAACTGGTCTTGAAGGTGCCGGCTTCGCGATGAAACACAGGGACGTTCTCCAGGCCGGTCGCTTCAGATGCGCTCGATCTTGCGTTTGCCGAACAAGCCGTAGGGCTTGAACATCAGCATGATGATCATGATGACGTAGGGGGCGAAGTCCTTGGTGCCGCCGCCGACGTAGGGGTCGAGATAGCCAGCCGCGAGGCTTTCGCAGATGCCGACGATGAGGCCGCCGACGACGGCGCCGGCGATCGAATCGAGGCCGCCCAGGATGACGACCGGGAAAACCTTGAGGCCGACCAGCGCCAACTGCGTGTCGACGCCGAGCTTGCTGCCCCAGATGATGCCGCCGAGGGCGGCGATGATGCCGGCCATGGCCCAGGCGATTGCGAAGTAGCGTTCGACGTTGATGCCCATCGCCATCGCGACCTGCTGGTTGTCCGCGACAGCGCGCATGGCCACGCCCATGCGGCTCTTCCTGAAGAACCACGTCAGGACGGCAACGCTCAGCAACGTCACGACGACGCCGAGCAGATCGATGGCTGGGATCCTGTGGATCCACAGGTCGATCGGCGTATCGGGGATCGGCAGCGGCACCGTCTTGGTCGAGGCGCCGACGGTGATCGGCGGCAGGCCGCGGAAAATCGCCGCAAGGCCGATCGTCGCCATGATGACGGCGATCACCGGCCGTCCCAGCAACGGCCGCAACACGGTCCGCTCGAGCGCGAAGCTGAAGCCGATCATCAGGACCAGCGCCGCCAGAAAGGCGAGGATGAAGCCATAGGAGGTGCCGGCGAGACTGCCGGCCAACGTCACGGCGCCGCCGTAGGCCGCCAGCATGACGAACTCGCCCTGGGCGAAATTGATGGCGTCCGTGGCCTTGTAGATCAGCACGAAACCGAGCGCGATCAGGGAATACATCAGGCCGATCGAGGCCCCTTCCATGATCAGAGCAACGATGAAGGACAGTTCCTCGAGCATACGCGTCCTCAGCTTCAAGCGGCCTGCCGAGCGGTCGAGCCGCCGGTCATGTCGTGGATCTGCACGTTCGACGTCATCGAGCTCTTGCGTCCGTCCTCGAACGTCACCTCCATCGTGACGTCGACGGACTTGGCGCCGGAGTAGAACGCATCGATGACGGACGCGTACTTCTGCGCCACGAAGGCTCGCCTGACCTTGCGCGTCCGGGTCATCTCGTTGTCGTCGGCGTCCAGCTCCTTCTGGAGCAGCATGAAGCGGCGCACGCGCGTCGCCTCGGGCAAGGTGGCATTGATCTTGGCAACCTCGCCCTCGATCAGCTTGGCCACTTCGGGCTTGCGAGCCAGATCCATGAAGCTGGTGTAGGGCACGCCCAGCCGTTCCGCCCAGTTGCCGACCGTGCTCATGTCGATGGCGATCATCGCGGTCACGAACGGATGGTTGCTGCCGAAGGCCACGACCTCGCGGATGTAGGGGCTGAATTTCAGCTTGTTCTCGATGAACTGCGGCGCGAAGGGCGTACCATCCTGGAGGCGGCCGACATCCTTGGCGCGATCGATGATGGCGAGCTGTCCCTGCGGATCGATGACGGCGGCGTCGCCCGTCTTCAACCAGCCGTCGTCCGATTTGACCTCGCGCGTCGCTTCGTCCTGCTTGTAATAGCCGACGAAAACGCCCGGGCCGCGAACAAGCAACTCGCCATTTTCGGCGATCTTGGCCTCGACGCCTGGCACCGGCTTGCCGACGGTGTTCGGATCGGCCGCGTCGTCGCGCTGGAAAGCGATGAGCGCGCTGCCTTCGGTGGCGCCATAGACCTGTTTCAGATTGATTCCGAACGAGCGGAAGAAGCGGAACGTGTCCGGCCCGAGCGGCGCGCCACCGGTCATCGCCCAGCGGGCGAAACGCATGCCCATCTGGTCGCGTACCGGGCCATACACCATCCATTCGCCGGCGGAATAGGCGACGCGAGTGCCAAAGGGAATGGGCTTGCCGTCGGTCTTCAAGAGCTCGCGCCGCTCGGCAACGTGACGGAAAAGCTCGAAGACGCGGCGCTTGAAGGCCGAGGCGTCCGTCGTCTTCACCTGCACCTGGGTCAGCAGGCTTTCCCAGATGCGCGGCGGCGCCAGAATGCCGGTCGGCGCCAGCTCACACAAGTCGCGCTGCACCGTCTCGGGGCTTTCCGGGGTGTTGATGGTGACGCCGATCACCAGGGCCGCGGCCAGCGAGTACATGACGTCGCCGACCCAGGCCATCGGCAGATACGAAAGCCAATTGTCGCCGGTGCGCACGTCCTCCTGTTGGCAGTAGTTCTCGGCAGTGGCGATCATGTTGCGATGGCTGAGCAGCACGCCCTTCGGCTTGCCGGTGGTTCCGGACGTGTATGCGATCAGCGCGATGTCGTCGGCCTGGCCCTGCTCGATCCCCCACGAGAAGACGTCAGGCTCCTTCGCTGCGATCTTGCGGCCCGTCTCCAGGATCTCCTCGAAGCGCTTCAGCAGCGGATCCCGATACTGGGTCATGCCGCGCGGATCGTCGTAGACGACCGCCTTCAAATTCGGGAGTTGATCCTTGAGGGACAGAACCTTGTCGACCTGCTCCTGGTCCTGCGCCACGATCACCGAGACCTCGGCGTGATTGAGCACGTAGACCAGCTCGGATGCGATGGCGTCCTGGTACACGGGAACAGCGGTGCCGCCGACCGATTGGGCGGCCAGCATGGCCAGATATAGCTTCGGCTTGTTGTCGCCGACGACGGACAGCTTGTCGCCGCGCTTGAAGCCGAGGTCGGCCAGGCCGAGCGCGAAATCGCGCATCATGTCGTGGCAGTCCTGCCAGGACATCGTCTTCCAGATGCCGCGATCCTTCTCCCGCATGCCGGGGGCACCGGCAAACCGCTTGGCATTCCTCGCCAGCAACTTCGGCAGCGTCGAGGTTTCCGGGCTTTCGACGAGGCTCATGACTGGGGCGCTCCCTTGGCTCCGAGATAGGCCTGAATGACCGCCGGGTTGGCTTGCACCTCGCGCGGCGTGCCTTCGGCAATCTTGCTGCCTCGGTCGAGCACCACGACGTGGTCGGAGATGTCCATCACGACGCCCATGTCGTGCTCGATCAGGACGACCGTGACGCCGCGATCCTGGTTCACGTCCAGGATGTAGCGGGCCATGTCTTCCTTCTCGTCCTGGTTCATGCCGCCCATGGGCTCGTCGAGAAGGAGCACGCGCGGCTCGATGGCCAGCGCCCGGCCGAGTTCGACGCGTTTGCGCAGCCCGTAGGCGAGGGCGGCGGTCTGCTGCTTTCTGAGATCCTGCAGCTTCAGGAACTCGATGATCTCCTCGCAGACCTCGCGATGGCGAACCTCCTCGCGCTGCGCGAGGCCCCAATAGATGATGCTCGAGAGCACACCAGCCTTCATGCGCACATGACGGCCGAGCATGAGATTGTCCAGGACGGTCAGACCGCTGAACAGGGCGATGTTCTGAAAGGTGCGGGCCACTCCCATGGCCGCGATGTCGCTCGGCTTATCGCCGGTGATGTCGTGGCCTTCGAGGGTGATCTGGCCGGTATCGGGCTTGTAGAAGCCGGAAATCATGTTCAGGAGCGATGTCTTGCCGGCACCATTCGGGCCGATGATCGAGACGATCTTGCCCTTCGGGACCTCGGCTGAGACGTCGCCAACGGCGGTGACGCCACCGAACCGCTTGGAGACGCCTTTGATGGAAAGCTGGATCACGTCACCGGGTGATACGGCGCCCGGAGCTACGCTGGCCACCGCCTCACTCATGCGCCGCACCCGGGCGTGTTCCGAGTAGCGCTCGAAAAGCGGCTCACCCCGCACCGGCAATACCGGTCCGCCATCCGTAATCCTCCCTAACCGCGCATCCCGGCTTTGCCGCCGGTTGTCATGCGTTCATTACCGCTGCGGCGCATCACCTTTGCGTGGTGGCAGTCCTACAGCAGGTTGCCGTTCAATAGCCTCATGCCTCGGTCGAGCTGTCAAGAGTATTGCCTGGGAGGCGATGAGATTTCTTTTGCTTGCTATTCGGCGGCGTCGCGCGTCTCGCCGCCGGGTGACAGGGCCCGGTCGAGTGATTGATGATAATGGATCATGGCCGGCTCGTTTCGGCCGTAGACGACGTGTGTTTGCGCACCCGACGCAAATCCGATCTGCATCGACCGGCCGGCGGGGAAATCCTCCGTAGTCACGACCTTCATGACAAGGTCCATGTTCTTCTGCCAATGCAAGCGCTCCTCGTCGCTTGCCGCCGGCTGCGGAATGTAGAGCGACGATTCCATGACGGCACGATCGACGCGGCCGTCGCGCGGATAGACGCGGTGGATCTCGATGTGATCGCCCTGGGTGACGAACAGGGTGTTCGGAAACAGCATGTAGACCGTTGCCGTGTTCCACATCAGGTCCCATTCGGCTTCAGGCTGGGTCTTCAGGCGGTCGAGCTTCTTGCGCGCGAATACGAGCCGGTGATTGGGGCCGAAAGCCTCGAAGTCCGCGACGTTGGTGTGCAGGATGGCGGTGAGGCTGTCGCGATGCAGGAAGCCGATGTGGTAGCTCTCGTGGAAGGTGTCGACGAGGATCTTCCAGTTCATGGTTTCGTCGACCGTGCGGCGGTCCCAGAAGTGATAGCTGCCGAAGCCGTAGGAGGCGAATTCGGGGCCAAGTCCGCCGAGCCAGGGATCGACGTCGAACGTCGTGGCGCCATCGGCCGCCGGCTGTGGCATGACCCAGACCATGCCGTATTTCTCACAGAGAGGCAGCGGGCGCAGCGACGGGCGCTCGGCGCGCACGCCCGGAAACGCTCGCTCCTCGGGGATGCCGCGGATGCGGCCCTCGAGGTCATAGGTCCAGGCATGATACGGACACGAGAACACGCTGGCCTTGCCCTGGCCGGTCGCCACCTTGGCACCACGGTGACGGCAGACGTTGAGGAAGGCGCGCAGTACACCGTCCCGGCCACGGACGATCAGCACCGGCACGCCGGCAAAGTCGTCGGTCCGGTAGTCGCCGGGATTGGACCAGTCCGCCGACATGCCGATGAGCAGGGGGTACTTGCGGAACAGCACGCTCATCTCGGCGTCGAGCCGGTCGGCGCTCGCGTAGACGCTGACGTCGTTGCGCCAGGGGGCCTCGGCTTCGGCGGTGCCATTGGCATCCACGTAGGCCAGCAGTCGCTTCAGGATCTTGACTTGCGTGGCGTGGTCCATGGTCCAGTCCTTCCGGCGGTCTCGATTGCCTGGATGTTATGCGTGCGATCCCGATCCTGCCAACGTTTCGCGCAAGGGGCACATCAGCACACGTCGCTCTTGCATCGCTGCCAGACCAGATTGCCGTTTGACCCAGCCGGCCAAAGCATCCTATCTCGGCGACAGAAATCCAGCGCCGGCGAGGCGCGCTAAGCAACGATATCCAACGTGCCAGGCAGACGAGC
>Ga0209573_1003217_pt1 | contig 18543 bp, 8 predicted proteins | sample TNRBio252014_DNA_FD_185870 | JGI IMG/M metagenome (GOLD analysis project Ga0209573, IMG submission 185870) | Wastewater treatment Type I Accumulibacter community from EBPR Bioreactor in Madison, WI, USA - TNR Reactor_6/25/2014_ DNA (SPAdes)... | ecosystem: Engineered > Bioreactor > EBPR >...
CCATGTATAGCTTTGCAAACGTCATCATGGTATGTAAGCAATGCCCGGTAACGGGTATCGGTGCAGCTATCCAGCTGGCGGAAGAAGGCGATACGATACTGGTAAAACGAGGTATTTACCAGGAATTTGACATCAAGATAGACAAATGTCTTACGCTTATCGGCCAGGACTGGCCGGTAGTGGAAGGAGGCAATCAATCGGAGGTTTTTTCCATCACAGCTCCGGGGGTCGTTCTCGAAGGTTTTCAAATCCAAAACACGGGCGCCAGTCAATCGCAGGAGCGAGCAGGCATACGTGTTAAAAACACCTCCGATTTTCGTATTCGCCGCAACCGCCTGCTCAATACCTACTTTGGCATCTACCTCGAATATTCCAGAGAGGGCATCGTAGAAAACAACTACATTAAAGGAGAAGCCGTATCCGAAACCTCCTCCGGCAATGCCGTCCACGCCTGGTATTGCAAGCAGATCACCGTGCGCGGCAACAACGTATACGGCCACCGCGACGGCATCTATTTCGAATTTGTCGACAGCAGTTGGATCAGCCACAACTACAGCGAAGCCAATGTGCGCTACGGCCTGCACTTTATGTTTTCTAATGACGACCGCTATTTTCACAATACTTTCCGGCGCAACGGCTCGGGTGTAGCCGTGATGTTTTCCAAACGCATCGATATGCTGTCGAACCGCTTTGAACACAATTGGGGTACTGCTGCCTACGGCCTTCTGCTCAAAGAAATTTACGATGCCAGCATCTCCGACAACCATTTTGAACGCAATACTATCGGCATCTTTATGGAAGGCGCTGCCCGTATCAAATACGAAAACAATACCTTTTCCAATAACGGCGTGACCCTCAAAATGATGGGCGGCTGTATCGCTAACCACTTTAAGCGCAACTACTTTTTCAGCAATACACTCGACCTGGTGGTGGAGGGCAATACCAATGACAACAGTTTCGACGGCAACTACTGGAGCGAATACACGGGTTACGACCTCAACCGCGACGGCGTGGGCGACGTGCCCTACCGGCCTGTCAAACTCTTTGCCTACGTGATGCACAGATGCCCGGAGTCGGTGGTGTTGCTGCGCAGCTTTTTTGTAGATTTGCTCAACCTGTCGGAAAAAATAAGCCCGGCCTTTACGCCGGCCAATGTATTGGATAACGAACCGCTAATGCACCCTGTATCATGATTAGTATAAATCATTTATCAAAATCTTTTTCCAAACTGGATGTCCTAAAAGACATCAGCGTGGACTTCACCCGACCCGGCATTACGGCGGTATTGGGGCCCAACGGATCCGGTAAAACCACCCTTATCAAATGCCTGCTGGGCATGGTTATTCCCGACCAGGGCGAGATCCAGGCTTTTGGACAACCGGTGAAAGGCCAGTGGACCTACCGCTCGCAGATCGGCTACCTACCTCAGATTGCGAGGTTTCCCGACAACCTGCGCGTAAAGGAATTGATCGCCATGATCAAGGATATTCGCGGAACGGCAGCCGATGAAGCGCCGCTTATCGAGGCTTTTGGATTAGAAACCTATTTGGATAAAAAACTGGGCCACTTGTCGGGCGGCACCAAACAAAAGGTCAACCTGCTGCTCGCCCTGCTCTACGATACGCCGGTGATTATCATGGATGAGCCCACTGCGGGCCTCGACCCCGTTGCGCTGATCCGGCTAAAGGACATTATCCAACAGGAAAAAAAACGAGGTAAGGTCATTTTGATCACCACCCACATTATTAGTCTGGTAGAAGAAATAGCCGACGAAGTGGTATTCCTGCTCGAAGGGCGCATTCATTTCAGGGGCACGCCTGAGCAATTGCGCATGCAGTATGCCGGCGCCAACCTGGAAGAAGCCATCGCCAATTTGTTGCTTAATGAAAACCAGGCCGCTGCGGTCCATCCCAAACTCACGCAGCACCACAACGGTACTGTGCTGCATAAAAACCTGAAGCCATGCTGAAAATATTGAAATACAGCTTTTATGATATGATGCGCAGCCGCTGGATTTACCTGTATTTCGGGTTTTTCTTCGCCTTTACGCTGTCGCTGTTTCTCATCAGCACCGACTTATCCAAGGTGGTGGTCAGCCTGATGAATGTCATTCTCATCTTGTGCCCGCTCATCGCCACGATGTTTGGCGTGATGTATTATTACAACTCGCGCGAGTTTACTGAGTTGCTGTTGGCGCAGCCTATAGCCCGCAGGGTTATTTTTCTGGGGCAATACATCGGCTTGGCCTTGTCGCTCTCGCTGAGTTTGCTGGCGGGTGTCGGCATACCGTTTGCACTATATGGCATCTTTCAGTCGGCCGATATCTGGAATTTCTTTTCCCTGCTGCTCAACGGCGTTTTCCTGTCGTTTATCTTTTCCGGGATAGCTTTCTGGATTGCCCTGAAAAACGACCAGCAAAAGATCAGGGGGTTTGGACTGGCGCTGGCCGTGTGGTTGTTTTTTGCGGTGATCTACGACGGCATTTTCCTGTTGCTGCTGCTCAGTTTCAGCGATTACCCCCTGGAGCGCTTTGCCCTGGGCGCCTCTATGTTCAACCCTATCGACTTATCGCGCATTACGGTCTTGCTGCAACTTGATATTTCTGCTTTGATGGGATATACCGGCGCCGTTTTTCAGCAATTTTTGGGCAATAGCACGGGTATGCTCTTTGCCTTCGGCGTGCTCACGCTGTGGCTATTGCTGCCGCTATGGCGAATAGGCAGGATTGCGAGGGTGAAGGATTTTTAAGGGTTGTAAGTTGTAGGTTGTAAGTTTCTTTTTCAACCTACAACCTACAACCTACAACCTACAACCTACAACTCAGGCTCTCCCCAGTTTCCACAGCATCTTGCCGTGTTCCCAGAGTGCCTTGGTAAAGGTAGGCTGCGAGTGATACGGCAGTCCGTATTCTTCGGCGGTAGCTTTTACGATAGGTGACAGCTTGCGGTAGTGCACGTGGCACACATTTGACAGCAAGTGGTGTTCGACCTGGTAGTTGAGTCCGCCTACATACCAACCCAGAATTTTGTTATTGGGTGCAAAATTGGAGGTCGTCTGTAACTGGTGGATGGCGAAGTTGTTATCAATATTGCCTTTTTCATCGGGCATCGGATATTCGCATTCTGACATCACGTGAGCAGGCTGGAAAACCAATCCCAGTGTAAGGCCCGCAATAAAGTGGGACACAAAAAAGAAGATCAGCGTTTGCCACCAGGCTACGTTCGAGATCATTAGCGGCAATATCAGCATATAGACATAGTAAACCGCCTTAAAGGCGAAGAGTTCGATCATCACCCCGCGATAAGTGCGGCCTTGCGGCTCGATAAGCCCCATCTTCTGATAGCGGGCTATCTGGCGGAATTCCTTTGCCGTAATCCATAGCAAGGTCATCAAGCCATAGAGGAACCAGGCAAAAAGAAATTGGTAGCGGTGGTGTTTTTCCAGCGGCTGGTGCGGGGAAAAACGCATGAGTTTGCCAGGGTGAATATCTTCGTCCATCCCGTCGATATTAGTATACGAGTGGTGCAATACGTTGTGCTGGATACGCCAGATAATTGCGCTGCCGCCTACCAGGTTGAGCGTATAGCCCATCATCTCGTTGATCCAGCCATGGCGTGAATATGCGCCGTGATTGGCGTCGTGCATGATTGACAGACCGATACCCGCAGTGCCAAATCCGATCAACACCCACATAGCAAAAACAGCCCAGGGGCTGGAGAAGGTGTTTGACATGATCAATGCATAGGGTACGAAAAAGAGCGCCAACATGAAGATGGATTTGATAACCATTCCAGGTGTGGCATACCTTGAGATTTTATTGGTTTCAAAATAATCGTTGACGCGTTGCTTGAGTGCTTGAGCAAAATCGGGCGCCACTGCCCGATTAAATCTTACTGTTTGTAAAGCCATAAAAATGAAGCGTTAATGAACCAGAAAATAAAAGGCGCAAGGTACGAAAAAACAACGACATTCAGCTTTTTTATATACGAGCAAACTTACGGCAAATTATTGGTTAAGCGTAGGGTATGGGCTACCTTTAGCGCAAATAAACTATGGTACAAAAGTGAATATTTCCAGACAAATAGTAGTAGAATTGCAATACCTGCCCGCCGCCGCCTATATGGCTTTGCTGTGCAGCGGCGTCGGCATTTTGATGGAGCAGCACGAACATTATACAAAAGGCAGCTACCGCAACCGCTGTCAGGTAGCGGGCGCCAACGGCCCCTTGCGGCTCAGTATTCCATTAGTGAAAGGCAAACACCAACAACAACCCATACGGGATGTGCGCATAGCTTACCACGAGCCCTGGCAGGCTCAACACTGGCAAAGCATAAAATCGGGTTATGGCAGCGCGCCATATTTTATTCACTACGCTGAATTTTTACACCCCTATTACATAAAGCGCTGCGAATTCCTCTTCGATTTCAACTGGGAATTGCTGCAAACGGTTATCTCTTTGCTTCGTTTGCCGGTAACGCTGCAGCTCACCGATACCTATCAGCCCGCTTATACGAAATCGGATATACTCGATATGCGTGAGGCAGTACATCCCACTGCCGTGTTGCCTACTGCCCCACCCTATCCACAGGTATTCACCGAACGCTATGGTTTTTTGCCACATCTGAGCGTGGTCGATCTGCTTTTTTGCCTCGGGCCCACCACTTTGCCGTATTTGCAGAAACTGGGCAACCTAATGCTTGACCATCCGCGTTGAGTAGCCGTCTTGTGCGGTAATAACCCTAACCAGGTATACGCCGCCGGTCAAACCCGCCAGATCAATTACAGCCGCAGCTACGCCGTCTTCAAAGCCCAGGATTTGTTGCAGGGACAACCTGCCGTTGGCGTCAAAAACACTAACAACTGCCGGTCCACTGAAATCGCTATGGGAGAAGTACAGCCGGACGTTTTCGCCTGCCGGATTAGGAGATACGCCCAATCGGATGTCTTCCGCTTCTACCCTTGCGCTGAGCACATTCGAATAGTGAGTGGAGCCGTCAAAATCTTCCTGCCTCAGCCTGTAATAGTTGATGCCGGCCAGTGGTGATTTATCGGTAAAATAATAGGCATGCACATTAAGGGTAGTTCCTTGTCCTGCGATAAACTGAAGATCAGTCCAGGTTCGCCCGTCAGTGCTCCGCTCCAGGTAAAAACCGTAGTTATTGGTTTCGGTAAGTGTGATCCACTCCAACAGTACTTGTTTGTTTTGCACAGTGGCAGAAAAATCGATCAGTTCGACAGGCAGGATGGGTTCTACATAACGCGCTATAAAATTGGCAGGAGAGCCGCCGGCTTCCGAAAAATAGCCCCCTACGAACACATCACTGCCTTTTATTGCCAGACTGGTACAGGCAAAATCGAGGCCGAGGCCCAGGGGTTGCCAGACCAGGCCGTCCCACCAGGCCACATAATTGACGGTTTGTCCGCTTGCTTTGGTGAATACTCCACCCGCTAATATATTGGGGCCCACAGCTGATAATGCCAGGCAAGGGCCGTTTAGTCCGCCGCCTAGTGCCGACCAGGAGACGCCGTTCCACAGGGCTATGCGATTAGCTGGGGCTCCTCCGGCTACAAGAAAATTGCCGCCGGCATATAACTTGCCTTGTGAAAATGTCAGGCTCAGGCATTCGCCGCTCAGCCCGGAGCCTAGCGCAGACCACCCATTAGCGTCCCATTTGGCAATATAACCCGCGGGAGAACCGCCGGCAGAGGTAAAAAAGCCGCCGGCGTATACATCTGTATTATTGGTAGTGATAGCAAAACAGGCATCACCGAGGCCGTTGCCCAGTGGCGTCCAGTTGTTGCCATTCCAACTGGCAATGTAATTGGCAGGCACATTGCCGGCTTGGGTAAAAATACCGCCGGCATATAAGCGCTTACCGGTCGACAAAGCCAGTGAAAAACAATAGCCGTTGAATCCAGATCCCATGGCCGACCAGGTACTGCCGTCCCACATGGCCACATAATTGGCTGCAACGCCTCCTGCGATTGTAAAAAAACCGCCTGCATACAACGTGTCGTTGCGCACGGCCAGCGCATAACAGGCGTTATTTAACCCCAACCCCAGGGCCGACCAGCTGCTGCCGTCCCATTTGGCAATATAACCGGCTGCTAATCCACCCGCCTGGGTGAATTCTCCGCCCACGTATACATTGGAGCCCGATACGGCAATCGCATTTACTGCATTATCCAATCCCGTGCCCATCGTCTGCCAGCCCGTGGGAGGCGGCGAAGGTCGCAGAACCGGCCCCAGACAGGGATCAAGCCTGACCTGATAGCCCGAAAGCGGAATAACCCCGGAATAACCCGACGAAAGGTTTACAGTGCCGTCAGCGTGGATGATCTGAGAGATCGGAGTGCCTGTTACAGAATTTGCAACCTTATGGCTGGAGAAAGCGAACATAACCTGCGCGTGTACCACGTACAGGAGTACTAAGGGTATAGTTTTGCTCATAGTTTGGTTTGTTGTCAATAGCAGGATAAACTGGGTCTATCCCAACTATTGCCCCCTGAATAATATCAAAATAAAATTACTACAAACTTTGGTACGTCAATGCTTTTATGTGCAAAAATAAACGGTGATTGGTACAAAATCAGCGGTAAACGGTTCAACAAACACATAAACCGATAAACAAACCTACAAACCTACAACCTACAACCAAAAAACCCCTACCTTAGCACCATGCTAGCCATTATCCCTCACGACATCAAGGGCCGTCGCGCCCGGCTTGACGAAATCGTCAAGAACCTGCACGAACTCACCATTAAAATTGGTCACGAAGAACTGGCCCAAACGGTCAGCGACTTGCGCAATCGACTGCACGAGCCGTTTATGTTTGTGATCGTAGGCGAGGTCAAATCGGGAAAAAGCAGCTTTATCAATGCGCTGCTTTCTACCGGCCGCGAGATCACCAAGGTGGCGCCGCAGCCAATGACCGATACCATCCAGCAGCTATTGTACGGCGAGAAGGAAGAGGAGGTGGTTATCAATGAATACCTCAAAAAAATATTGCTGCCGGTGGATATCCTCCGCGAAATCGCCATCGTAGACACGCCGGGTACCAATACGATCGTGGCACACCACCAGGAAATTACGGAGCGTTTCATCCCCGCTTCCGACCTCATCGTGTTTGTTTTTGAAGCTAAAAACCCCTACCGGCAGTCGGCATGGGATTTCTTCGAATTCATCCACGCCGACTGGCGCAAGAAGGTCATTTTTGTACTCCAGCAAAAAGACCTCATGCCGGAGGAAGACCTCGCCGTGAATTTGCAGGGCGTGAGCGAACAAGCCCGAAAGAAAGGGATCAACGACCCGATGGTGTTTGCCGTATCAGCCAAGCAGGAACAAGAAGGACTCGAACAGGTGAGCGGTTTTTTGCCCTTGCGCGAATACATTAGAAAAAATATCACCGGCGGTAAAGCGCCCGTACTTAAACTCCAAAACAACGTAAGCACCGCCCAGAATATTTGCGAACGCATAGAAAAAGGACTCGATTTGCGCCAGCAGCAATGGGAGTCCGATACCGCCTTTAGGCAGGATGTGCGCGATACGCTCCACGAACAAGAGCGCAAGTCGCATAAGCAGGTCGATATTCTGGTGGAAAATCTCATTGCCGGATACGACCGCATTACTACCCTCAAAGAAAGAGAATTGGCCGAAGGGCTGTCGTTTTTCTCCCTGCTCAAGCGCTCGTTTACTTCTATTTTTAGTAAAAAATTATCGGTACGCGAATGGCTGGCCGAACTGGCCGCTGACATGGAGCGGAAATTGCACGACGAACTGCGCGTGAAGTTGGATGCCAATGTTGACGACCTGGCCGACAGTATTCAGCATATGGCGCGTATTATCGACCTGAAATTGCGCAGCAGCGAAACGATCCTGCGCCACGACCACGATATTTTTAGCGATATCGCCGAACGCCGCACCGGCGTGCTGCGCGAATTGCAAGACGCTTTTTCCACTTTTGTGAACCGAGCAGAGAGCTTTCGCGACGATAACCTGTTTTCTGAAAATCGCTCGCTATCTCCTAATATCGCCACGGGCAGCGGGCTCGCAGCCATCGGGGTCATCGTTATGGCCGTCACCAACGGCATGGTCTTCGATATTACCGGCGGCATTCTCACTGCCATCGGACTGCTTTTTGCAGGCGTGACAACCAGCGTGAAACGACGTAGAATTCTGGATGGTTTCCGCACAGAGATCAACGACGGCCGTCAACAAATTGAATCTGAAATCACTCAGCGCCTCAAGACGTATATTACTCAGCTAAAAAACCGTATCGACGCCAATTTCCGCCGCTTCGACGAGCATCTCGAAAAGGAAGCTGCTCAGTTGACAGCGCTACGCGCCGCACACAAGGCCGTGGTGGAGCAATTGGAGGAGATGGCCGGAAGTCTTGGAGGGAGGAGGGATTTTTAACTAGGATTTGGGGGATTTTAAAGGATGGGGAAGGATATTCGGCAGGCGCGGTAATTTTTTATTTTCTTGTTTTTTGCGAAGCGCTTGTTCTATCATTGAATTGGGCATATAAATAGGCGAATCGAAAAGATTACCGTCTGCTTCGCCTAATAAGTCCATCGGCGCATCTGTGAAATTGGCTGAAGGGTCGTATTTATTATTAAATATGTGCCGGTATTGTAAGCTTTCTCCACCATAATTAATCAAGAGTCCGTCTTGAATATTAAGTCTTTCAACGGTATTGATGGCTTGCACAACATCTTCATTGATTAGCTGCGATTTAGCCTTCATTTCAGCAATAATAGTGGATTCGATTAAAAAGTCGCAGCGCCTATAAGCAATTCGATAGTTATCGTAATGGATCGGAAGCCATACCTCTCTTTCAAATGCTATACCTTCCCGGCGCAATTCAATAGCCATAGCCCGGCAGTACACATACTCCTTGAAACCGCGCCCAAGTTTGTTGTGTACTTTCATTGCACACCCAATAATTCTGTATGTCAAATCCCCATCTTCCATGTCAAAACTTGTGAATCGTTTTGACAAATTTGAATAGTCAATCAAAAATACCAGGAGAAATGGGGCATTTATTTTCAAAAAAATAATAAAGCAGCTAAAGACCGCATCAAACATCCTTCCCATCCTTCAAAATCCCCCAAATCCTAGTTAAAAACTCTCTCCCTATCTCAGCAAATTCACATCACCCTTATACAGCACAATCTCGCCATCGATAAATTCGATTTCAGCAAAATACACGTAAACGCCTGGGTTCATCGGGCGGTTGCGGTGCCTGCCATCCCAGCCGAATGCCGGATTGTTGGGCTGGAAGTTGCGCAATTCTATCATGCTTTCGCCCCAGCGGTTGAAAACCAGGAATGACTTGACCTCCCTGACCTGGTTGTCGCGGCTGTGGATGTATAAAATGTCGTTGATTCCGTCGTCATTGGGTGAAAAAGCATTGGGAATATAAATCGGCCTGCGCTTGCGCACTACAATGACGGTATTGTCGCTATCCGTACAACCGTTTATATCCACTACGGTGACCGTATATTGAGTTGTTGTGCCGGGCGAAACCCAAATGGCCGCCGTATTACCCACAGCAATGCTATCGGGCTCCCAAATGATCGTATCCAGTTGAATACCGGAATTATATACGGCTGCCAACCTCACGCTGTCACCTAACTCGATAGTGCGGTCGCTGCCCTCCAGACTAGTCACCAGCGTCACGACCAGCTCTTCCGGCTGCGAAATATCAGCGGTAAGCTCGGAAGTACAGCCGTTCTGGTCCTGGATAACGAGCGTATAACTCTCCGGCCCGAGGAAGGCAAATTGTGTCTGGCTGGTAAACGGACTTCCGTTGAGGGAGAAACTATAAGGCCCTGTACCGCCGCTCACGTTATCGATGGTGATTACGCCGTCGTTGGCCTGAAAACAGGTAATGGGCGTTACCTGCAAGTCGGCCACGGGCACGTCCAGGTTAGCGTCAACGGTTACTTCATCGGTATCCGAACAGCCGAGATCATTGGTTACGGTTAGCGTATAAACCCCACTTTGCGTGGCATTGATGATGGCATTAGTGGGATTTGCGATCACTACATTGGGGTCGGAAGCCGACCAGTTGTAGGTGATTCCCGCCCCTGTAGTGGTGCCTGTACCGCCAAGCGAAACAGCAGACGTGTTACAAGTGATCGTTTGATCGGCGCCCGCATCGGCTACCGGGGCGGCTTCGATGATGACCTGCACTTCTACCTGGGCATCGGGGCATGGATCAACTGCGTCTACTCGATAAACGAAGCGGTAGGTACCGGGTAACTGTGTTGCCGGATTGAAAGTAGCCGCCCCCGCATTAAACGCCCCTCCGGTTGAAGGCGGCGTGCTGATTTCCTGCCAGGTCCCTCCAGGTGTTGCGCCTGAAATCAAGGCAGCCAGGTTGACAGGGGTAGCGCTGCCTGCGCAAAGCCGCGCGGGCGCTAATGCCGTACCAGCGTTTACAGGTTGATTAACGGTGACGGTCCAGGAGGCGTTGCCAGGGTAAGTGCAATCGGGCAAAGCCAGATTGGTATAGTCGATAACCTGCAAGGTAGTCGTGCCGGAGAGTGCCCCCAGGTTTACGGCAGCGCCGTCGGCCAGCGTGGCCGTTACCGGCGCTCCGCCGTTGATGGTGTAGACCACCGAATAGGATCCGCCGCTTCCGGTGAAATCAAAGTTGACGGAAGCTGTTTGTCCGGAGCATATTGTTGTAGTGCCGTTAAGTGTTAGTACATTGGGCGGGCAATCCTGTGCGATACAGGTGCCGGCGCCGGTGCTGTTGCCGCAAGCACCAATGCCCTGGGCGATCACGTTGATCGTCACCGACTGGTTGGGCGTAAGGCCCGTTACAGTATAAGTAGTGCCGCTAAGCGTACCGGCAGGACCGTCAACGTCTGTCACCTGGTAACCGGTAGCGCCGCTTATGGGCGCCCAGCTAAACACGATAGACGTGCTGGTGGTTTGCTGACAAGTCACCACGGGCGTTGCCAACGGCGCGTCTACCTGCACATTAGCCGAAGAACTGGCTGTACACCCGTTATCATTTACGGTCAGAGATATCGTTTGAGAACCCGCTGTAGCCCATGTTACGGCATGCGGGCCGGCGCCGGTTCCCGGGGTTGCCGAGCCGCCGCTGAAGTTCCAGGTATAGCCTGCCGAAGCCGAAGCCAAACCGGTGAAGGTGATCTGCGAGGGGCTGCCCACACAAACAGGAGAAACCACGGTGAAAGCCGCCGTAGGCACGGCATTGACTGTTACAGTGGTAGTGCCTGAATAATCGCAAACGCCCTCCGTATAATTTACAGTAAGCGTATGCTGACCTGCACCGGCAAGTGCCGGGTTAAATACGAAGTTGGCGCCTTGCTGCGATACGCCCGTTCCGCTCCACGTAAATACCCCACCTCCAGCGCCGCCCGAAGCGGTCGCCATAAGGGTTACCGCTGCGGCATTGTCGCACAAAGCGGTTAGCGGGGTAATATTGAGTACCACAGGCGGACAAGCCGTAGCTGTACAAGTCGTCTGGGCTGATACAGAAGGACAGGCGCCGGCAGAATTGGCGGTCACTTCGATCATCACCATATCGCCGGGATTCAAACCCGTCAGCGAATAAGTCGTTTGATCAATCTGATTGACTGTATGTGCAGGGCCGTTTGTGATAATCGCGTAGTCGGCAGCGCCGGCTACCAAGGGCCAACTGACAGTAATCGAGGTATTGGTTCCTGAGCAGCTAATAACGGGAGGGCTCAGCGCTTGCTCTACCGTTACACTGCCGGTAAAAGCGGTGGAAGCGCAGTTATTCTCCACCACGGTCAGACTGATCATGGGGTTGCCTGCATTGGGCCAGTTCACCTGGTGAGGGCCGAAACCCGTACCCGGCGTAGCCGATCCGCCGCCAAAGTTCCAGTTATAGGAAGCGCCGGAACCCGCATTGCCCGTAAATGTAATCGTAGCGTTCTCTCCTGCGCATACCGTCGGCGTAGCGGTAAACCCGGCCACAGGCTGGGCATTGACCACTATGGTTGTGCTGCTATTATAATTGCAGTTGCCCTCCTGGTAGGCAAGCAGGATCACGTGAGTGCCCGGACCGGCTACATCGGGGTCGAAAACGCCGTTAGCGGCATCGGTGATGCCCGGGCCGCTCCAGATGCGCGTGCCGTTGCCGGCGCCGCCTGTGATCTGTACGCCGAGCGTTATAGGAGTTGCCGAGGCGTTGAGGCAAATGGGGGTTACGTTGTCTATCGCCAGGTTTACCGCAGCACAATCTTCTGCGATACAGGTTTGTTGCGCCGTCGTATTCGCACAGGCATTGCCGCTGACGGCCTCAACCTGGAAGCTTACCACATCGCCGGGCGATAAACCTGTTACCGTGTATGAATTTCCATTTTGCGTTCCGGACTGGCCTGTGAGCACTGTCACGTTGTATCCTGTTGCATCGGCAACATCAGCCCATGAAAATACAATCTCCGAAGTAGTCGTTGCACAGTTGATCACCGGTAGCAGCAACGGTTCATCCACGGTGACCGTTTGTGAAAAAGACTGAGAGGTACAGCCGTTTTCTGCAACTACCAGGTTGATGATTTTTGTGCCGCTTGTAGGCCAACTCACCGATTGCGGGCCGGAGCCAGTGCCAGGGTTGGCTGTGCCGCCGTTAAAATTCCAGTTGAAGGTAGCGTTTGCGGGATTGGCGCTGCCTGTGTAGCTTGCCACGATGATTTCATTCACACAAACAGTGTCCTGGTTGAGGATAAAATCGGCTGTGGGCGTATCAAATACATCTACAGCAACACTGGCAGTTTCACTGCAGGGGCCTTCGGCGTAAGTCAGCGTGAGTGTGTGCGTTCCGGGGCCTGCAACGGTGGGATCAAATACGCCGTTAGCCGCATCGGTAATACCGGGACCGCTCCAGGTGCGCGTGCCGTTGCCCTGTCCTCCGCTTACATTGGCGGTTAAGGTCAAGGGCGTATTGGCGCCGTTGAGACATATATCGCTTATGGGAGAAATATTAATTGTAAAACCGGGGCAGTCGGCTGCATTACAAGTCGTTTGCCCGCTCACAGGGCCGCAGGCGTTGTCGGTTTGTGCCGTAACCTCTATGGTCACTGCTTCCCCTGGTTGTAAATTATTTACAGTAAAGCTATTGCCTGTCTGCGTACCTGTCTGACCCGATAGTACGGCAACGGTATAGCCGGTGGCGCCAACTATATCGTTCCAGTCGAAAGTAACGGAAGTCGTTGTAGCGCCGGCACAGTTGATGACGGGTAGTTGCAGGGGGCCTTCCACGGTGACTACGAGGGCCGCCGTATCGGAAAAACAGCCGTTGGCTTCCACGACCAATGTAATCGTCTGAATACCGGACACATCCCACGACACGGATTGGGGTCCCTGTCCGGCGCCCGGTATCGCATTACCTCCGTCGAAATCCCAATTATAAGTAGCCGTAGTATCGGCATCTCCCGTATAGGTAAATACCACGGGTTGGTCGAGGCATACCAGGCCGGTATCCTGGGTAAAATCGGCAGAGGGAATAGCCGATACGTTTACAATTAGCGTATCGGTGTATGTACACTGCCCTTCTATATAAGATGCCACAACGGTGTGTGAGCCCACCCCGGCGATCAGTGGGTCGAAAAAGTCTAAAAAAGGCGTATTCAACACACCGGGGCCGCTCCACGACATGGCCCCGTTGCCTGACCCTCCGGTTATTGTCATGATCAAGGTATCGGGCTGGAGAGAGGGCGACATACAGAAATCGGGCAATGGGGAAGCACTAACGCCAACAGGCGGGCAGTTTTGAGAAGCGCAACTAAACGTAGTGGCGCTCCCCGGACAGGCGCCGCCGCTTTGGGCAGTCACGGTAATCGTGACGGTTTCGCCGGGCGACAAGTTGTTGACGGTATAAGTTGTACCGGCGAGTGTTCCGGTTTGTCCCGTACCTACTACTACATCGTAAACCGAAGCGCCGGGCACTGCCGGCCAAACGAACTGCACGGAATTGGGGGTAATCGTACCACACGAAATAGCAGGTGCAGGCAGCGGGGGGGTCACGTTGACTGTCACGGAAGCGATATCGGTACAGCCATCTTCATTGGTAACCGTAACGATATAATTAGTTGTCGCATTGGGCGATACCGTAATCGGGTTGACGTTGTTTTGGCCCGTACTCCAATTGTAGGTAATTCCTCCACTTCCGGTAAGCGTAATCGATGATCCACCACAAATAGTAGGATTAACGGGGCTAATAGCTGCATTTACAGCAGGTGCTACGATAAATGATACCGCACCCGGTGCAGAACAGCCCGTAGCAGTAATAGTGCCGGTCACATTATACGTATAGCTACCTGCCGGCAGCGTAATTGTTCGGGGATTGGGCGCTCCCGGGTTATCGGCCCATATATAGGTATTGGCGCCGGTAGCGATAAGCACAATGGGTTCGCCGGCACAGAGGCTTCCTGATGTGGATACTGAAATAACGGGCGGCGGGTTTACGGTTACGGCCACATTATCGTTGCCCGTACATCCGTTCACATCGGTACCGGTTACCGTAAATACGCTGGATTGTTGCATGGTTACCGTAATGCCGGCGCCTGAGCCCACGGGCTGGCCCGTAGTTGTATTTACCCAATTATAAGTTTGCGCGCCGTTAGCGGTAAGTGTCACCATTCCACCCTGACATACGGTGGCAGGACTAGCCGTCGCATTTATATTTACCGAAATAAAATTCACATTTATCGAAGCGGGCGGAGAAGGGCATCCATTGGTAGTTACCACAAGGTTGTATGTTCCTGCCAATACGGCATTGGTGGGGTTTTGCTGGTTGGAAGTAAAACCACCGGGGCCGGTCCAGGCGTATGTAGTGCCGGGCCCTCCTGGAGAAGCCATGCCTTGTAGTTGTATAGTTTCACCAGGGCAGGGTTGTTCTACCAGGGTAATCGATGCCGTTGGCGGCGTACCAGGGGCGATCACTGCAGGCGTAGACCGGCTGCAGTTGGCCTGAATATTAGTAGCCAGCACCGAATAGGTACCCGCCGGAAGGTTGTTGACAGAAATTGGCCCGGTACAGGCATCGCATGAATAAACAATTCCACCGGTGCTATTAAAGACATTCCAATTATAAACCGTCCCTGGCGTACTGCCTCCCGATGCAGTGATACTGCCATTGCTTGCGCCGGGGCAGCTCGTGTTGGTAGGTACTACTATGGGAGGATTGTCATTACAACACACCGCGGTAGCAAAGAAATCGAAAGTAGTTCCCGAATTGCAGCCGACCTGGGTCCAGGAACCTGAGTCGCCATCCGACCAAACCTGCACCGACATATTGAGGTTATTGCCTGTGCTGTTGGGTGGGCAATCTGCAACGGTTATCGTCCAACAGAATGTGACGGCGGGCGCCGAGGTGCCGATTAAAGAGCAATTAATGCCGCCGTTGGAGCCGCCATCGCCCCAGTTATTGCCGGGGTTGCCGTCTAAGGGCCCACCCAGGGCGGAGTCGTAGGCAAAGCCGGGGCCGAATGTCATGCCGGTATTACTTCCCACCCAGGAGTTAAAAAAACCCCATTGCCCCTGTCCATCGCAGGAAGGGGGCGGGTTTGGCGTCAGCGAGGTTATATCCCACCCGGTTCCGATGTTTAATTCAATGGCATGCAACCACTCGATAGTAGCGGTGACATCCCATTGGGAAATCGTAAAACAGAAGTTGACTTCCTGGCCTGAATTGTAGGTGCCGTTAAGCGGAGGCGGTGAGGCGGAAAACACGTTGCCCAACAAGCAGGGACTGCAATCGCGCCGGCTGGTGATGGCCATCGTGAAGTTGCCGGTATCATCCACGGTGCCGCCAGAGACAAACAAGAAATAGGTCTGGCCTTGTAATACCTCTATACTCACCGCGAGAGAGCCCGCGTTGAGCGGAGCGCTGGCACAATACACCGGTGTAAGAAAATTACAATTGCTCCCTGTAAATAATATCAGGTTGGGTGTGTTGAGCTGGCCGGTTATCGAGATATCAATAATGTTGGAAGTAGCGGTAAAACGATACCATACTTCTGAAGCAGGCGCATCGGTAGGGCCGCCCACATCACATCCCGTAAATTCGGGATAAGGAGAAGTAGGCGTTGCGTTATTATTGGTTGTGTTGAATGTATTGGTCACCCCCGCCGTAGAAGGGCAAGCAGGCGGAGAACTCAAAATGAGCTGTTGTGCGCCGGTGCATTCGTCATTTGGCGGCTGTGACCATCCTATTACAACAACAAAAAGCGTGAAAAAAAATGTAAAACGTAGTTTCATAGTCGTCAATTCTGCTGACTGTTAAGGTATTATAAAGTTTAAATAATAGGTTTTTGCATTTACCTCAATCACCAGATAGTACACACCTGCAGGGAGTTGTTCAAACTGGTAGCTCTCCTCTAACCGGTTTTGTACTACCTGTTTGATGCGTTGGTCTATTTTTTGTCCAATGGCATTAAATATGGTCAACAAGGCAGCTTGCTCGCCATATAACTCTCCTTTGAGGGTGAACTGTCCGTCATTTGGATTGGGATACAAATGTAGCTGATTTGCCGGCTTATCCTGGTCTGTTGTGGCGTCAATGATGAGTTGTACTTCTTGGGTTGTCGTACTTTCTCCGCAATCGTTTGCGGCTATTAATTTGACCGTATACGAACCTGGGCCGGCGTATTCATGCTCTATATCAGGGCCGTCGCCGGTGGCGCCGTCGCCAAATTCCCAGTGGTACGACACGCCCACTTGTGCTCCTGTCACGGCAAATCCTACTTGTAAGAGGCTCGTTTGGTAGGAAAACGCTGCCTGTGGCACGTCATCTATAAAAACTACCGGTGCTACACTCAAATTTTCTGAACCGAATGCATTGGTAACGGTCAAATCTACACCGTATACGCCCGCGGAAGTATAGGTCACTACCGGGTTTTGCTCAGTCGATGTTGCCGGGGTTCCTCCCGGAAAAGACCAGGACCAGGCGGTAGGATTTCCATCCGACTCATCGGTAAATTGTATGGTCATCGGCGCACAACCGCCATTTGCACTTGTACCGAAATCCGGCGTCGGCGCCTGGCCTTCGATTACGATGGTTTGCTCAATAATAGAATCGCCACAAGGACTAATTGCCACCATTTGAACTGTATAGCTGCCCGCGCCCGGATACGTATGAACCGGCGACGGCTCATTGCTCACAAACCCGTCGCCAAAGATCCATGAGTAGTTAACGGCGTTTGAGGAGGTATTAGTAAACTGTACGGTAGTTTCATTGATGTCGACCTCAAAAGAAGGTACCGGCCCCGGTTGTACAACTACCCACGACGAACGGGTCAACGAGGCGCTTCCCGTTGTGTTGAATGCAATTAGGGTCACATTGTAAGCGCCAGGCATTTCGTATACCACCACCGGATTGGTTTCACTCGAATTTACAGGGTTCCCCCCAGGGAATTCCCACCACAAGCTGTCGGCATTGACGGCCTGCGAAGTGAATTGTATAGTCAGCGGCGCACAACCTTCATGTACATCTGCTTCAAAATCAGCAACGGGCAAGTCTTCGTCGATCACTATCGTTTCCGAAATCACGCTTTGCCCGCAATCGTTTTCTACGGTTAAGGTAACGAGATAAGTTCCCGGCTCGGCATAGTTGTGCTGCGGAGATTGATCGGAGGAGTTTTGTCCGTCGCCAAAATCCCAGCTACTCGACGTGGAGTTTGCCGATGTGTTGGTGAAAACTACGTTATGGCCGTTTACACTATTTATAAAGGAAGCTGTCGGGCCTTCGGTTACGATCACATAATCAACTTGCTCTATGATATCGGAACCAGCCGCATTTGTCACAGTAAGAATAACGCCAAATGTCCCGGGAGTGGCATAGATTACCACCGGATTCGCATCGGTAGAGGCGCCGGGTGAACCGCCTTCAAATATCCATTCGTAAGTTAATCCATCTCCCTGTGGAGAAGCGCTGAAATCTACTTCCAAACCTGCGCAACCCGATGCAGTTCCGCTACTGATGCCTGCCACCGGCGGCGTGAGGATGGTCAGCACTTGCTCAGTAGTATCATTGCCGCAGGCATTACTTGCGATAAGGGTTACGGTATATTCGCCGTCGGCGCCGTAGGTGTGTGAAGGCGCATTATCCGTACTTGTCTCGCCGTCGCCGAAATCCCAGCTATAGCCGGTCGCATTTACCGATGTGTTGCCAAACGATACGGTAGTCGATCCCAGCGGGTTATCGGCCGTAAAACCCGCTGTCGGGCCGCCTGTCACCGTCACCGCACTGGTCGTTGTAGCCGTATCCGATCCTGCCGCATTGCTCACGATCAGCACAACCTCGTAATCGCCGGGAAAGGCATACATCACGGAGGGGTTGGCATCCGTTGAGGTGGTCGGCGTGCCGCCTTCGAAGGTCCAGGCATAGGTCAGGCCGGGCCCCTGCGGAGTAGCACTGAAGGTTACTTCCAGTGGCGAGCATCCTTCAGATGCAGTACTGCTAAAACCGGCATTAGTAGGCGGTGTGAGTATGGTCACAGTCTGCTGCGACGTATCGCTGCCGCAAGCGTTGGAGGCAA
>Ga0209573_1003218_pt1 | contig 18536 bp, 16 predicted proteins | sample TNRBio252014_DNA_FD_185870 | JGI IMG/M metagenome (GOLD analysis project Ga0209573, IMG submission 185870) | Wastewater treatment Type I Accumulibacter community from EBPR Bioreactor in Madison, WI, USA - TNR Reactor_6/25/2014_ DNA (SPAdes)... | ecosystem: Engineered > Bioreactor > EBPR >...
TGCAAAAAGGCGGCTTTCAGTTTTTCGTGGGTCATGGTGGTGGTTGGGTTTGGTTTGATCACCGCCACGCTTCCGCGTGGCTTAACCCACCGCCACCTCAAATTTTAACGACTCGGGGGACATTTCCTGGTATTCTACTTGGTTGCACTGTTCGAGAATGCGGCGCCGAGTCCCGTGGAACTAATTCCGTATATGTTCTTTCTGCAAAATCTCGCATGGGAGCCTCCAGGCTTCTTCGAGCTTTCGTGGAGCCTAACGATTGAGGAGTGGTTCTACTTGCTTCTCCCGTCTGCCGTTTTGTTGGCATCTTTCACGGTTGGGCGAGGGGTGCGGGCCTTTTTAGTGGGAAGTCTGATTTTAATTCTGATTGGAATCGTTTCTCGTTCGCTTCTTGCTAATTCCGATTTAATTGACTCAATTGCGAGAAAGGCAGCTCTCGCACGAATGGACTCATTGGGTTTTGGGTGCTTGATTGCTTATATGAGAGAAGTTTATCCCGGCGTTTTCAAAATATTTCAAGCGAAGGTCGTAGTGGTCCTTGTAGTTGCGGGGGCTGTGTCAATTTCTGGATACGTGTTCTGGTCGATGGCTGCCAAAACGGCAATTCTTTCGCCGGTAATGGTGTTTCTCCTTCTGCCGATGATCTTTTCACTGCTCATTCCTTCGGTTATGAAAATGGATCTTCGGATTGGAATCATCCGGGGATTAGTAACAAGGACTAGTGTTTGGTCGTATTCACTTTATCTCTGCCACATTCCCGTTTTTAAAATTTTTCATTTACTGGGCAGTGAATCACTTCAAGACGGATATAAGGTTTTCATGAAAGTTGCCGCGATTGCTTGCAGCTTTGTGGTTGCTGCAATTACCTATACCGTTGTAGAGAAGCCGATTATGGCACTTCGACCGAAGGAATCTTTTTGAATCGCATACAGTGAGGATTCTGATTTATTCTGAGTTCTTTTATCCCTCAATCGGAGGGGTTGAGGATACGTCATCGGCGCTCGCTAGCGTTTTAGTTGAGTTGAGCCATGATGTTTGTGTTTTTACTCGGACGTCTCTCGGCGATTCACCGGAATTGTGTGGTGTTGGCTACACGATAGTTAGGTCAACTGCGAAGAGCTGTCTTTTTCACTTCATTCGTGACTCAGATTTGGTAATTTCTAAGGGCGGAGTTGCGGCGTTTGCTTGCTTTTTTGCGCTAATTGCCTGCAAGCGTTTCATTGTTTGGCACGAAATGGCAGGGAACATCGTTTCGATCAGTCAGCGTTCATTGGGTCGAGCTTTAGTTAATCGGATCATTTCAAGACGTTCAGTTTTACACGTCGGCGTTAGTTCCGCGGTCCTGCATTCATTGGGAATTACAGGCAATATTCGATCGGAGGTTGTTTATAACGCGGCTTCCGGATTTGATCTTGTGAATGAACGATTTTGCCCGTCACTTCGTGAGTTTGATCTTCTCTTTGTCGGTCGACTTATCGAAGGAAAGGGTGTTTTCGTTTTGGCCGAGGCGTTAAAGATTCTGGCAAATGAGGGATGTAGTTATAGTCTTTGCATTGCCGGTGATGGCGCTGAGAGACTTAATCTTGAGAAAATGTTCTTGGATGTCCCTGGAATGGTCGTGTCGTTTTGTGGATCGATTGATAAAGTTAGATTGACACGAATTTTTGCCCGCTCACGTGTCTTGGTTTTGCCCTCAACAACTCACCCGGAAGGCATGCCTGTAGTGATAGCGGAAGCATTCACGTTTGGCCTTCCGGTCATTGGGTCGAATCAACCTGCGATTGTTGAAACGATTGGTGAGGCTGGAGTGAGCTTCCCAAGTGGTTGTGCTGTCGAGCTTTCTCGAATGATTCGTTGGATTTTGGATAATAACGAAGTAGAGGAAGAGTTGCGAAGAGCAGCCATTTTACGATCTGAACGTTTTTCTTCCGCGCGATTTCGACAGCGTGTTTCCGAGGTTTTGGATCGAGTTACGCGATGAAAGTGAGCGACGTTTTTTTAATTCAGCATAAAGGTTTTGATGAGTTTTGATGGCTACCGCGACTTCGGCTTCCTCGACGCCAACGCCTCCCACATGCACCGTCATTTCATGCCCGAAGTGATGGCCTTGGCCGGTTCGGTTGGTCCCGGCACACGCGTTCTCGATGTCGGATGCGGCAACGGCTACACCTGCGGTGAATTCCTCCGCCTCGGTTGCACCGTTGTCGGGCTCGATCTGAGCGAGCAGGGGATCACCCACGCCCGCGCAGCCTATCCGGCGGGTCGGTTTGAATTGCTCGCGGCCGACGATTCCGTCCTCGCGAATCTTGCTGAGGCGCCCTTCGACCTGGTCGTCAGCACGGAAGTCGTCGAGCACCTCTACGATCCGCGGTCCTACGCCAAGGGCTGTTACCACGCGCTGCGTCCGGGTGGTCGTTTCGTCTGCACGACTCCCTACCACGGTTACCTCAAGAATCTCCTCATCTCCCTCGGTGGCAAATGGGATGCGCACGCCAATCCGCTGTGGGATGGCGGCCACATCAAACTCTGGAGCCGGCACACCCTTTCACAACTGCTCGAAGTGTCGGGCTTCGCGGATCTTCGGTTTCGCGGTGCCGGACGTTTCCCCTACCTCTGGATGACCATGGTGATGAGTGGGGAGAAGCCGGAATGAAACCTTCCGCCCGCTATCTTTGCGTACAGACCGGCGCCCGTCGCGGTTATGCCGTTCCCAGGCTCCTCGCCGAGGTCGGGATGCTTGAGCGTTTTTACACCGACCTTGCCGGAAACCAGGGAGTCGGACAGCTCCTTTCCTGGGGACGCTTCCTTCCGACCTTGCGTCCCGCACTCGATCGTCTCGCCAAACGGGCCCTGCCTCGCGAGATCCTCGGCCGGACCACGACCTTTGCGGCACCCATGGTGGCGAACGCCTGGCGGCAGAAGAGGGCGAAAAGCAATCCCGACGCGGCCTTCGTGAACCTGCTTACCTACACGCGACAGTGGTCACGGGCGATGATCCGACGGGGTTTCGGTGACGCCACCCACGTCTATTTGATGCTCAACGAGGGTGGGGATCTCCTCGCCGAGGCCAGGAGGCGTGGACTCTTCGTTGTTTCCGAGGTTTACATCCTCCTATCGACCGAGCGCCTCCTCACCGCCGAGCAGGCCGCGTTTCCCGAATGGGAACCCCACCTGCCCGACTTCGCCGCGCTCCGCCGGGAACACCTCGCCGACGATCCCTATCCGCGCGAGATCGACCTCTGCCTTTGTCCCTCCGAGGCCGTCCTCGAAGACCTCGTCGCGAATTGGGACGTCCCGCGCGAGCGCACCGCCTTGGTTCCCTACGGCATGGACCCGCGCTGGCTTTCCCTCGAGCAGCACCCGGAACCTGGTCGGATTCTCTTCGTCGGCACCGCCGACCTCCGCAAGGGGATCCACTACCTCGCCCGCGCCGCCGCCCTCCTCCACGAGCGTGGGTTCCGCTACGAGTTCCGCATCGCCGGCCATGTCACCGAGGCGGTGCGCGCGCAGCCGGACTGCCGGCACCTCACCTTTCTCGGCCGCGTACCCCGCGACCGCATCCACGAAGAGTTCCAGCGGGCCGATCTCTTCGTGCTGCCGTCCCTTGCCGAAGGATCGGCCGAAGTCACCTACGAGGCCCTCGCTGCCGGGGTGCCCCAGATCGTCACCCGGGCGGCCGGATCGGTGGCGCGAGATGGGCTTGACGGAACCGTCGTCCCCGAGCGAGACCCGGTCGCGCTGGCCGGGGCGATCGAAGCCGCGGTGACCGACCGGGCCTGGCGCGACGCGGCGGCGCTGGCTTCGCGGGAACGCGCGCGGGATTACACGTGGGAGAGGTATGGGGAGCGGTTGATTGAAGCGCTACGAAGTTTTGGATGAAGATTTCCGTGATGATCACGACGCGCAATCGTTGCGTCGATCTTCGCCGCACCCTTGATCGACTGGGGGGTATGGATCCGTTACCCGATGAGATTCTCATTTGTGCAGACGGTTGCCAGGATGAAACCGTTTCGATGTTAATTCAGCAGTATGCTCATGTACGTCTCTTCGAGAATCACGAACCGGTCGGATCGGTTGGATCGCGCAACCGGCTCCTCCGGGAGGCCGAAGGTGATTGGGTCCTTTCTCTCGACGATGACAGTTATCCCCTCGACAACGCATTCTTTGCGCGGATCAGAGATGTGATAGCCTCTCATCCCGAAGCCGCCGTGATTTCCTTTCCGGAATGCCGCGATAAGGGCGTCTTCGCTGGGATGGATAAGACACCGTCGGTGCCGGGGCATTACGTTTCGTCTTACGCGAATTGCGGGGCCATCATGGACCGGGCCTTTTACCTCAGGCAGCCGGGGTTCCCGCCAATCTTCGGGCACATGTATGAAGAGCCGGATTTCAGCATTCAGTGTTATGCGGCGGGCTCATCCGTTTGGTTCGAGCCTTCGCTAACGATCCAGCATCATCAAAGTCCGGTTCAGCGCAACCATGTTCGCCGTCATCATCAAAACGCTCGCAACGAGCTTTGGAGCGTCTGGATGCGTTGCCCCAGGACTTGGATTCCCTTCGTTTCCGCGTTTCGCCTCGTCCGTCAGTTGCAATATGCGTGTAAGGAAGGGTTCGTTTGGGCCGTTCAGGAACCACTCTGGTGGGGCGAGGCGTTTGCCGGCCTAGGCCAGGTGCGGAAGCGGCGGAAAAAGGTCCGTTGGGAGGTATACCTCGCTTGGATGAGGTTGGCTCGGAATCCAATCCGTACTAAGGAAGAGCTCCGCGAAGCATTTCGCCGCGTCGATTCAATATGAAGTTCATCTGCCTTCTCCCTGTTCGCGACGAGGCCGACATCATTGGCCAATGTCTCGATCGTCTCCTGACCTGGTCGGACGAGATTTATGTCTTCGACACGGGCAGTGTCGATAAAACCTGGGAGATCGTGCAAGACCACGCATCGCGCGACAGTCGTGTCGTGCCTCTGCGGAAGGATCCGGTCTATTTCTCCGAAACCCGGCTGCGGGGATGGCTCTTCCACCAAGCGCGTTCCTCGCTTCGAACCGGTGACTGGTTCCTGCGGGTGGATGCGGATGAGTTTCATCATGTGCCACCGCCCGAGTTTGTAAAAACATGCCTTCGGCCACACGAGACAATCGTTTACCACCAGTACTACAATTTTGCGCTGCTCCAGCGCGAGGTCGAGGCCTGGGAAGCGGGACTGGAAACGCTTGCTGACCGCGCCCGTCCCATCGCCGAGCGACGGCAATGGTACACGCCAAGTGTGTACGCGGAGCCGCGACTGTGCCGCTATCGCGAGACCATGCAATGGCCCCCGACGATCTCGTTTCCCTACAATGCCGGTTTTGTCGCGGTAGAGCGGCTTCCCATCCGGCATTATCCGCATCGCGATCCGGTGCAATTGGAGCGAAGGTGTCGGTTGAGGGCCGTGATGTTCATGGATGAATCGAGGGAGTCAGGCAGCTTCTCGCACTGGGCCGAGAAGGAGTGGAGAAAGTTCGTCACTCCCGACTCCGATCCGGGGCTCCGTTACTGGGATCCATCCTCAACCCTGCCGGAGGTCAAGCAATTCAATCACCTCGCGAGACGTCCGAAACGGTTTTGCCAGCGGTTTGCCCATGGCTGTCTTCTCCCCTTCCTTGATCGTCTCCGCCCCACCTGGCCGGAAGAGACCGTGCTCCAACCGATCCCTCCTGAGTTGGTGCGCAAACTTGAGGAAGAATTGAAGATCTGAGTCTTTAGGATTTGTTTCAGACTTCGGCACGCAGACAATTTTCTTTCACCAAGACCCCGATCCATTCTGCTTCCAATGATCCCCGCCTTCCTGCGCTGTCTGATTCCCGAGCGGTTTCGTCCGATTGGTTATCTGACCGACCTTGCCCGCCGAAAATCGGGAGGATTCGTGGTCTCCGGCCCTTTTGCGGGAATGCGCTACGTCGCCACCTCCCAAGGGAGCGCTTACATTCCGAAGTTGCTTGGGATCTATGAACGCGAGCTCAATCCGATCGTGGAAGCGATGGTCAACCGCAGGCCGGACCTCATCATCGACATCGGAGCCGCCGAGGGTTATTACGCGGTCGGTCTCGCGCGTCGCCTGCCCGCGACCCGGATTGTCGCGTTTGAAATGGAGGAACGCGGGCGATGCGCGCTTCGCGAAATGGCTCAGATCAACGGCGTCGCGGAGAGGATCGAGGTCAGAGGTAGGTGTGAACCCGGTGATCTTGTCTCGTTGCTTGAAGTTCGAAGAGAGACCGTAATTGTTTGTGATGTGGAGGGCTACGAGGCCACTCTTCTCGATCCAACGGTAATTCCGCCCCTGGCTGAGACGGCGATCCTTGTCGAACTCCATGATTTCATTCATCCGGGGCTCCGGGACGCCATCCGCGAACGTTTTGCCGGCACCCACCGGATTGAACTCCTCACCCAGGAGCCGCGGACCAAAGCCGACTTTCCGTGGCGGACCATTGGCACGCGACTGCTCCCAAGATCCTACCTTGGCTGGGCTGTCAGTGAATGGCGCCCCGTTACCATGGAATGGTATTGGATGGTTCCCGGAGCCGACGCCTGATGAGCACCGAACGAACCCGCGTTCTCTTCACTTGTACTGGTGTCGGTTTGTTCAACCGGGGCATCGAAACGTATTTTCGCGAGGCTTTCGACGCTCTGCGTGCGATCCCGGAGATCGAAACGCGACTTCTGACCGGAGTAGGAACAAATTCCGGGAATGAGCGTCCCATTCCGTGCCTCGCTCGCACGGGTTGTGTCGCGCCTCTGGTTGGGAAATTCACGGGGCGAAGCGCATACGCGGTTGAACAGTGGAGCAGCCTTCCCGCGGTAATTGTCGAAATCAGACGGTTCCGTCCGCACATCGTATTCACCAGCGAGGCGAATCTCATGTTCCTCCTGCGTCGTTTCCGGAGGCGGATCGGGATCCCTTTCCGAGTTCTTTTCTCCAACGGCGGCCCCTGCCATCCGCCGTTTGATCGGCACGACTTCGTTCACCAAGTTGCTCCTTTCTACAGGGATGAGGCGTTTGCCACGGGGGAGCCGCAAGCCAAGCATCTGTTCGTGCCCTACGGTATCAACGTTCCGACGACGGAGTTTCCAGAGCTGGAGGAGCGAAAGGCCTTGCGTCGCTCGCTCGGATTGCCGGTCGATCGTCCGGTGGTGCTGAGTGTGGGATGGGTCGCAAGGGAGCACAAGCGGATGGATTATGTGATCAAGGAAGTGGCGTCGCTTCCGCAGCCAAGGCCATTCCTCCAGTTGCTTGGAGCGATGGACGATGGCAGTCGCGGAATTGTTTCCCTGGGTCGCGAAACACTCGGTCCGGATCATTTTGGAGCCGCGTCCGTTTCACCGGCCAAGGTGGCCGACTATTACCGCGCTGCCGACGTGTTCGTTCTGGGATCACTGGTCGAAGGTTTTGGCCGCGTGTATCTGGAAGCTCTGTCCCATGGTTTGCCGACGATCGGTCATCGGCATCCGGTGATCGAGTATGTTCTCGGTGGTGCTGGAATCGTAGGTGACCTCTCCCGGGACGGGCAGCTGACCGCGCTTTTGGAAAGGGAGCTCGCGCATCTTTCGTTGGCGACGCCAGTGGAGGCGCTCGCACGGCGTGAGTCGGTCCGGGAGCGGTTCGGCTGGGAAGCGTTGCGTCCGGCGTATCGGGAGATGTTCGAGACAGCCGCTTCCGCGCCGATGCCATGGGTGTCGTGTTGATTCCAGCGGCGGTAATGCCGATAATCCGTGTTTTGATTCCGGGACCACGTTCCGCCTTCGTTTCATGAGTCTCCTCCAAATCTGGATCTTCGTCTTTCTCGCCGGTTTCCTTCTCGCGCGGGGATTCGCGGTGCCGCGCCGGTTCTTCGAGTTCCCGTATTTCATGGCGGCCACCTTCGTCGTCTTCATCTTCCCGCAGGTGATTTCCCTGAGCCGTTTCCCCGGCGCCACGCCGCTGGAATCGCTGACTCCGGTGATGATCATGACGAACCTTTGCCTTGCGTGTTGTTACCTCGGGTATCTGCTGCGGCCGAGCCAGTGGATCGTCAGGCACGGGAGCACTCCGGTGAAGCTCGAGCGGCTCTTCCACTTCGGAGTGGTATTTGTTATCGTGAGCCTGTTCTTCAATTTCCTGATCAGTCGGATGACCGCCGAGGAGACCGGGGGCAGCATGTGGACGGGGCGCGTTACCATCTACCATTTCTTTTCGCAGTTGGTGTATCCCGGGTTCGCGATCTGCCTCTACACGGCGTTGACGAAGCGGAGCAGCCTAGCGTGGATGTTCACCTTTCTCGCGGCCTTGAATCCGGTGATGTCGATCGTTCTCGCGGGCCGCCGCGAAAGTGCCGCGCTCTTCGTGCTGACGATCGGGCTGACCCTGTTTTTCCAACGGCGTTTCGTGCCACCCCGCGCCCTCATCGCCGCTGGGATCGTCTTTGCCATGCTCGCGATTCCCGCCACCACGAAATATCGAACGACGGTCTCTTTGGAAGGGGTGGGAAGCGCGCGTCGCATCGACCTCGTTGAAAACTTCCAACGTTTCCTCAACGAGGAATCCATCCTCGAGCTGCGGAATGCTGCCGTGCTCATCTACGCCACACGGATGCGGGGCAACTACGACTACGGCACGGCCTACTGGGATCAACTCGTGTTTCGATTCGTCCCCGCCCAGCTTTTCGGGAAGGAGTTCAAGGACAAGCTGATGTTTGAAGAGCCGGTAATCGACGAAGAGAAGGAAGAAGCGGTGGAGATCGGGATCCGTTCTTTTTCCGCCCCGAAGGGTACAACCCTCACAGGCATGGGTGATGCCTTCAAGCAGTTCGGCTATTTCGGCTGTCTCTTTTTTGTACTCCTCGCGCTGATCTTCCGAAGTCTCTGGGAGACCTCCCTTCAGCCGAATACGTTCTTCGCCAAACTCCTCTACATCCAGACCTCGACCTCGGCAATGCGGGCGGTGACGCACCAGACGGTCGATTACTTCCCTGGGCTTCTCTACAACCTCGTCTTCCTCGGCATGGCGGTGCTCTACGCCCGGATCCCGCGGAAGGCCCGCGCCATGAGCAAGGGGGGCGGCACCTCTCCTCCGCCGCCTTTAAACGGTACGGTATCCGCGACAAAGCTGGAACCTCCGGCACCATCTACACGGGCACCCATTCCGCTCGCTCCCGCCAAGAAGCGCGATCTCTCCGAACTGGAGTGATTTTGTGTGGCCTCATCCGACCGATGCGTCTAGCCATCCTTTTCGACCACCTCGGTCCTTACCATCTCGCCCGCCTCCGGGCCGCCTCGCGCGAGCTGAATCTTCTCGCGGTGGAGACGCGGGGACGCAGCCGGGAGTATGCCTGGGATCCCTCGTCGGAAGCGGAGCCATTCGCCCGGGTGACGCTGTTCGAAGGCGAGGACACGGTCTCGCCGGCCGCCCTCGGGGTGCGCCTCACGACGGTCCTCGCGGCCTTCGCTCCTGAGGTCGTCGTCGTGCCGGGATGGTCGGGGGGAGCGGCGTTTCTCGCGGTTGCCTGGGCCTCACGTCACCGCGTGCCGGTGGTTGTGATGTCCGAGAGCACCGCTCACGACGAAGCTCGTTCGCCCTGGCGCGAGGCGGTGAAGCGCCGCTACGTCTCCCTCGCCGCAGCCGCCCTCGCCGGCGGCTCGCCTCACCGCGATTACCTCGTCGCCCTCGGGATGGCCCGCGACCGCATCTTCGACGGCTACGACGCGGTCGACAACGAAACCTTCGCCCGCGAGTCGGCGCGCTGGCGCGAAGCGGATGGACCGCAGCCGCCCTATTTTCTCGCGTCGAACCGCTTCATTCCCAAAAAGAATCTCCCTCGTCTCCTCGAAGCCTACGACCGCCAAGCTGCCTCCCCATCCCCAACCGGGGTGCCGGTCCAACCCACTCCCCCATACGCATTTCAAAATCCCTGGCCTCTTGTCCTTCTCGGTGACGGGGAAGGCAAGGCCGACCTGCTCGCCCGTGCGGACGCGCTTGGACTCGCGGTGATCGAGGGCGCGCCCTGGGAGCGGGAGCGTTCGGGTGACGAGGCAGAGGATGGCTCGTCCCACCCGACGGTGTTTTTCCCGGGCTTCCGGCAGATCGAGGAACTCCCACGCTTCTACGCCCACGCCGGGGCCTTCGTCCACGCCAGCACGACCGAGCAATGGGGCCTCGTCGTGAACGAAGCAATGGCCTGCGGATTGCCGGTGCTCGTCTCGAACCGTTGCGGCTGTGCTCCTGATCTCGTGAAGGACGGCGTGAACGGCTGGTCCTTTGACCCGTTCGACGCGGATGCGCTCGCGGATCTGATGGGCCGGGTCGCAGCCCTCGATGACACGGAGCGCGACCGCCTGGGGGAGGCGAGCCGGGAGATCATCGCGGACTGGGGGCCGGAGCGTTTTGCGGGCGGACTGAAGGCCGCGGCGGAGAAGGCCCTCGAAGTGGGACCAAAGCGAGCGGGATTGATCGATCGGATGTTGCTCAAGGTGCTCGCGACACGGTAGAGAGAGCGCCTCTCGGCGCGGTAAAAGGTGGGAAGGTAAAAGGTAGAAAGTAAGCTCGTTCAGTGGAGTGTGGATTGAATGAGCACGCCATTCGCGGACATTCGCGTTCCATTCCTTCTTCATTCGCGTTGAAGCGCTTCTCCCTTCTTGGGATGTCTTCGGCGTCCGCTTTCTGATGATCGTGCTGAGTGCGTCTAGGGATCGCGGACAGGAACCGAAGTGAAGCGAAGGTAGCCAGGCGACGGAATCAAATCAGCTCCGCTTCCGCAGATAGGCGCAGATGGGGAAGAAAAAGATTTCAACGCGAATGAAGAGGGAAGGGGAAAGAGGAAGAATTTTAACGCGAATGACCGCGAATGACCGCGAATTCGCTTCGCTCCCGCAATCGGAGCAAAGCGGAGATAGATGCCGAAGGCATCAAATGACCGCAAATGGCGTGGAAAGAATTCTAACGCGAATGGAAGAGGGAATGGGACGCGAATGACCGCGAATAAATGCGCCGCAGGCGCTCCGGAGCTTTTACCTTTTACAGGCGCACGAAGCGCGCCTCCCATGAAATTCGCCTGTCTCATTGATTCCATGTCCCGCAACGCGGGTGGCGTGCAGTTGAGCGTGAAACGCCTCGCGCAGGAACTGCATCATCGTGGGGATGAGACCCGGGTCTTTTCGCTGCGCGACGAACACACGGAGGCCGATCTCGCGGGCTGGCAGCCGGTGCCGGTTTCACTCTCGACGGCGGTCGGGCCGCGGCGGTTTGGCTTTGCCCCGGGATTGGGAAGGCAACTCCGCAACTTCGCTCCGGATCTCGTGCAGACCCACGGTCTCTGGACCTACACGTCGTGGGTTTCCCTGCAGTGGCACCGGCGCACGGGAGGACCGTGTTTCGTTCATCCGCACGGCATGCTCGACCCTTGGGCGGTGCGGCATTCGGGAATCAAAAAGCGCTTGGTCGCCGGTCTTTTCGAAAACCGCCACCTCCGCGAGGCCGGTTGTCTGCGCGCCCTCTGCCAGTCCGAAGCGGAGGCTTTCCGCGCCTACGGGATTGCCGCGCCCGTGGCGATCATCCCCAATGGCATCGACCTGCCGGAGGAAAGGCCCGTTTTGCCGAAGGCGGAAACGAAGATCCTCCTCTATCTCGGACGTCTCCATCCGAAGAAGGGACTGCCGCTCCTCATCGAAGCGTGGGCGGCCTGCCGTCCGCGCGATTGGCAGCTTGTGATCGCGGGTTGGGATGAGAAGGACCATGAAGGAGAGCTGAAGACCCAATGCCGCGAGCTCGGCGTGTCGATCGGAGGGGAGGCGGGGGAAGTGACCTTCGCCGGACCGGTCTTCGGCGAGGAAAAAGACGCCCTCCTGCGCTGCTCCTCGGCCTTTGTGCTGCCGAGCTTCAGCGAGGGATTGCCGATGACGGTGCTCGAGGCCTGGGCCTATCGCCTGCCGGTGGTGATGACCGATCCCTGCAACCTGCCCGAAGGTTTCGCCGCGGGAGCCGCGCTGCGGGTCGAGACCGAGTCCGCCAGTGTCGCGCGGGGCCTGGCCGAACTGTTTGCGATGTCCGAATCCGAACGCACCACGATGGGAGGCGCTGGCCGCGCCCTCGTCGAAGCGAAATTCCTATGGCCCGCCATCGCAACCCAGGTCGCCGAAGTCCACGAATGGCTCCTCGGCGGAGGGACGAGGCCGGGGTTTGTCGACGCCGCGGAGCGGCACGGTAAAAGGTCGGAAGTTAAAAGGTCGGAAGGTAAAAGGTCGGAAGGTAAAAGGTCGGAAGGTAAAAGGTGAAAGGTGAAAGGTGAAAGGTGAAAGGTGAAAGGTAGGGCGTGCTTAGAGGAATGTGGATTTAATGAGCACGCCATTTGCGGTCATTCGCGTTCCATTCCCTCTCTATCCGCGTTGAAATTCTTCGGACCTGCGATTTGACTTCGCTTCGCTCCGTCTATCCGCTTCGCGTATTCCGACCTCCGCCACGGCGAGCGGGAGCTCGCCGACAGGCGTTTCCTCGATGAAGCGTAAACTTCTCCTCGCGGTATTCCTCGTACTGTCGATCCTCGCTCTCTGGGTCCTCTACGCCCCGTGGCCGGATCCGGTGGCGCGACCGCTTTCGTGGCGGCCGGAGGTGATCCTCGTCCTCGGAGGCGGAGACGAGGCCCGCGCCAGGGAAGCGATCCGCCTTGCGGAGACCTTTCCCGAAGTGCCGGTAATCGTGAGCGGCGACGGCGGACACATGGAAAAACTCCTCCGCGCCAGCGAGGTCACGAAGGAGCGCCTCGTCATCGAACCGGACGCGACCTCGACATGGGAGAATGCGATCTTGTCCGCCCCCATCCTCGACCAACTCCATGCGACACGGGTGGTGGTGGTGACGAATTGGTTCCACGAGACGAGGGCGAGGGCGGTCTTTGAAAAGGCGATTCCCTGGATCGATGTCGAGATGTCCTTCGAACCCGCGCCTCAACCGCTGCCGCCTTGGGACAAAGGATGTCACCGCCGGGAAAAGCTCGCCGCGATGTGGTACGCGGTGCGATACGGGGTGTGGGCGTTCCCGCGCTGAGCGCGGGGGCGGGGGCGCCTGCGGCGCGGTAAAAAGTAGGAAGGTAAAAGGTGGGAAGGTAAAAGGTAGGGAGCGCCTGCGGCGAAGGGGGAGAGATTCGTGCTCATTCGCGTTCCATTCCTTCTTCATTCGCGTTGAGATCAGTCCGCAACCCGTTCGTGCGAACGACCTCAAATGGGAAAGCCCTGATTCGTGTCATTCATGAAATTCGTGGTTTGGAACCTTTGAATGTCCATGGGAAGAGAAAGGAATTTCAACGCGAATGAAGAAGGAATGGAACGCGAATAACCGCAAATGGCGTGCTCATTGAATCCACATCCCTCTAAGCACGGTCCCACCTTTTACCTTTTACTTTTTACTGCGTCTCTGGCACTGAACGCCTCCTTCCTCCGCCCACGCCCCGCATGACTCTCCGAGAAATCACCCCCCTCATCCTCACGTGGAACGAGGAACCCAATCTGCGCCGTTGCCTGGACGGGCTGGGATGGGCGGTGCGTGTGGTGGTGGTCGACAGTGGCAGCACGGATGCGACGCAGACGATCTGCGGGGAATACCCGAATGTCGAACTGGTGGTGCGGCCCTTCGACAACCACACCGCCCAGTGGAATCACGCCGTCGACCTCGCCACAACCCCGTGGGTGCTTTCCCTCGACGCGGATTACGGGGTGACGGAGGATTTTGTCTCGGAACTGGCGACGCTCGAACCGGCGGCGGGGGAGGTGGCGTGGTATGCGCCCTTCCGCTTTCTGATCTACGGACGGCCGCTCCGCGGATCGCTCTACCCGCCGCGGGCGGTGCTCTTCGATCGCATGAAATGCCGCTACGTCGCCGACGGACACACCCAGTTGCTCGAGGTCGCGGGTCCGTCGGGGATGATGAAGTCCCGCCTCGATCACGATGACCGCAAGCCGCTCGCGCGCTGGTTCGATTCGCAGCGCAAGTATGCCCAGCTCGAGGTGGAAAAGCTGCTCGGTGAGGATCGCCCCGCCGGACTGGCCGATCGCCTCCGTCGCATGGTCTGGCCCGCCCCGATCGTGACCTTCCTTTACACGCTCTTCGTCAAAGGCGCGATCCTCGACGGCTGGCCGGGATGGTTCTACACCCTGCAACGGACCTGCGCGGAGGTGATGTTGGCCTTGCTGTTGCTGGAGAAACGCTTGCGCGGGTGAGGATGGCGCTCCTCGCGGCGCGGTAAAAAGTCGGAAGGTAAAAGGTGAAAAGTAGCGTGTGCTTCGAAAAGCGTGGATTTGATGAGCGGCACGCTCTAATCGAGCGTGACATTGCCTCGCTTCGCAGGCTAACTCCGCTGCGCTCCGGTTCCTGTCCCACGATCCACAGCGCACTCAGGAAGAGAAAAGAATTTCAACGCGAATGAAGAAGGAATGGAACGCGAATAACCGCGAATCCCGTGCACGGAAAATCCAAAACCCACTGAGCACGCCCTACTTTTTACCTTTTACTTTTTACTTCGCCTCTGGCACTGAACGCTTCGTCCACGCGTCCCGCTCCGCGCCCCCATGATCAACCTCTCCTCATACGACAACCGTTCCTTCGACCGCGGTGCCTCGCGGTTCAAGGAAGGACTCTGGTGGGTGGTGCGTTCGCTGCTGTTTGCGCCGTGGTTTCCCATTCCTTCAGGGCTGAAGGTCGCGGCGCTGCGCGCCTTCGGGGCAAAGGTGGGGGAGGGGGTGGTGATCCGCTCGCGGGTGAACGTCACCTTTCCCTGGCGGCTCGAGATCGGCGACCACGTCTGGATCGGCGACGAGGTGCTGATCCTCAGTCTCGACCGGGTCGTCATCGGCTCGCACGTCTGTCTCTCGCAGCGGACCTTCCTCTGCACGGGGTCGCACGATTTTTCCCGGGAGTCCTTCGATCTCGTGACCCGGCCGATCTCGATCGGCGATCACTGCTGGATCGCTGCCCAGTGTTTCGTGGCTCCGGGCGTGAACCTCGCCCCGGGCACCCGTTGTCGCGCGGGCGCGGTGGTGGTGTAAGGTGGCGGATCGATCGACCGACGTAACCTGTTTCATGAAATTCCGTCCCGGACATACCAAGCGATTCTGGTGGATCGCGGCCGGCTTGCTGGTGGCGGCGGAGCTTTTTGTTTATCTCCGCACGATCCCGGAGAAGCTCCAGTGGGCGAAGGAGCCGGTCCTGACCCTCGATCTGCCGGAGGGGAATGACGGGGGCGGCCCCTACACCTTCATCGAGCAGCCCGAGCGGCTCGGCGGAGCGGTGGAGCAGCTTTCCTACGCCGAAGGGCGTTGCGGGGTCTTCGTGCCGCGGGCGGACGGGAAGAACCCGACGCGGGCCCTCGACTTCTTTTATTTCGAATACGATCCGGGCAATTCCCGCTTCATCCACGACGTCTTCGGTCACGTCCCGGAAGCCTGCATGAGCGCGAGCGGTGCGGTCCTGAAGCAGGAGCACCCGGCTCGATCCATCACCGTGGCGGGTCGTTCGCTGAAGGTGCTGGTGCTGGAGTTCGTCTCACCCGTTTCGTCGCAACCGATGTGGGTCTTCCGGCTCACCTGGCTGCCCGAGGGCACGCCCTACGATCCCTACCAGATCGCCTACCTGATGCGGCAGGAGAAGTTTTTGATCGGTCTGTTAGGCCAACCCAAACCACCCGCCCGCGTCCTCCTCGCCGGCGGGATCGGCTACAAGACCCTCGATGAGGCCTGGGAAAGCTATGAGCGGCTCCTCGTGAGTCGGTTGAGGGTCGTTGCGCCGGAGGATGCGCCGAAGGCGCAGTAAAAGGTAGGAAGGTAAAAGGTAAAAGGTAGGGAGCGCCTCTCGGCGCGGTAAAAGGTAGGAAGGTAAAAGGTAAAAAGTAAAAGGCAGGCGTGCTCAGTGGGGTGTGGATTTGATGAGCACGCCATTTGCGGACATTTGCGGCCCATTCCTTCTTCATTCGCGTTGAAATTCTTTTCTCCTACTCCGCAGTCAAGAATTCAACACAGCTGTCCGCAGATGAGCACGGATGTTCACGGATGAAGGAAAAATTGACGGATATTCGCGTTGAAATCCCTCCGTGCCCTCTGTGGTGAACTCCTCCGCCTCACCCGCCCAGTTTCTCTAGCAGGAACTCGCGCGACCTCAGGATCTCTTCGGTCGTGAGGCTGGGATGGGGTTCGAAGACGAGGGTGTGGTGACGGCGGACGTGGCGTGCGATCATTTCGAAGTCGACCGATCCGGTGCCGGGGGCACGGTGGTCGCGGCCCTGATCATCGACGTCGTGGAGGTGAAAGCCGACGAGGCGGGGAGCCCGGGCAGCGAGGTGGCTTTCGTGGTCGAGAAAGCCGCCGAGGTGCTTGATGCGGGCATGCCCTGTGTCGTGCCAATAACCGACGGGTGCCTCTTCGGAGAAGTGGCCGAAGAAATCGTCGAAGCCGTCGTCGAGCGGCAGTTCGAGGATGCCTTCGCGATTCTCCACGCCGAGGACGAGATCATGCGCGACGACGGACGGAAGGATCTCGTCGTAGGCCGCGAGAACTCTCCGGACCGCACCAACGGCCCCCTTGCGAAGGCGGGCGAGAGCCTTTTCCCGGACCGCGGGCTTGGGCGGCGGCTCGGCTTCGAGTTTGACCGAGGGATCGCGGAAGAGAAAGGAGGTGCTGCCCGAGTGCATCACGACATCCCGGGCTCCGACGCGGGCCGCGAACTCGAGGGTGCGCTGGGTGTGCAGAAGCCAGAGGGCGCGTTCGTTTTTCTTGCGGGCGGATGGCTGGAAGAGATTCGGGGCGGCGTGACTGATCGTGGCGGGGAGGGGGCAGAAATTGTGGACCGAGGAAATGGCGATGATCCCCTCATCGACGGCGCGGAGGATCCCCGGAGCGAGATCGAGGCGGACGCCGTGGCTGAGTTCGGCCCGCGCGAAACCGAGCGAGCGGATCTCGGCGAGCATTTCGTAGCCGTCGCTGTGACGGTGGGAATTCCAGCAGGAGGAAAGGGAAAGGCGGCTGGCAAGATCGGGCATCGGGAGGACGGGAAACGTTCGGCGATGAGAGGCGATGCGCAAGGGGCGGCGAAGCAAGGCGTCGCGGGGAAGGGGAGATGGCAAAATCCTCTCAATTTCGACTTGCGTCCCGTCTGATTGCCCCCATATTCCCGCCCTCCCCTAGCGTTTTGCTTGAGAATCAAGTGACCCGTTCGTCTAAGGGTTAGGACACCGCCCTTTCACGGCGGTAATACGGGTTCGAATCCCGTACGGGTCGCCAAAAACAACCGCCGGTCACGGCGGTTTTTTTGTGGTCTGGAGGTCCGCAAAAATCGGTCAGGTGACAACGAGGGTGACAACAAATTTCCCGATGTGTGGGCATGTTTGACAATGTCCGGAAGAGCCGGAATTCTCCGGTCTGGTGTCCGTGAGCTCAACCGGGGCGCGTGACGTAGATTCATCTTGAGTTCTTTGTCCGGTTTCCAACGGCAGAAGCTCGCTCTGGGGTCGTCGGTGTCAAGCACTGGCGCGCCCCGTTTGGTCCTTTGTCGGGAGGGTCATTCGCGGGCTCCACCTTCTTCGGGGTTGAGTGTACGCTCCCGGATTCGCAGCCCGCTCACTGGCGGGCAGATTTGTCCAATAATCGACGACCACCGAAAGGTCACGTCTTAGAAATCCGATGGGGCGCTGAACCAGATTGAAGCGGGGCTGCGGAGTAACGGCAGGGGAGTGTTGGGGCCGTTGGAAGATTGGCACGGTTCAAGGCCGGAACGGCGAAAGTGATTTGCGTTATCCCAATCACGCAGGATACGATGGCCTCGCGCAGATTCTAAGTGGATGGATTGGAGGGAAAATTTCAGAGATTTTGTGCCGGAGGACTTCGGCTTTCTTGAATCTATGACCCCTCCGCTCTCACGGCCCCCGGTGGAGCTTGGAGCAACCGGCGATGATGAAGGCAAAGCGGGTCCATTGGTCGATGGGTCTGGGAATCGCGTGGTTACTCGAAGAGGCCCAGGAAAGTTCGTGGTCCACGGTCTTGGTTCCCTTGGCAGTGGGGCTGACGGGGGGGCTGTAGCACCCGAGTCAAATGCATCCCCAGAAGTTGATTCTGAAGCTCTGTTCAAAGGGTTGGCAGAGGAGGAAACGTTGTGGCTGAACGCTTGCGCTCTTCGTCTGAACTTTTCACGCTACCAGAGCGAGGAGAATGGTGAGGAGCTTTTCGGAACACTTTGCAGTCTTGTATTGGCTGCGGTTCCGGTACATGTGCCTTCGTGGTCTGCGATCCACTCAAATTTCGAAGGACAGGATCGCGTCGAGACGGCTCTTCCTTCATTTGTGTTCTATTGGCGTACCGGAGGGGTACGGGAACAGCGAGTGCGAGAATCGATGGTCGCACCTCTATTTGCCCAAATTGGAACAGGGGAGGGTATTCGTAGACGGACGCCTCCAAGAGTCCGAGGCCGCGACGATCGGAGCGATCAGGGAGATACTCGTCGATGGCGATGTAAGTCGGATGCCTGCCATTGGCTCGGATTCTGCCCTGATGATCGT
>Ga0209573_1003219_pt1 | contig 18532 bp, 17 predicted proteins | sample TNRBio252014_DNA_FD_185870 | JGI IMG/M metagenome (GOLD analysis project Ga0209573, IMG submission 185870) | Wastewater treatment Type I Accumulibacter community from EBPR Bioreactor in Madison, WI, USA - TNR Reactor_6/25/2014_ DNA (SPAdes)... | ecosystem: Engineered > Bioreactor > EBPR >...
CACGGCAAAGACGCTGCCGACCTGACTGCGGTTCTGTGCCTGGTCGGCAGCGTCTTTGCCGTGCTCTCGCGCTATGCCGCGCTGTTCTGGAATCAGGGGCTGCATCAGGGCGCCTCGCTGTCGGTGGCGCCGGGCACGCGAATGGACATGACGTATAAACTTCCGCTTTACCTGTGCATGACAGGCTTCGGCCTGCTGTTTCTGGCGCTGGTGCTGGCGGGGACGCGGACGGAAATCCGCGCCCGCCGTGCCCGTGCCCTGATGACCCGCGAAAGGGCCCACGCATGATGCCCGACCTTGGCGCCTATGCCACCGAAATCCTGTTGGCCTATGCCGTCTCTCTGGGCCTGCTGGCCGCCCTGATCCTGTGGGTCTGGGCCCGCTCGCGCCGCGTGCGGCGCGACATGGACCTGCTGGAAGCCCGCCTGAAACGAGGTGCGAATGCCCAAGATTAACCCCCTGCTGGCGCTGCCGCCACTGCTGCTGGCGGGCTTTGTCGCCTTTGTCGCGGTTGGCAATTACCGTGACGACCGTACCGTGCTGCCCTCGGCGCGGGCCGGGCACCCTGCCCCGACCGTCGCGCTGGAACCGCTGGCCGATCTGCCGCCCTTTGTCGATGCAGCGCTGCGGTCGGGCGAGGTGGTGCTGGTCAACTTCTGGGCCTCGTGGTGTCCGCCCTGCCGGGCCGAACACCCCGTCGTCACCGCACTGGCGGCCGAGGGTATCCCGGTCTACGGCGTCAACTATCGCGACGAACCCGACCGTGCGCTCGACTTCCTCGACGATCTGGGCAACCCTTATGCCGCCGTTGGCGCCGACCCGCGCGCCCGCATGGGGCTGGACTGGGGCGTCGTCGGCCTTCCTGAAACCTTTGTCATTGACGGACAAGGCAATATCGTCATGCGCCACGCCGGGCCGTTGACCGACGAGGTGGTCGCCAGCCGCCTGCGCCCGGCGCTGCTGCGCGCGGCAGGGCAATAAGGTGGACCAGCCCGACGACACCGGGCTGACCCGCGAGGGGCTGGACGCGCGCCGCGGCGGCAAGGTGCTGGCGCTGGCCTGCGGCGCGCTGGCGCATGAGATCCTCGCGCTCAAGGCGCTGAACGGCTGGGCGCATCTGGACCTGCACTGCCTGCCGGCCAATCTGCATCTCTGGCCGGATCGTATCCCCGACGCCGTCGAAGCCGCCGTCACCCGCTTTGCCCCGACCTATGAGCGCATCTTCGTCGTTTATGCCGATTGCGGCACCGGCGGGCTGCTGCAGGCCCGCTGCGCCGCACTGGGGGTCGAGATGATCGAGGGCCCGCATTGTTACGCCTTCTTTGCTGGCACCGCCGATTTCATCGCCCGGTCCGAGCACGAGATCACCGCCTTCTACCTCACCGATTTCCTCGTGCGGCAGTTCGACGCCTTTGTCTGGAAACCGATGGGCTTTGACCGTCACCCTGAGCTGATCGCCATGATGTTCGGCAATTACACCACGCTGGTCTATCTGGCGCAGACCGACGATGCGGCGCTCGACGGCCGCGCCCGCGTCTGCGCCGAACAGCTCAACCTGACCTATGAGCGCCGCTTCACCGGCTATGGCGATCTGGTCCCGGCTCTTGCGCGCGCTGTCTCACCCTGAGGCGCGATCCGCAGTTGTCACGCGCCGCCGCGCACCCTAGTCTGCCCCGGAACCCCTGACCCGGCGCACCATGACCCCCCACGACATCGAACATTCCGCCCCAGACCTGCCGGACACCCAGCGCCAGTCGCTGGTCGAGAGGTATCGGCTGCAAACGTGGTTTCTGGGCATCATCGCCTTCGCCGTGATCCTGTTCCTGCTGGTGCAAGCGCGTTTCATCCTGACGTCGCTGGTCTTTGCCATCATCCTCTTTGCGCTGACTGCCGACGCGATTTCCGCCTTTCAGCGGCTGCGGATCGGCTCGTGGCGGATCACCAACTGGCTGGCCTCGATCGCTGCCTTTGCCGCCATCGCGGTGGTGCTGCTGACGCTGTCGGCGCTGGTCATCAGCCAGATCAACACGCTGGTGACGACGACGCTGAACTATACCGATCAGGCCATCGCCGCCATTGCCCGGCTGGCCAACCTGTTCTCGCCCGAAGCCGGCGCGACCGTCGAGGCCTCGATCCGCTCGATCCAGGTCTCGGGTTATGTCGGCTCGCTGGCCGGTCAGGCGGGCAACCTGCTCAGCGCCACCACGCTGGTTATCCTGTTCGTCGGCTTCCTGTTCGCCGAGCGGCTCTGGTTCGACACCAAGCTGGAAAACCTGATGAACGACAAGGCGCGCGCGCAGCGGGTCGGGCGGATCATCCATTCCATCGTGCGGCGGGTGAACCACTATCTGCTGGTGAAAACCGGGGTCAGCGCCGCCACCGCTGCGGTGATCTATGCGCTGATGACGGCGTTTGGCCTCGACTTCGCCGGGCCGATGGCGGTGCTGACCTTCGTGCTGAATTATATCCCCTCGGTCGGCTCGATTGTCGCCACCATCCTGCTGGGCCTCGTCGCGCTGATTCAGGTGCCGGAACCGGCGACGGCGCTGGTGATCTTCATGCTGGGCACGCTGACTCAGTTCACGCTGGGGTCGGTGATCGATCCGATGCTGATGGGGCGCGCGCTGCGGGTCTCCAGCTTCGGCATCATCGTCTCGCTGAGCTTCTGGGGCGCGGTCTGGGGCATCCCCGGCATGTTCCTCGCCGTGCCGATCATGGTTGCCGCGATGATCGTCTGCTCGCATATCCCGGCGGCGCGGCCGGTGGCGGTGCTGCTGTCGCGCGAGGGGCTGCCGGAGATCGAGGACGACGGCCGCTAAGGGGGGTCGGCCCGGTTGTCCCACGGATGTCCCACGCGTGGGACAGTTCGCAGAGTGTGGGATTTCAACGGGTTGGCGGCGGGCGGTAAGGGGTTGTTAAGGGCTGGACGCGGAGACCGGGGACGGAGTGTAGGGTGCGTGCTCGCACGCACCTTTGGCGGTTGGTGCGTGCACGCTCGCACCCTGCGGGATTAACCCTGACTTAACCTTGCCCGTATTTCATGGCGGCATGTCAACCTATCGCCGAGTCAGGGTCCCCGGGGCCAGCATCTTCTTCACCGTGTCGCTCGATCAGCGCGGCTCCAGCCTGTTGACCGAGCATATCGACCATCTGCGCCTCGCCGTCGCCAGAACCCGCAATGAGCGACCGTTTACCATCGACGCCTTTGTCGTGCTGCCGGATCATCTGCATTGCGTCTGGACGCTGCCCGAGCGTGATGCCGATTATTCGACGCGGTGGCGGTTGATCAAATCCCGGTTTTCCATGACCCTGCAACCCGGCAAACGACGACAGAGCCATGTCGAACGCCACGAAAGAGGCCTCTGGCAACGCCGGTTCTGGGAGCACCACATCCGCGACGAGGCCGATTATCGCGCGCATGTCGCCTATTGCTGGACCAATCCGGTCAAGCATGCCTTGGTCAGCGACCCGCATGACTGGCCGTTTTCGTCGATCCACCGCGATACTATACGTGGGTATTCGGCGTAGGGTGCGTGAACGCATGGGTCGTTCGGGTGAGGTGCGTGCGAGCACGCACCCTACGAATTCGTCCTTACGGTGGCGAGTAAGGCGGACTGAGGGATGTCGACCGTATGGGTCCATCGAGAGGCGATGCACAGGATTGTTGTGTAGGGTGCGTGCTTGCACGCACCACCTGGGCGAGGTGCGTGCGAGCACGCACCCTACGAATTCGTTCGCGGCGTGCCGATGAAGGCCGACGGTCGGATGTCGCCTTACCCATCGATCGAGAGGCGATGCCGGGATTGTTGTGTAGGGTGCGTGCTTGCACGCACCACCTGGGCGAGGTGCGTGCGAGCACGCACCCTACGGATCCATCCTCGGCGTGGCGAGGAAGGCAGACTGCGGGATGTCGCCTTACCCATCCATCGAGAGGCGATGCCGGGATTGTTGTGTAGGGTGCGTGCGAGCACGCACCCTACGAATTCGTCCTCTCCGTGGCGAGGAAGGCGGACGGCCGGATGTCGATCCTATCGATACGATACGCGGGTATTCGGCGTGGGGTGCGTGAACGCCCCGACCCTACGAATCCATCTTCAACGCCGCGATGAAGGCCGATTGCGGGATCTCGACCTTGCCGAACTGGCGCATCTTCTTCTTGCCGGCTTTCTGCTTTTCCAGGAGCTTTTTCTTCCGCGTCACGTCGCCGCCGTAGCATTTCGCGGTGACGTCCTTGCGCATGGCCGACAGCGTCTCGCGCGCGATGACCTTGCCGCCGATCGCCGCCTGAATCGGGATGACGAACATGTGCCGCGGGATCAGTTCCTTGAGCTTCTCGCACATCGCCCGGCCGCGTTGTTCGGCGCGGTCGCGGTGGACCATCATCGACAGCGCGTCGACCGGCTCGGCGTTGACCAGCACCGACATCTTGACCAGATTGTCCTCGCGGTATTCGGTCAGTTGATAGTCAAAGCTGGCATAGCCCTTGGTGATCGATTTCAGCCGGTCGTAGAAATCGAAGACCACCTCGTTCAGCGGCAGGTCATAAACCACCATCGCGCGGGCGCCGGCATAGGTCAGTTCCTGCTGGATGCCGCGGCGGTCCTGACAGAGTTTGAGCACATCGCCGAGGTATTCGTCGGGCACCATGATGGTGGCCTTGATGCGCGGTTCCTCGAGGTGGTCGACATAGGTCAGGTCGGGCATGTCGGCGGGGTTGTGCATCTCTTGCATGGTGCCGTCGCGCATGTAGATGCGATAGACCACCGAGGGCGCCGTGGTGATGAGGTCGAGGTCGTATTCGCGTTCCAGCCGGTCGCGCACCACTTCGAGGTGCAGAAGGCCGAGGAAGCCGCAGCGAAAGCCAAAGCCCAGCGCGGCCGAGGTTTCCATTTCGGAGCTGAAGCTGGCGTCGTTGAGTTGCAGTTTCTCGATGGCGTCGCGCAGGTTCTCGAATTCATTGGCGTCGACCGGGAAGAGGCCGCAGAACACCACGGGCTGCGCCGGTTTGAAGCCGGGGAGTGCGACCTCGGTGCCTTTTTTCTCGGTGGTGATGGTGTCGCCGACGCGGGTGTCGCGCACCTGCTTGATCGAGCCGGTCCAGATGCCGATCTCGCCCGGCCCGAGTTCCTCGATATCGACCATCTGCGGTTTGAGCACCGCCAGCTTGTCGACGCCGTAGACCGCGCCGGTCTGCATCATCTTGATGCGGTCGCCCTTGCGGATCACGCCGTCTATGACGCGGATCATCACGACGACGCCGAGATAGCTGTCATACCAGCTGTCGACCAGCATTGCCTTCAAGGGGGCGTTGCGGTCGCCCTTGGGCGGCGGCAGGCGGGTGACGATGGCCTCGAGCACATCGGGGATGCCGAGGCCGGATTTCGCCGAGATCAGCACCGCCTGCGAGGCGTCGATGCCGATCACGTCCTCGATCTGCTGGCGCACGCGCTCGGGCTCGGCGGCGGGGAGGTCGATCTTGTTGAGCACGGGGACGATGTCATGCCCGGCGTCGATCGCCTGATAGACGTTGGCGAGGGTCTGCGCCTCGACGCCCTGCGAGGCATCGACGACCAGCAGCGACCCCTCGACCGCGCGCATCGAGCGCGAGACCTCGTAGGCGAAGTCGACATGGCCGGGGGTGTCGATCAGGTTGAGGATATAGGTGCGCCCGTCCTTGGCCGGGTATTCGATGCGCACGGTGTTGGCCTTGATGGTGATGCCGCGCTCGCGCTCGATATCCATCGAGTCGAGGAGTTGCTCCTTCATGTCGCGCGCGGCCACCGTCCCGGTCATCTGGATGAGCCGGTCGGCCAAGGTGGATTTACCGTGGTCGATATGGGCCACGATCGAGAAATTGCGGATGAGATCAAGGTCGGTCATGGCGGGCATATGAGCAGGTTTCGAAGGGCCGTCAATGGTGCGCATGGGGGGGATGGGGGCAAGAGAGGGGGGCATTCTGCCCCCCTCGGCCTGCGGCCTCACCCCCCTGAGGATAGTTGAGGCACAAAGATGGGCGGCGGCGGTCAGGCGGCGCCAGTGCAGCGCAGGGCGGGCCCGTCGGTCAGCTCGGTCACGGTGCCGATGCGGGCGGCCGGGTAGCCCTGGTCGCGCAGTGCGTCCAGCAGGGCGGGCGCGGCCCCTGCCGGGACGGCGGCGAGCAGGCCGCCCGCGGTCTGCGGGTCAAAGAGCAGGTCGGTGCGCGGCCCCCTGGGGGCGGCGATGCGGCCCAGCAGGGCGGCGCGGTTGGCCGGGGCGATGGTCGAGGCGATGCCCGCCGCCGCGAGGCTTTCGGCGCCGTCTAAAACCGGGATCGCCGCAAGGTCGAGGTCGGCGCCCATGCCGGAGGCGCGCAGGATTTCATCGAGATGCCCGGCGAGGCCGAAGCCGGTGACATCGGTCATCGCATGAGCCAGGGGCGCGAGCAGCCGGGACGCCCCGGCCTGCGCGTGCAGGAGCGCGGGCCAGAGTGCGGCCACCGCGCGCCCCGGCGCGAGGCCGCGCATCTCGGCGGCGAGGATCGTGCCCGAGCCGATCGCCCGCGTCAGGATCAGCGCATCGCCGGGGCGCGCACCGCCCTTGGTGGTCAGATGCGCGCCGACGAGGCCGGTGACGGTGAGGCCGATGGTCAGTTCCGAGCCTTGGGTCGTATGGCCGCCGATCAGCTCGGCGCCGGTGCCGTCGAGGGCCGCTTTGACCCCGGCGAGGATCTCGGTCAGGGTGCGGGCCTGCAGGGGTTCGGCCAGCCGCGGCAGGATCAGGCTGAGCAGCGCGGCCTGCGGCTGCGCGCCCATCGCCCAGATGTCGCCCAGCGCGTGCAGCGTGGCGAGGCGGGCCATCAGGTAGGGGTCGTCGGTGACCGCGCGCAGATGGTCGGTGGCGATGACCTGCCGGGCCTCGCCCATGCGCAGCAGGGCGGCGTCGTCGCCGATGCCCAGTTCGGCGCGCGCCGGGTCGAGCCCGGCCAGCGCCTGCCGCAGCAGGCCCGGCCCGACCTTGGCGCCGCAGCCGCCGCAGAGCGGGGCCTCGGCCAGCATCTCGGCCAGCCCCTCGGCATGGGCGGCGGGCAGCGCGGGGCCTTGCATGGCGGGCAGATCCTGCACCATGCGCATGAAGCGCTGGTCGATGCGGTCCTTCAGCCGCCAGAGCCAGCGCCCGGCGAGGGGCAGGCCCCATTTGTCGGCCAGGGCCTCGCGCCCGCCCAGCGAGATCAGCTTGAGATAATCACGCTGCGGGCGGAAGGGGCGCAGCGCGGTGCCGGACAGGGCGGCGCGAAGGTTGTCAAACAGCACCGGCGCCTGACGGACGGCAAAGACCCCGGCCTTTGGTCGCGGGCTGTCGCGCATGTGGGCGCAGTCGCCGGTGGCAAAGACCTGCGGATGCGAGACCGAGCGCAGGGTCGGATCGACGGTGACGAAGCCCTCGGTCAGGTGCAGGCCGGTGGTGGCCAGCCAGGGCTGCGGGCGGCTGCCGGCGGCGCCGAGCGTCAGGGCGGCGGGCAGGATGCGGCCATCGGTCAGGGTGACGGCGGTGGCGCTGACCGAAGCGGCCTCGCCCTGCACGAGGGTGATGCCGCGCGTCGCCAGCAGCGCCAGCAGCCGGGTGCGGGCGGCGCGGCCCAGATGCGGCAGTGGGGTGTCGCGCTCGATCAGGGTGATCTGGCGGTCGGGGGTGTCGCGCAGCCGGTGGTCCATCGCCAGCGCCAGTTCGACGCCCCCTACCCCGGCGCCGAGGATCGCCACCTGCGGCGGCGCTTGCCCCGCGGCCACCGAGGCGACAAAGGCCGCCCAGCGTTCGGCATAGCCGCCAAGGGGTTTGGCGGCGATGCCATGGGCGGAAAACCCGGGCAAGTCCGGCAGGTTCGAGGTGATGCCGATGTCGATCGAGGCGACGTCATAGGCCAGAGGCGGCCGCCCCGGCACATGGATCAGCCGCGCCTCGGGGTCGATGCCCTCGGCCCGGCCGAGGATCAGCCGCGCCCCGGCGCGCCGGGCCAGCGCGACCAGATTCATCTCGAGGTTTTCGCGCGCGTAATGCCCGGCGATCAGCCCCGGCAGCATGCCGGTATAGGGCGCGACCGGGTTGGGGTCGATCACGCTCAGCCGCGCGCCGGGCAAGGGGTGCATCGCCCAGCGCAGCAGGACCAGCGCATGGGCATGGCCGCCGCCGATCAGCACGAGGTCGCGGGTCTGGGGATGGGTCTGCATGCGGGCCTCCGGTTGGTGCCGTCCTAACGGCTGGCGCGCGCGGGCGCGAGAGGGCATTGCGCCGCGCCCTTTCATGGGCGGATTTCCCCTTGACGCCTCACGGCGGCTGCAATACTCAGCCGCCAGCCGATGGCGGAGTAGCTCAGTTGGTTAGAGCAGCGGAATCATAATCCGCGTGTCGGGGGTTCAAATCCCTCCTCCGCTACCATCCCCCCCCCTTTCAACTTGTCATGGCGACGCGCCGTTTTGTGCCCTGTCCGTTTGCGGCTGTGGTCAGGGTTGCGTTTGCGGGGCCGCTGCACCATATCAGGGGAATGCTGGACACGCTTCGCGCCCTTTTCCGCCCTGCCCCCGACCGCCGGACCGAGGTTGCCGCCGATCTGGCCGTGGCCGCGCTGATGGTCGATGCGGCGCGCGCCGATGGTCAGTTTGATCTGGCCGAGCGGCAGGCCGTCACCGCCCTGCTGGCTGCGATGTTCGACCTGACGCCCGTGGCCGCCGCCGAATTGGCGCAGCGCGGCGAGGCGGCGGTGGTCGAGGCTGCCGATCTCGTGCGCTTTACCCGTGTGGTGAAATTCGGCCTCGACGAGGAGGCGCGGATCGCGCTGATGCAGGGGCTTTGGCAGATCGTGCTGACCGACCACCACCGCGACCCGCATGAGGATGCGTTGCTGCGCCGCCTCGCGCCGTTGATCGCCGTGTCGGACCATGACAGCGCCGCCGCCCGTCGGCGGGCGCTGGCCGCGATGCCCCGGCCATGAGCGTTTCGAAAGTTCCGTTGACCGAGCGCAAGGCCGCTGTGGACGCTTACCGCGACCGCCCCGCCGTCGCGGGCATTTACGAGATGCGTGGCGCCTCGTCGGCGTGGGTCGGCGCGACGCCGACGCTGGACAGTATCGAGAACCGCCTGCGGTTCACCCTGAAGCACGGCAGCCACCCCAACCCCGCGCTGCAGGCGGCGGCGGCCGAGGGGCTGACCTTTGGCGTGCTGGAAACCATCGACCCCGAGCTGGCGCCGCTGGTGCGGGCGAGGCTGCTCAAGGAGCGGCTGGCGCATTGGCTGGCGCAACCGGGCGCGCGGCCGCTCTGAAGCGCTTGCACCGCCGGGTCGGTTGCGCAACCCTGCGCCAAACCCGGAGGAAGCCATGCCGCGCCTGACTCGACTCGAGACCTTTCACGACGAATTCGTCTGCTTTGTGCGCGCCACTGCCGAGGATGGCGTGACCGGCTGGGGCCAGACCTCGACCTATAACGCCGATATCACCGCCGCGGTGTTTCATCGCCAGATCGCCCCCTGGGCGCTGGGGCAGGACTGCGGCGACATCGCCGCGCTGGTGCAGCGCATCGAGCGGGCCGAGCACAAATACCCCGGCAGCTATCGCAACCGGGCGATGGCGGGGCTGGACACCGCGTTGTGGGACATGGCGGGCCAGCGCGCCGGGCTGCCGGTGGCGGCGCTGATCGGCGGCAGCGCGGGCACGGTGCGCGCCTATGCCAGTTCGATGCGCCGCGACATCGCGCCCGAGGACGAGGCCGAGCGGCTGCGGCGGATCTGTGCCGAGCAGGGCTTTACCGCCGCCAAGTTCCGCATCGGCGCCGAGATGGGCGAAGACCGTGACCAATGGCCGGGCCGCACCGAGGCGATCATCCCCGCCGTCACCGCCGCCCTGCCGGGGATCGAGACGCTGGTTGATGCCAACTCGGGCTTTTCGGTGCCGCGGGCGATTGCGGTGGGGCGGATGCTGCAAGACCACGGTGTCGGCCATTATGAGGAGCCGGTGCTGTGGTGGGATCTGGAGGCCACCCGCGCCGTCACCGAGGCGCTGGAGATCGACGTCACCGGCGGCGAGCAGGATGTGGACATGGCGACATTTGCCCGGATGATCGCCAGCCGGGCCGTCGATGTGGTGCAGCCCGATGTTATGTATCTGGGCGGGTTGGCAAAAACCCTGCAGGTGGCGCGGATGGCGGCCGAGGCCGGGCTGCCGGTGACGCCGCATGCCGCCAATCTGGGGCTGGTGACGATGGCAACGATGCATCTGCTGCGGGCGATCCCCAATGCGGGGAAATACCTCGAATTTTCCATCGAGGGGGACGGGTATTACCCGTGGCAGCGGGATCTTTTCCTGGGCCAGCCCTTTGCCGTCGAGGCGGGCGCGTTGCGGGTCAGCGAGGTGCCGGGCTGGGGTCTGACGATCAACCCGGAGTGGCTGGAGCGCGCCACCTACCGCGCCAGCGACGAGGGCGCGGCGCCGGACAGCGCCTATGCCGCGCTGTATCACGCGACGCTGAACGAGGGGTTGTGAGCGCTCAGCCGCCGATTTGCGCCAGCAGGGCCTCGACGCTGGGCCCGAGGGATTCGACCACCAGCGCCACCCCGGCGGGGTTCGGGTGGATCATGTCGGCCTGCATCAGCCCGGCCGGCCCCTGTGCGGTGATCGGCGCCAGCAGGTCGGCCAGCAGCAGCGCGCCATGCGCCGCGGCGAGGTCGGGATAGATCGCGTTGAAGGCCGCCTGATACTCGGGGCCATAATTGCCCGGCGCGCTCAGCCCGACCAGCAGCGTCGGCACGCCCTCGGCCTGCAGCCGGGTCAGGATCGCCTGCAGATTGGCGCGCGCCAGTGCCGGGTCGATACCGCGCAGCAGGTCATTGCCGCCCAAGGCGACGATCATCGCCTGCGGCGCGTCGGCCAGCGTCCAGTCGAGCCGCGCCAGCCCGCCCGAGGTGGTGTCGCCGCTGACCCCGGCGTTGAGCACCTGCACGGCGTGGCCGCGCGCGCGCAACCAGCCCTCCAACTGCGGCACCAGCCCCTCGCCCGGCGCCAGCCCATAGCCCGCGGTCAGCGAATCGCCCAAGGCGGCGATGCGCAGTTCGTCCGCCGCGACGGAAACCGCGCCTGTCAGCGTGAAAACCACGGCTGCGACGGCGCCCAGCCGCTTGCCTGCGCCGCGCGCGACCCCATATCGGTTCCAGAGAGCCCAAAGGATTGTTTTCATGCCCGAACCCGTTCTGTCACTGACCGATGCCCGCCTGACCTTGCAGGGCAATGCCGGCCCTGTCGAGATACTGCGCGGCATCTCGCTGGAAATTGAGGCAGGCGAGTCGGTCGGGCTGGTGGGGCCTTCGGGGTCGGGCAAGTCGTCGTTGTTGATGCTGATGGGCGGGCTGGAGCGCGCGACGGGCGGGCGGCTGATGGCGCTGGGGCACGATCTGACGGCGATGAACGAGGACGCGCTGGCCCGACTGCGGCGCGAGTCGATGGGGGTGGTGTTCCAGTCGTTTCACCTGATCCCGACGATGACCGCGCTGGAAAACGTGGCGACGCCGCTGGAACTGGCCGGGCGCAAGGATGCGTTCGAGCGCGCCGAGGCCGAGTTGGTCGCGGTGGGACTGGGCGCCCGGCTGCACCATTACCCGGCGCAAATGTCGGGCGGCGAGCAGCAGCGCGTGGCGCTGGCCCGCGCCGCAGCACCCCGCCCGCGCATCCTGCTGGCCGACGAGCCGACAGGCAACCTCGACGGTGCCAATGGGCAGGCGATCATGGACCTGCTGTTCGGCCTGCGCGACCGGCATGGCGCCACGCTGGTGCTGGTCACCCATTCGGCGGAACTGGCGGCGCGCTGTGACCGGGTGGTGCATCTGCGCGACGGGCGCATCGACCGGGTGACCCGCGCGGCGGTGGCAGCATGAACCTGATGCTGGCGGCAAGGCTGGCGCGGCGCGAATTGCGCGGCGGGCTGGCCGGGTTTCGCATCTTTCTGCTCTGCCTCGCGCTGGGGGTGGGGGCGATTGCCGCTGTCGGCACGGTGCGCTCGGCCATCGAGGCTGGCCTCGCGCGCGAGGGTCGTGCGCTGCTGGGCGGCGATGCCGAGGTGCGGCTGACGTACCGCTTTGCCAATGAGGCGCTGGTCGCGTGGCTGGATGCCAACGCCGCCGCCTGGGCCGAGGTGGTGGATTTTCGCTCGATGGCGGTGCTGCCGGATGGCTCGGACCGCGCGCTGACGCAGGTCAAGGCGGTGGATGCCAACTGGCCGCTGGTCGGCACGCCGGTGCTGGAGCCCGCGCTGAGCATGGCCGAGGTGCTGGCCGGGCGCGATGGGCTGCCGGGCGCGGCGCTGGACCCGGTGCTGATCGACCGGCTGGGGCTGGCGGTGGGCGACAGGTTCCGGCTGGGCACGCAGGAGTTCGTCATCATGGCCGCCCTGCGGCGCGAGCCCGATACGGTGGGCGGTGGCTTTGGCTTTGGCCCGCGCACGCTGGTGGCGACCACGGCGCTGCAGGACGCCGGGCTGTTGGCGGCGGGGTCGCTCTATGACACCTCGTATCGGCTGATCCTGCGGCCGGGAGATACGCTGGCGCGGGTGCGGGCCTCGCTGATCGACACGTTCCACGACGCCGGGATGCGCTGGCGCGATGCCAGCCGGGCCGAGCCCGCGGTGGCGCGGTTCGTTGACCGGATCGGCGCCTTTCTGGTGCTGGTCGGGCTGGCCGGGCTGGCGGTCGGCGGCATCGGGGTTTCGGCGGCGGTGCGCAGCCATCTCGACGCCAAGACCGGGGTGATCGCCACGCTGAAAACGCTGGGCGCCGAGGGGCGGATGATCTTTGCGATCTATTTCCTGCAGATCGGCGCGCTGACCCTGCTGGGGGTGGTGCTGGGGCTGGTGCTGGGCGGTGGAGCGGTGCTGGCGCTGGGGCCCCTGGTGCAGGGCAGCCTGCCGGTGCCGATTGCGGTGGGCCTCTATCCGGCGCCGCTGGCCGAGGCGGCGCTTTACGGCGTGCTGACGGCGCTGGTGTTCACCCTGTGGCCACTGGCGCGGGTGGAACAGGTGCGGGCGGCGGCACTGTATCGCGGCATCGGCAGTGACGCGCGCGGATGGCCCCGCCCGGCCCTGTTGCTGGCGCTGGCGCTGGCCGTTGCGGCGCTGATCGGCGCGGCGGTGGGGTTTTCGGGCGCCTGGATGCTGGCCGCCGGGGCGGCGGGCGGTATCGCGGTGGCGCTGGGGGTGCTGTGGCTGGTGGCGCTGGGTCTGCGGGCCCTCGCCCGCCGGGCCGCGCGGGCGCGGGCGCTGCGCGGGCATACGGCGCTGCGGCTGGCGCTGGGGGCGATGGGCAACCCGCGCGAGGGGGCGGTGGCGGTGGTGCTGTCGCTGGGCCTCGGGCTGACGGTGCTGGCGACGGTCGGCCAGATCGACGCCAATCTGCGCCTGGCGATTGCCACCGAGATGCCCGATCAGGCGCCGTCGTTCTTTTTCCTCGATATTCCCGCCGGGCAGGTCGAAGAGTTCGAGACGGTTCTGGCCGGATTCGAAGGGGTTGCCGATATCCGCACCGCGCCGCAACTGCGCGGCGTCATCAGCGCGATCAACGGCCGACCGGCGAGCGAATACGGCAACCACTGGGTGCTGCGCGGCGACCGCGGCCTGACCTATGCTGAGGCGCAGGGTGACCTGCACCTGACCGAGGGCGCGTGGTGGCCCGAGGGCTATGCCGGGCCGCCGCTCATCAGCTTTGGCGCCGATGAGGGGGTCGAACTGGGGCTGACGCTGGGCGATACCATCACGGTCAATGTGCTGGGCCGCGACATCACCGGGACGATCGCCAATTTCCGCACGCTGGATTTTCGCACCGGTGGCATCGGCTTTGTGATGACCTTCAACCCCGCCGCGGTGCAAGCCGCGCCGCATTCGGTGATCGCCACCGCCCGCGCCCCCGAGGGCAGCGAGGGGGCGATCCTGCGCGCCCTGGGGGCGCAGTTTCCCGGCGTGACGGCGATCCCGATCCGCGAGGCGGCGGCGCGGGTCGGCGAGGCCTTGGGCGCGCTGGCCTCGGCCACCGGGCTGGCGGCGCTGGCAACCCTGGCGACCGGCTTTGCCGTGCTGATCGGCGCAGCGGCGGCAGGGGAACGGGCGCGGATCTTTGAAGCGGCGGTGCTCAAGACGCTGGGCGCGACGCGGGCGCATATCCTGGCCAGTTTCGCGCTGCGCTCGGGCCTGATGGGAGCGGCGGCGGGGCTGGTGGCAATCGCCGCCGGGGCGGGCGCGGCCTGGGCGATTCTGGTGCTGGTGATGGAGCTGCCGTTCCGCTTTGCGCTGGGCTCGGCGCTGTGGATCGTTGCGGGGGGCGTGTTGGCGGTGCTGCTGGCCGGGCTGGTCTTTGCGCTGCGGCCGCTGGCGGCGCGGCCGGCGGGAGTGCTGCGCGCGCAGGATTGAGAGGGGCGGCGCCGTCGGGGCCATCGAGGCCCCTCGGCGCCGGTGGGGGCCAGCCCCCACACCCCTGCCGGGAGGGTTTTCCACCCTCCCGGACCCACCCGAGGATATTTGCGGAACAAAGATGCGGGGGCTTTCGGATCGCGGTGGCGGGCGCTATGCCGGGGCCATGCAACGCATTTGTCTCACCGCCATCGCCGATCTGGGAACCTTGCCGTTTGACGAGGTGATCGACGTGCGATCTCCGGCGGAATTCGCCGAGGACCATGTGCCGGGCGCGATCAACCTGCCGGTGCTCGATGACGACGAGCGCGCGCGGGTCGGCACGGTCTATGTGCAGGAGAGCCGGTTTCTGGCCCGGCGGATGGGTGCTGCGCTGGTGGCGCGCAATGCGGCGCGACATCTGGAGGGGGCGCTGGCCGACCGGCCGGCGGATTACCGGCCGCTGGTCTATTGCTGGCGCGGCGGGCAGCGGTCGGGGTCGTTTGCGCTGATTCTGGCGCAGATCGGCTGGCGGGTCGGGGTGATCGACGGCGGCTGGCGCGCGTGGCGGCGACTGGTGCAGCAGGCGCTCTATGAGGTGCCGCTGGCGCCGCCGCTGGTGGTGCTGGATGGCAATACCGGCACGGCCAAGACCGACATCCTGCTGCGGGTGCGCGCGCTGGGGGGGCAGGTGCTGGATCTGGAGGGGGTTGCGCACCATCGGGGCAGTCTGTTCGGGCTGGTTCCGGGCGATGTTCAACCGTCGCAAAAGGCCTTTGAGGGGGTGTTGGCGCAGCAGCTGGCGGCGATGGACCCACGGCGGCCGGTGCTGGTCGAGGCGGAGTCGAACCGGATCGGGGCACTGCGGGTGCCGCCGATGTTGTGGGCGGCGATGCGCGCCGCGCCGCGGATCGAGATCGCCGCGCCTCTGGCGGCGCGGGCGGACTGGCTGGTCGAGGCCTATGGCGACATCACCACCGGCGGCCCGGAACTGGCGGCGCGGATCGCCCGGCTGGCGCCCTATCAATCGCGCGAGACGCTGGCCGAGTGGCAGGCGCTGGCCAGTGGTGGGGCGTTTGGCGCGCTGGCGGCGCGGCTGATGGAAGAGCATTACGACCCGCGCTATGCCCGGACGGCCCTGCGGCAGGGCGGCGGCGCGGCGGCGGTGTTCGAGGCCGAGTCGCTGGACGAAGTGGCGCGGGCGGCGCTGGCCCGTCAGGTGGCGGGCTGGCTGGGCTGAGACTTATCCAACATTCGGATCGCAGGCGCATCGGCGGACTGCCCGGCGTGATGTCACTTTTGCAACATACCGAACATCAGACCTTTAACGTCGCCAGGTGAAGAAATCCGCCGGGGCGCGGGCCAGCAGGCGGCGGGCCAGATCGGCGCCCAGCGCTGCGGCCTCGGCCAGCGGGGCGCGGCCCTCGTCGGCGAGGCAGTCCGAGCCATCCGGGCGCAGGATCTCGCCGCGCAGCCAGATGTCGTCGCCCTCGATCAGCGCCAGGCCGGCAATCGGGGTCTCGCAAGAGCCGTCGAGCGTGGCGAGATAGGCCCGTTCGGCGGCCAGACGCAGTCCGGTCGGCGCGTGGTGAATGGCCGCCAGCATCGCCTCGGCGCGGGGGTCGCCCAGCCGCCGCTCGATGCCGATGGCGCCCTGGGCGACGGCGGGCAGCATGTCCTCGGGCGCGATGGCCGAGCGCGCGACGCTGGCCATGCCCAGCCGGTTCAGCCCGGCCATGGCGAGGAAGGTGCAATCGGCCACCCCCTCGGACAATTTGCGCAACCGGGTCTGCACATTGCCGCGAAATTCCACCACCTGCAGGTCAGGGCGGCGGAACAGCAGTTGCGCGCGCCGCCGCAGCGACGAGGTGCCAACCACCTGCCCCGGCGCCAGATCGGCCAGCCGCGCCGCCCCGGCCGAGACAAAGGCGTCGCGCACGTCCTCACGCGGGAGGTAGCAGTCGAGCATCAGGCCCTCGGGCTGATCGACCGGCATGTCCTTCATCGAATGCACCGCGATATCGAGGGCACCGGCCAGCAGCAGATCCTCGATCTCGCGGGTAAACAGCCCTTTGCCGCCCAACTCGCGCAGCGAGCGGTCAAGCACCCGGTCGCCCTGCGTCGAGACCACGACAACCTCGAAGGCGGCCTCGGGCAGATCAAAGGCGGCCATCAGGCGGGCGCGCGTCTCATACGCCTGCGCCAGCGCCAAGGGCGAGCCACGGGTGCCGATCTTGAAGGGTTGGGCGGGGGTTGGCAGGGTCTGGGTCATGGCGATTGCTTAGCCGCGCCCGCGTCGGCGCGCAACACCGACGCAAAGATTGAACCGCCAGCGCCCCTGCCCCGACAGACGGGAAACCCAGTGATCGGAGAGATCGACATGCCGCTGCGCCTGAAAACCACCCGCCTGTGGACCCTCGTTCTGGCTGCCGTGCTGGTTGCAGGCACGGTGTCGGCGATGGTCAGCCCCCAGAGCGAGGCGCCGAGGGCTGCAGTCAGCCTGTCCGCCGCGATCTGACCCGTGCAAAGGGCCAGAAAACCGAAAGATTCGGCCCAAGTCTTGACATAAACGGCGCGCAGACACAGGGGGCAAGTGTAAAGGATTGCTCCGATGAAGGACGTTGTAGGTGTGTCCGAGTTTCTAGACGCCATAAGCCCCGCGATGCCGCAGTGCCCGATCAGCGGCGAGATCATGCAACCCGCGCTGCTGGTGCCGCTGGACTGGCGGCGCAGCGACGACCGCCGCAGTTGGCACATCTGGTGGTCCGAGACCGTGGGCTTTGGTCAGATCCACCCGCGTCCGCACCCCGGCGACATCGCCGAATTCTATGATATCGAGAATTATTACACCCATGCCGAACGGGTCGAGCATGACCCGGTGATCGAATCGCGGCAGGTCGGATGGCTGGGCCGCCTGCTGGGCAGCATCGCCTATCGGTTCGAACAGGGGGCCGAGCCGACCTCGGCCTGGTGGCGGTCGATCATTCCGGCCGGGGCGCAGAACGGGCTGGAGATCGGCTGCGGCGACGGCGACCGGATGAACACGTTTTCACCCTTTCTGGCGCATGTGCGCGGAGTCGAGCCCGATCCGCGGGCGGCGGGCGTGGCCCGCTCGCGCGGGTTGGACGTGATGGAAGGCACCGCCGAATCGCTGCCCGAGGCGATCAAGGACCGCAGTTATGACCTGATCGCCTTTGTGCATGTGCTGGAGCACACGCTGGACCCGGTGAAGGCGTTGCGCAATGCGCGCGACCTGTTGGCCGAGGGCGGCGTCATGTCGATCGAGGTGCCCAACAACGCCTGCGAAGGCGCGCGCCGCATGGGCGAGGCCTGGCGCTGGCTGGATGCGCCGCGGCACCTGAACTTTTTCACCGCCGAGTCGCTGGTGGCCTGCGCGCAGGCGGCAGGGCTGACGGTCACGGCGGTGCTGTATCGCGGCTATGTGCGCCAGTTCATGCCCGATTGGCTGATCGACGAGGCGCGCATCAGCGCCCGGCTGCAACGCCGCGATGCGACGCAGGCCGATATCGACCAGCAGGTGCGCCATTCGGCGGCCCTGCTGGCGGCCACGGTGATGGCCGAACCGGCGCGCAAATACGACTCGGTTCGCATCCTGTGCACGCGCTGAGCGCGCGTCTCAGGGGGCGATGACGGTGCAGGACTGGTCGCGCGCGCTGAGGCGGGCGCAGGCCAGTTCGGCCTCGTCCTGCCCCAGACTGCCAACTTCGGCGACAAAGCGACCGCCGCGCGGGCTGACGCGGCGAACCCCCGCGCCCAGCGTCGCCGATTCCGACAGCGCGAGGCGCAGCAAGGCGCGTTCGGCGTCAAAGCGCGAGGCATAGAGGCCCAGTTCGACCCGGTGCAGACGCCCGCCCGAGGTGGACAGCCGCGCGATGATTTCGGGCATCGGCTCGGACCGGGGTGCCGCGTCGTCGCCGCCTGAGGTGGTCAGCACGATCGCCGGTTCGGGGGCGGGTTCGACGGCAGCGGGCAGATCGCTGACGGCGCCGCTGCGCAGCGCGCTCAACAATTCCTCGTCGCGCCACAGGATACGCCCCTCGTCATCGACGCTGAGATCGGCGGCGACGGGCTCGAGCCCGTCGGCGGGCGGTTGGGGTGCGGGCTGCTCTGCGGCGGGT
>Ga0209573_1003220_pt1 | contig 18508 bp, 11 predicted proteins | sample TNRBio252014_DNA_FD_185870 | JGI IMG/M metagenome (GOLD analysis project Ga0209573, IMG submission 185870) | Wastewater treatment Type I Accumulibacter community from EBPR Bioreactor in Madison, WI, USA - TNR Reactor_6/25/2014_ DNA (SPAdes)... | ecosystem: Engineered > Bioreactor > EBPR >...
GTATAGATCAGAGTATTACTTTACCCACCAACAATACAACTCTCGATGGTTCTGCATCCAGCGATCCAGACGGAACGATTGCGACTTATACATGGGTTAAAATATCAGGCCCGGCTGCGGGAGCTATCACAAATCCTGCTTCCGTTACAAGTTTAGTAACTAGTTTAGTGCAGGGTGTGTACCAGTTTGAGTTAACAGTAACCGATAATAACGGTGCAACGGATAAGGACACGATGCAGGTAACTGTGAACGCTGCGCCAAATGTTCCGCCTGTTGCCAACGCAGGTGTTGATCAGAGTATTACTTTACCCACCAACAATACAACTCTCGATGGTTCTGCATCCGGTGATGCGGACGGAACGATTGCAACTTATGCATGGGCAAAGATCAGTGGACCGGCGGCAGGAACAATCACCAGTCCTGCTTCCGTTACGACGACTGTTACAGCACTCGTACAAGGAATTTACCAGTTCGAGTTAACAGTAACCGATAATAGCGGTGCAGCAGATAAGGACACGATGCAGGTAACAGTAAATCCTGCACCGAACGTTCCGCCTGTTGCTAATGCAGGCATAGATCAGAGTATTACTTTACCAACAAATAACACAGCACTTGACGGGTCTGCATCCAATGATCCGGACGGAACGATTGCAACTTATGCCTGGAATAAAATATCCGGGCCGGTTGCAGGGACAATCACCAGCCCTGCTTCCGTTACCACAGCTATTACCGGATTAGTACAAGGAATTTATTTGTTTGAACTCGCAGTAACCGACAATAATAGCGCAACAGATAAAGACACAATGCAGGTAATAGTTAATCCTGCGCCGAATGTGCCCCCTGTTGCCAATGCCGGTATAGATCAAACTATTACTTTACCCACCAGCAATACAACGCTTGACGGATCAGCATCCAACGATCCTGACGGAACGATTGCAACTTATGCCTGGAATAAAATATCCGGGCCCGCTGCAGGGACAATCACAAATCCTGCCTCCGTTACGACGACTGTTACAGCATTGGTACAAGGAACTTATTTATTTGAACTTACTATCATTGACGATGATGGAGCAACCGATAAAGATACGATGCAGGTAACCGTGAATGCTGCACCGAACGTTCCGCCGGTTGCCAATGCAGGTGTTGACCAGACACTTACTTTACCCACAAACAATACAACACTTGATGGCTCAGCTTCATCAGATGCTGACGGAACGATTGCAACTTATGCCTGGACAAAGATCAGTGGGCCAGTGGCAGGAACAATCACCAATTCTGCTTCTGTTACAACTTCAGTAACCGGATTGGTTCAGGGAATTTATTTGTTTGAACTTACTATCATTGACGATGATGGAGCAACGGATAAAGATACGATGCAGGTAACGGTGAATCCTGCGCCGAATGTGCCACCTGTTGCTAATGCCGGCATAGATCAGAGTATTACTTTACCCACCAACAATACAACACTTGATGGTTCAGCATCCAACGATGCTGACGGAACGATTGCAGCCTATGCATGGCTTAAAATATCAGGCCCGGTTGCAGGGACAATTAGCAGCCCTTCATCAGTTAGTACGGCTGTTACAGCATTAGCACAAGGAACTTATTTATTTGAACTCACTGTGACGGATAACAACGGCGCAACAGATAAAGACACTATGCAGGTAACGGTGAACCCTGCACCGAATGTTCCGCCTGTTGCCAATGCCGGTATTGATCAGAGTATTACTTTACCAACGAACAACACCACATTTGATGGTTCTGCATCCAACGATCCTGACGGAACGATTGCAAACTATGCATGGGTTAAAATATCAGGTCCGGCTACTGGAACAATCACCAGTCCTGCTTCTGTTACGACGACTGTTACAGGACTGGTACAAGGAACTTATTTGTTTGAACTCACCATCACTGATGATGATGGCGCAACGGATAAAGACACGATGCAGGTAACAGTGAATCCAGCACCGAATGTTCCTCCAGCCGCTAATGCCGGCATTGATCAGAGTATTATTTTGCCAACCAACAATACAACGCTTGATGGTTCAGGATCGAACGATCCTGATGGAACGATCGCAACCTATGCCTGGAATAAAATATCCGGGCCAGTAGCAGGAGTAATCACCAATCCTGCTTCTGTTACGACAACTGTTACAGGACTTGTGCAAGGAGTATATCTGTTTGAACTTACTATCACTGATGATGACGGTGCAACTGATAAAGATACTGTGCAGGTGACGGTGAATGCTGCGCCGAATGTGCCGCCAACAGCTAATGCCGGCATAGATCAGAGTATTACTTTACCAACAAATAACACAACTCTCGATGGTTCTGCATCCGGTGATGCGGACGGAACGATTGCAGCTTATGCATGGGTTAAAATATCGGGGCCAGTGGCGGGGACAATCACCAATCCCGCTTCCGTTACTACTACTGTTACAGGGTTGGTACAAGGAATTTATTTATTTGAACTTACTATCATTGACGATGATGGAGCAACCGATAAAGACACGATGCAGGTAACAGTGAATGCTGTACCGAATGTTCCGCCTGTTGCCAATGCCGGTGTTGATCAGACTATTACTTTGCCAATAGACAATACAACACTTGATGGTTCCGCATCCAATGACCCGGATGGAACGATCGCAACTTATGCATGGCTTAAAATATCCGGTCCGGTTGCGGGAATAATTACCAGTCCTGCTTCCGTTACAACTTCAGTAACCGGATTGGTTCAGGGAACTTATTTGTTTGAACTCACCATCACTGATGATGATGGCGCAATGGATAAAGACACAATGCAGGTGACGGTGAATCCTGCACCGAATGTTCCGCCTATTGCAAATGCAGGCATAGACCAGACCCTTACTTTACCCACCAGCAATACAACGCTTGATGGTTCAGCATCCAACGATCCTGACGGAACGATTACAACTTATGCATGGAATAAAATATCCGGCCCGGTTGCTGGAACAATTAGCAGTCCTTCATCAGTTAGTACGGCTGTTATAGCACTGGTACAAGGAACTTATTTATTTGAACTCACCGTTACTGATAACAACGGTGCAACAGTTAAGGACACAATGCAGGTGACAGTGAACCCTGCACCGAACGTTCCACCGGTTGCCAATGCCGGTATAGATCAGACTCTTACATTACCTACCAGCAATACAACATTCGATGGTTCTGCTTCAACAGATCCTGATGGAACGATTGTAACTTATGCATGGATTAAAATATCGGGGCCAGTGGCGGGGACAATCACCAATCCCGCTTCCGTTACTACTACTGTTACAGGGTTGGTACAAGGAATTTATTTATTTGAACTCACAGTAACCGATAACAACAGCGCAACCGATAAAGACACAATGCAGGTAACGGTGAATCCTGCACCGAATGTTCCTCCAACAGCTAATGCCGGTATAGATCAGAGTATCACTTTACCAACGAACAATACAGCACTTGACGGTTCCGCATCCAATGATCCTGACGGAACAATTGCAACCTTTGCATGGGTTAAAGTATCCGGGCCGGTTGCGGGAACAATTAACAGTCCTTCATCAGTTAGCACAGTTGTTACAGCATTAGTGCAAGGTGTGTACCAGTTCGAGTTAACCGTTACTGATAATAACGGTACAACCGACAAAGACACAATGCAGGTAACCGTGAACCCTGCACCGAACGTTCCGCCGGTTGCCAATGCAGGCATAGATCAGAGTATCACATTACCAACCAGCAATACAACGCTTGACGGTTCTGCATCCAATGATCCTGATGGAACGATCGCAACTTATGCATGGAGTAAAATATCCGGTCCGGCTGCTGGAACAATAAGCATTCCTGCTTCTGTTACGACAACTGTTACAGGACTGGTACAAGGAACTTATTTGTTTGAACTTACTATCACTGATGATGATGGAGCAACGGATAAGGACACTATGCAGGTAACAGTGAATCCAGCACCGAATATTCCGCCTGTTGCTAATGCCGGTGTTGATCAAAGTATCACTTTACCAACGAACAATACAACTCTCGATGGCTCTGCATCCAACGATCCTGATGGAACGATTACAACTTATGCATGGGTTAAAATATCAGGCCCGGCTGCAGGAATCATAACCAGTCCTGCTACTGTTACGACAACTGTTACAGGACTTGTACAAGGAACTTATTTGTTTGAACTTACTATCATTGATGATGACGGTGCAACCGACAAAGACACTGTGCAGGTAACAGTAAATCCTGCGCCGAACGTTTCACCAACAGCTAATGCCGGCATTGATCAGAGTATTACTTTGCCAACCAGCAATACAACTCTCGATGGTTCTGCTTCAACAGATCCTGATGGAACGATTGTAACTTATGCATGGATTAAAATATCGGGGCCAGTGGCGGGGACAATAAGCAATCCTGCTTCTATTACTACTGCTGTGACTGGACTTGTACAAGGAACTTATTTATTTGAGTTAACCATTACCGATAATAATGGTGCAACAGATAAAGACACGATGCAGGTGACGGTAAATGCTGCACCGAATGTTCCACCGGTTGCTAATGCCGGTGTTGATCAGAGTATTACTTTACCAACGAACAATACAACACTTGATGGTTCTGCATCCAATGATCCTGATGGAACGATCGCAACCTATGCCTGGAATAAAATATCCGGGCCAGTAGCAGGAATCATCACCAGTCCTGCTTCCGTTACAACTTCAGTGACCGGACTCGTACAAGGAACTTATTTGTTTGGACTTACTATCACTGATGATGATGGCGCAACGGATAAAGATACAATGCAGGTAATAGTGAACCCTGCACCGAATGTTCCGCCTGTTGCAAATGCCGGTATTGATCAGAGTATTACTTTACCAACAAATAACACAACACTCGATGGTTCTGCATCCAACGATCCTGACGGAACGATTGCAACTTATGCATGGGTTAAAATATCAGGCCCGGCTGCGGGAACAATTAGCAGTCCTGCTACTGTTACGACGACTATTACAGGACTTGTACAAGGAACTTATTTGTTTGAACTTACTATCATTGACGATGATGGAGCAACCGATAAAGACACTATGCAGGTGACAGTGAATGCTGCACCGAACGTTCCGCCGGTTGCCAATGCAGGTGTTGACCAGACACTTACTTTACCCACAAACAATACAACACTTGATGGCTCAGCTTCATCAGATGCTGACGGAACGATTGCAACTTATGCCTGGACAAAGATCAGTGGGCCGGTTGCAGGGACAATCACCAGCCCTTCTTCCGTTACCACAGCTATTAACGGATTAGTACAAGGAATTTATCTATTTGAACTTACTGTAACCGATAACAATGGCGCAACCGATAAAGACACTATGCAGGTAACCGTGAACCCTGCACCGAATATTCCGCCTGTTGCTAATGCCGGTATTGATCAGACAATTACTTTACCAACGAACAACACAACTCTCGATGGTTCCGCATCCAACGATCCTGACGGAACGATTACAACTTATGCATGGGTTAAAATATCGGGCCCCACTGCAGGAACCATAACCAGTCCCGCTTCTGTTACAACTTCAATAACGGGTTTAGTGCAGGGTGTATACCAGTTCGAGCTAGCTGTTACCGACAATAATGGCGCATCGGATAAGGACACGATGCAGGTAACAGTAAATCCTGCACCGAACGTTCCGCCGGTTGCCAATGCCGGAATGGATCAAACTCTTACTTTGCCTGCTGATAATACAACACTTGATGGTTCTGCCTCAACAGATGCAAATGGAACGATTACATCTTATGCCTGGGCAAAGATCAGTGGGCCAGCCGCAGGAACCATAACCAATTTTGCTTCTTTTACAACTTCAATAACCGGATTGGTTCAGGGGGTTTATCAATTTGAGTTAACTGTTACCGATAATAATGGCGCAACAGATAAAGACACAGTACAGGTAACGGTAAACCTGATTACCTCAGTCACAATTCTTCCATTGGATGGAACGATCCTAGTTAAGGCTTATCCAAACGTGGTGTCAGGATTGCTAAAACTGTCTGTTACCGCAAGAGATTTTAATAAACCGGCATTTATTACTATATACAATGTTTCAGGCAATATTGTATATAAAGGGCAAATGTTGCGAAACCAGGTTACCACCGAGAAAGAAATTGATATGACAGGCTTTATCAGCGGCGCTTACTTCATTGAAGTAACAATAGGAACAAAAGCAAGAGAAGTGATAAAGGTGGTCCGGCTATAAATAAAAAGCCTCTTCGCAAAAGGAAAAACCGCTTTTCATATCTGTTTTTCCAGTCGCTGTTTTATTTCTTTAATCTTTCGATCAGCCAGGTATGTTGCCCGACATAACTGTAAAAAGATTAAAATTCGTTTGGTTTTTTACACAGTTTATGTTGTGTGCAGGTTTTTATTTAATCCAATCCATTTGGTCGATAAAAAATATATTGTTTCCCGGGAAATAGTATCTCCTTCCTCCACGTCCCCAACTCCAAGGCCCTTTATCTCGAATAATTGTAAACTGCATATTATTATTTCCGTCAGCGATTGCACAATTATTTCTTTCGATTTGTGAAGTAATGATGCCATTTAGTTGCCATCTCCAAAGTGTTCGACCATCTAACTCTTTGTGAACTAGAACAACAGTGTCAGAGATTTTAATTTGTCTATTTAATTCATCAATAATATTATTTAGAATTTTCAGAGACTTCTTTTTAGCATTTTTATAAACTCTATAAGAGGAGCGAGGAAATTTAATCGGGCGGTCATTTTTATATACTGTTGTAAAGCCTATGATCGAGGTTTTGAAATCGTCGTAACTAAGAAAGATAGTAGCTAATTCAAGTTTGTAAGAAACAACCCTACGGGAGTTAAATTTTTTTAAATTGATGGTGTCAATCACATTCTTGGTAAGAGAATTTCTCTGACTGTTGCAATTCAAAAAAAGTAACAATAATGTTGATATAATTAGAGTTTTTTTCATGTAACAGAAACTTGCACATATCGAGCAGAGCTTTATGCAGTTTTGGGATTAGAATTCCGCCTGCCAATAACCGCTGCTGATTGAAAATATGATGAAGTTAAGTGCAAAAGCAGATAGTTATTCTTTGTTACGAGCTCCATAGAACATCCATTTGTAGTCCAGCTTTTTTAATTCCTTTGCCCAAATATTGTCTTTTGTCACTGTAAACTGTCGTTTGTCAAAGGATCCCTTGTATGGTTTTGAGATAATAACACTTTCTCCATTTCTGATTCTTGTCCGAAAATAAGTGGTATCTGTTCCTGAATACTTTGGCATTAAGAAAACAATAAATTCCATTGGCATTAGCTTACGTCTAAAATAACCATTGCCACAATAGTCAAAACTTCTTGCTTCTATTGCATACCAACTATTATAACTACTCGTATCTACTGCTTCTTGTATGGCAAAAACATAGCTGTCTTTGGCAACGAAAACTTTAGGTTTTGTTGTTTCGTTAACAACATACACTGGAAAATATGGGCTTCCTTTTGTTGCTCCATAATAAAGTTTTGAAATTATTGTTTTGTCGTAGTCTGTATAGATTTGTAAACCATCAGAAGACAAGGTGTCAAAGCCATAAACATCCCTCTCCCATCTATATTGCTTTTCATCTATATTTCTGATTTGTCTTTCATTGTCAAAATTTACTGTGTCAGTAAACTTATATTGTCCAATAAACTTTGGAAAAATCTCATTAATGCCGTCGGCTCTCCATTAGTACAAACTGTCAAACTTTGTCTGATGTATGAGAACAGGAAATTTAAAGTTGTTACTCTTTTTGTCAAGTGTTTTGTCACTTGTGTTACAAGAAAAAAGGAAGAGGGTACATATCATGAAGAGCCTTGTCATAATTACAGCCGATGTCTGTATTAACGAAACTACGAAGTGTTTTATTTGAAGACCTTAAAAAATGTCGATTTGATTTTCAGTAGCCTAAGCCAGTTTATGCAAGATTTTAAAATGCTTTCTTCTCTTCCTTTTCATTCTTCTTATCAGGATTCTTTACATATTTCTCCAGCCATTCAAACTGCTCGGCAAGGGTATGCAGCACATTTTCCCTGCCGGCATAGCCATGGCTTTCGTAGGGCAGGCTTACATATTTTACGGTACCGCCATGTCCTTTAATGGCATTGAACAGTCTTTCACTTTGTATAGGAAAAGTGCCGGTATTATTATCCATCTCACCATGTATCAGCAGTATCGGTGTTTTTATTTTATCCGCATAACTGAAAGGGCTCATTTTGGTATACAAGTCCTGCGCCTGCCAGTAGGTTCTGTCCTCATTCTGAAAACCAAATGGTGTAAGTGAACGGTTATAGGCACCGCTGCGGGCTATACCAGCTTTGAATAATTTGGTATGGGCCAGTAAATTGGCCGTCATAAAGGCGCCATAGCTGTGGCCGCCCACTGCCACCCGGTTCTTATCACCCACACCCAAGGAGTCAAGCACATGAATGGCTGCTTCTGCATTCATAGTTAACTGCTCAATAAAATTATCATTCGGTTTTGCCTCTTTAGTTGTGGCCACGATCGGCATTTCTGCATTATTCAATACGGCATAGCCCTGCGTAACATAAAACACAGGTGAACCACCACCTACCATGGTAAAACGATGTTCGCTGCCGCGAACCTGTGCCGCATCTGCCGCTGAGTTGAATTCCCTTGGATAGGCCCAGAGTATCACCGGCAGTTTGCCATTTTTTTTAGGATCATAGCCTTTGGGCAGGTACAGATCACCGGTAAGATCTACTCCGTCTGCTCTTTTATATTTTATTTTTTCCTGTGTTACTCCTTCCATCTGCGGGTAAGGATTGCTGAATTTTGTCAGCTGCCTGTCGGCAATACGGAGCCGTAAATTTTTTATCCAGTAATTAGGTACTTCCTTTTCACTTTCTCTCGACGTAAGCAGTTGCAGTTTATCTGCATCCAGTACTTTCACTACCGTTTCAAAATATCCTTCTGTGCAGCGCCAGAGTGTATCAGCCTTTTTGGTATGCACATCATAGGCCAGCAGGAAAGGAAGATCGCCTTTGGGCGAACTGCCGGTGGTATTGTTCAATAATATTTTATTGCCGTTATCGATCGTCCATAATACTTCTTTACCATATTTATTGGGTTGGGTAACCGGGAAGCCGGGACTGGAATAGGCATCCGTGGTATTCCGGGTGATCAGTTTTTCCAGGTCTTCTGTGACAGAATTGAAGCGGTCAATCTGTGTTACCTGTTTGCTTCTTAATCCTTCGGTTACAATAGCAAGGTTGGCATCTCCCCACACGGTACCGGCATAGCGCATCTTTGTCTTAAACAGCAGCTTGGACATTCCCTTGAACGGGGCCGATAAGGCATACACCGCATCACGGTACTCCACATTCTTTTTGATAAAGCCGCTGTCTAATGGCATACACCAAACGGCCGTAGCCGGTTCATCATCCCTCCATTCAAATGCCCTTGGTACCAGTTGCACATTATCATACCCGGCCGGCGCTGTTTCGGCAGATGGAAGGTCAGCAAGTTCTTTTACTAATTTACCTGTCATATCAGTAATGGCTACCACAGAAGGAAAACCACCGGCAGGTACGGTATAAGAGAAAGGTTTTTTTAATGTGCGGACCAGCATATAGTTTTTATCAGGTGACACACTGATCATACTGTAAATAGCGGGCAGACCAATTTTTGTTTCAATGCCGTTCACATTCTTTACCAGTTGTGTGGTGGCATAAAATGCATAGAGCTGTTCATCATACGGGTTTTTGATAAGGTCCTGGAAAGTAGGGCGGGGAGAAGCTTTTCCATAGTTCTCCTGCACCGTAGGACCCGCAGGTACGGCCGGCCTGGCAGGGGCAGCACTGGCAGGTTTTAACGCAGTGCGGTAGAGTAATGTATTATCATCATACCACAGGTAACCACCGGTGATAGTATTCAGTGCCGTCTTATTTACTTTTATTGCTTTTTGTGTGGCCACATCTATTATATAAAGATCAACATGGCTGGCGGTGGTATGAGTGAAAGCGATCTTTTTATTATTGCCACTCCAACTGATGCTGCCGGCGTATAATGGAGCAGGCAGCCCGGTGATCTTAAATTCTTTTTCCGATTTAATATTCTTTAAATAAAGGTTGGTAACGAAATTCTGCCGGCTGGGTGCAAAATTCGCCGGGTTGATGCGAAGACCGGCTATTCTCAGTTCAGGCCTGGCCAGTTCTTCCACTGAAGGATAACTGCTGCTTTCCATCAGCAGCATCCAGTCTCCTTTATCATCCACACTTACATTAGGAGGACGTTTGGCCAGCAGCATATCTGCCACATCTTTGGGTGGTGTTTTATAACCACCGTTATCCTGCGCAGGTAATATTGTTATAGAGAGGATGAGTAAAAGGCAGAGGAGAACTCGTTTGGTTGACATACTGTATGATTTTACAGGAAGAAAGTTACGCCACAAAATGTTCGTTGTGCTATTAATTGTAAAAATCTTATTAAGGTTTCTGCACAGAAAGGAGGCGATTCTGTTTTTCCGTAATACATGAGAAGAAAGCCGGTTATTTCACCGGGTTTTACACATACAATACATCCGCAAATTCCGGTTTCTTCTTAAAAACGGCATTGGCAAAAGGGCAGAGCGGAATGATCTTTATTCCATGGGTTCTTGCATACTCTACCGCAGTACTTACTAACTGGTAGCCTGTGTTCTGACCCCTGAGTTCATCGCTGACTTCGGTATGTTCAATGATCATCTTTTCATCCGATACCATGGTGTAGACCATTTCGGCCAGGATATTACCTTCCTGCTGTACAAAGAACATCCCTTTACCGCCCACCTGTTTATGTTGTACCAGCATGGTGTATAAATTATGTCATAAATCTAAAAAGAATTTGCCAATGTCATTTTAGCTTTTATATTTGCCTGTAATGAGAAAGCATAACAATACATGGTGGTGGCATACAACTCTTAGGGGGCTGTAATGTCATAACTGTATTTGTACAATTATATTCAGGCCCCGGTTTACTCCGGGGTTTTTTGTTAGGGCACTATGAAAAAAATTGAAATTATAACTACTTGTAAAAAAATGCTGGCCGATGTGTACACACCGGTTAGTATTTACCTGCGCCTGCGGGACCGTTTCAGGGATACTATATTATTGGAAAGTACCGATCATCATTCATCGGAGAATAGTTATTCGTTTATCTGCATTAATGCTATTGGCGGAATGGAAATATGTTCCGCTGAAATGGTGGAGAGTAAACTGCCTGGCCGCAATCCTGAAAAATTTGTACTAAAGAATAAGAATGAAGTACCGCAGTTACTGTGGGACTTTATGCAAAAATTTGAGATAAAGAAAGGGGAGACGAAAGAAGAAAAATTTGCACAGGGACTTTTTGGCTATACCACCTATGATGCAGTTCAGTTTTTTGATACAGTAAAACTTATGCCTCACACCTCACAACTCACAACTGGTATACCCCTCATGAGATATCGTCTTTACCAGTATGTTATTGCTATTAATCACTTCAAGGATGAATTGTTCATTTGTGAGAATAAAATAAAGGATATTGAAAGTGATATGGCGGCAGTGGAATCGCTGATAAAAAGCAAAGATGTTCCGGTTTATCCTTTTGCGGCAAAAGGGCAGGAGAGTTCCAACATGACAGATGAGGACTACACGGAAATGGTGAAAAAAGGAATTGCCAGTTGCCACCGGGGTGATGTGTTCCAGATCGTATTGAGCAGAAGGTTTCAGCAACAGTTTACAGGCGATGAATTCAATGTGTACAGGGCTTTGCGCAGTATCAATCCTTCTCCATACCTGTTCTTCTTTGATTATGGTGATTATAAGTTGATGGGTTCTTCACCGGAGGCACAACTGGTGATACAAAATGGAAAAGCAGTGGTGCACCCGATCGCAGGAACATTTAAACGGACAGGAGATGATGAAGCAGATAAAGCAGCAGCAGAGAGATTATTAAAAGATGCCAAGGAAAATGCAGAACATGTAATGCTGGTGGACCTGGCAAGAAATGATCTGAGCCGGGTATGTTATGAGGTGATTGTAACACATTACCGGCAGGTACAATTTTTTTCCCATGTCATTCACCTGGTAAGTGAAGTGACAGGGAAAGTAAGAGCAGGCAGTAACCCGTTTGAATTACTGGCAAAAACATTCCCTGCAGGAACATTGAGCGGGGCACCAAAGTTCAAAGCGATGGAGTTGATAGATATGTATGAGCCGACAGCAAGAAGTTATTATGGTGGTGCCATCGGCTTTATGGGCTTTGATGGCAGTTGCAACCATGCTATTATGATACGGACTTTTTTAAGCCGGCATAATACATTGACGTACCAGGCGGGTGCCGGTGTGGTGGCAGCCAGCAACCCGGAAAGTGAATTACAGGAAGTGAATAATAAGTTGGGGGCTTTGAAAAAGGCGATTGAGATAGCAAAAGCCCTCTAAATCTCCCTAAAGGGAGACTTAAGAAGAGTACTATTGACATAAACAACATTAATGAATTTAAATTCCCCTTTAGGGGGTAGGGGCATATGAAGATTTTAGTTTTTGATAATTACGATTCGTTCACTTACAATCTTGTTCACCTGGTGGAGAAGGTAATGCATACAAAAGTGGAAGTGTATCGTAATGATCAGATAGCATTGGAGAAAGTAAAGGAGTATGATAAGATCATTTTATCTCCCGGGCCGGGTATTCCGGAAGAAGCTGGTTTGTTGTTGCCATTGATAAAAGAATATGCTGCTACTAAGTCCATTTTAGGAGTTTGCCTCGGTCACCAGGCCATTGGAGAAGCATTCGGGGGGAAACTGGTGAATCTTTCCACCGTTTATCATGGTGTTTCCACCCCGATAAAAATTGATAAGACAAAGAATGCTCCGTTGTTTAAAGGATTGCCTGAAACATTGGAAGTGGGCCGTTATCATAGCTGGATCATTGCGGAAGAAAATTTTCCTAGCGAGTTAGAAATAACAGCAAGGGATGAAAATAATTATATCATGGCGTTACAACATAAAACATATGATGTGCAGGGAGTGCAGTTTCATCCGGAAAGTGTGTTGACACCGATGGGAGAGGATATTTTGAGGAATTGGCTGAAGCCCCCAACCCCCTAAAGGGGGCTTTAGTTCACTAAAGCACAGGCTTGTTTATTATAGGCAGGGCAAAAGATTATTTGAATAATATTATTAACAACAAAACTAAGTCTCCCTTTAGGGGACAGGGGCATGAAGAAGATACTTCAATATTTATTTGAACACAAAACGCTGACAAGAGAAGCGGCAAAGGATGTATTGGTAAACATCGGTAAAGGCATTTACAACGAACATGAGGTAACAGCTTTTATGACGGTGTACCTGATGCGGAGCATTACCATTGAAGAATTGCAAGGCTTTCGGGATGCATTGCTGGAGTTATCGGTGAAGGTTGATCTGGATGGTTATGAAACAATAGATATTGTCGGCACCGGTGGTGATGGGAAGAATACATTCAATATCTCCACACTGGCTTGTTTTATTGTAGCAGGTACAGGCCAGAAAGTGGCAAAGCATGGCAATTATGGCGCTTCATCCATCAGTGGCGCCAGTAATGTGATGGAACAACTTGGGTATACATTCAGTAATGATAACAGTAAATTGAAAAAGGAAATAGAAGAAGCGAATATTTGTTTTTTGCATGCCCCTTTATTTCATCCGGCATTGAAAACAGTCGGACCGATACGAAAGAACCTGGCTATGCGAACCTTCTTCAATATGCTGGGGCCGATGGCAAACCCTGCAAACCCTTCTTACCAGTTAGTGGGAGTGTATAACCTGGAAATGGCGAGGATATATAACTACCTGCTGCAATTAGGCAGTAAGCCTTTCACCATTATTCATAGCCTTGATGGGTATGATGAAATTTCGCTGACCAATGATACAAAAGTGATAACGAACGATGGCGAACGGATCATGACGCCGGAGCAGTTAGGAAAAAGAATGGTATCGGCACAGGATATCAGCGGAGGTAATAGTGTAGAAGATGCGGCGAAGATCTTTACCACGATATTAAAAGGGGAAGGTACCTGGGCGCAGAATGCGGTGGTGCTGGCCAATGCGGCGATGGCATTACATTGCACAGGAAGATACAGATCGTATGACGAAGCATATAATGAAGCGGTAAAGAGCCTGGAGAGTGGAAATGCTAATAGATCATTAATAAAATTGATTTCAATTCAATAACCAGGATTGTATGAATTGCCCGGGGTTTGATGAGTTTCCCAGGGTTTGATGAGTTGCCCGGGGTTTTATGAGTTGCCCAGGGTTTTATGAGTTGCCCAGGGTTTTAACCCTGGGAAAAGAAATGATAAAAAATATCTGCTTTTATCTATGAGTAATATTCTGAACACAATAGTAGCAGCCAAGAAAAAAGAAATTGAGCCATTCAAAAGGAAGAGCCCGATAGAAAGGTTTGAACGGGATGGTTTTTTCTGGCAGATCAGCAACCGGTCACTGGTCAGTAGCTTGTTGCAGCCCGGCAGTACAGGTATCATTGCCGAATTCAAAAGAAAAAGTCCGAGTAAGGGTTGGTTCAAGAATAAAGAACTGGAAGTAGAACCGGTGGTTGTCTCATACAATAAACATGCGGCTGGCATTTCTGTATTAACTGATAATGAATATTTTGGTGGTGACCTGGATGACCTGATACAAACCAAAGTAGTGACAGATATTCCGGTGCTACGCAAAGATTTTATCATTGACAAATGGCAGATAGCTGAAGCAAAGGCATTCGGGGCCGATGTAATATTGCTCATCGCAGCCTGTCTTACCCCGGCAGAAGTAAAAGAATTCGCCGCCTACGCAAATAGTATTGGTTTGGAATCAATCTTAGAAGTACATAATGAGGAAGAACTCGGTCATTGCTGCGATGAAGTGAGCATGGTGGGAGTGAATAACCGCAACCTGAAGACCTTTGAAGTAGATATCAATACTTCATTAAAGCTTTTTGACAAGATACCGGCCGGCAAACCGGCAATTACCGAAAGTGGTATCAGCAGCATTGATACTATTGTAACTTTGAGAAATGCCGGGTTCAGGGGATTTTTGATCGGAGAGAATTTTATGAAGGAAGAACAACCAGGTAAGGCATTTGAAGAATTTGTAGCGGGACTAAAGTCCCTTTAGTAAATGAAATAGTTGCCCCGGCCTTAAGGCCGGGGCAACGTAATAATCAAATTAATCCGGGGCTTTTAGCCCCACAACCAAAATTCAAGTATGAACATCAAAGTGTGTGGCATCACCGAAATGAAACAACTGCAGCAGCTCGATGGGCTGGATATTGATTTTGCAGGACTGATATTTTATAAAGAATCTCCCCGCTACATTGGCGATAAGATTCCTAAAAAGGAATTAAAAAAGGCGGACCTGGATATAAAGAAGGTGGGTGTGTTTGTAAACCCGGAGATGATCGATGTACTGGATGCAATAGATGAGTATGGCCTGGAAGTGGTGCAATTGCATGGCGATGAAAGCCCCGAAATGTGTGAAGACCTCAGCAGTGAAGTGGAGGTGATAAAAGTATTCCGGGTTACCGGCAATGAGGATATTGATAAACTGGTAGCGCCTTATGATGCGGTATGTGATTATTATCTTTTTGATACCGGCGGATTGAAAGAAAGTTTTGGTGGCACCGGCCAGCAATTCGACTGGAATATTTTAAGCAAAGCCAAGATTGAAAAGCCTTTCTTTTTGAGCGGCGGCATAGGAGTAGAAGACGCAGCGAAAGTAAAAGCTTTTAAGCACCCCGATCTTTTTGGAGTAGATATCAATAGCAAATTTGAAACGTCACCGGGGGTGAAGGATATGAGTAAAGTGTTGCAGTTTAAGATGGCGATGAAGTAAAGCAAAAAAATAATGGAACTACTGCAAGCAGAAATAGCTGGTGCTTATTACATACTGGAGATTGCAAAATTTGTTGGACTGGCTATATTGGTATTTGCAGGTATTTATATTATAGGTAGAACTATGAGGAAAATAAATGAAAGAAACAACGACATATCAAAGCCCGGATGAACAAGGATATTATGGTTCCTTTGGCGGAGCCTACATTCCCGAGATGCTGCACCGCAATGTCTCAGCACTGCGGACAAAATACCTAGAGATCATCTATGAAGAAGGTTTTCAAAAAGAATTTCAGCAATTATTGCGGGATTATGTGGGCCGGCCAACGCCGCTCTATTTTGCTGAACGGTTGAGTAACCGGTATAAAGCAAATATCTACCTGAAACGGGAAGATCTTTGCCATACTGGTGCTCATAAGATCAATAATACGATCGGGCAAATTTTATTAGCACAGAAACTGGGCAAGAAAAGAATTATTGCAGAGACAGGTGCTGGTCAGCATGGAGTGGCAACGGCTACAGTGTGTGCATTGAAAGGGGTAGAGTGCATTGTGTATATGGGTGAAAAAGATATTGAACGGCAGGCACCGAATGTGGCGAGAATGAAAATGCTGGGGGCGATTGTTATACCTGCAACCAGTGGCAGCAAAACATTAAAAGATGCAACCAATGAAGCAATCCGGGACTGGATCAACCACCCGGATGATACACATTATATAATCGGCAGTGTGGTGGGTCCGCATCCATACCCGGATATGGTGGCGAGATTCCAGAGTGTGATCAGTGAAGAGATGCGGAAACAATTGCTGGAAAAAACGGGCAGTGAATTACCCAACTATGTTATTGCCTGTGTGGGTGGTGGCAGTAATGCTGCCGGTGCATTCTATCATTTTTTAGATGAACCTTCGGTGCAGTTGATTGCCGTTGAAGCTGCCGGTGAAGGTATTAACAGCGGGAAGAGTGCGGCTACAACACAACTTGGTACTCCGGGCATTTTACATGGCAGCAAAAGTTTGCTGATGCAAACAGAAGATGGCCAGGTAGTAGAACCGCATAGTATCTCTGCGGGTTTGGATTATCCCGGTATCGGTCCGCTGCATGCACATTTGTTTGAAAGCGGCCGGGCTACGTTCATGAGTGCTACTGATAAAAAAGCATTGAATGCAGCATTCGAGCTGGCGAAAATGGAGGGGATCATTCCTGCACTGGAGTCGGCACATGCTTTACATGCATTGAAGATGATCAACTTTAATAAAAATGCCGTTGTGGTGGTTTGTTTGAGTGGGAGAGGGGATAAAGATCTGGCAACCTATATGAAAGAGATGGAAAAATAATGTTGAATGTTAAACCTGCCTGCCGGTAGGCAGGTGATGAATGTTGAATGAAAAGGTTACAAGAATTATTTAAAAAGAAGGCCAATCGCATTATCAACGTTTACTGCACCGCAGGATATCCTCAGTTGAATTCAACTATTGAAGTAATGAAAGCACTGCAGGAGCATGGTGCAGATATTATCGAACTCGGTATGCCATTCAGTGATCCGCTGGCTGATGGTCCGGTGATACAACAAAGCAGTTCCATTGCTCTTGCAAATGGCATGACCATTCAAATTCTATTTGAACAACTTCGTGATATACGTAATCCAAACTCCCCTTTAGGGGTAGGGGGTATTCCTGTTGTTTTGATGGGCTATATGAACTCTGTTTTGCAATACGGCTTTGAAAAATTTTGTGCCGATGCAGCAGCAGTGGGTATCGATGGATTGATCTTACCCGACCTGCCGGAATATGAATTCGAAACAGAATATGGTTCTATAATTGAGAAATATGGTCTTGATTTTATATTTCTTGTTACTCCTGAAACATCGGATGAAAGACTTAAAAAACTGGACAGCCTGAGCAGTGGTTTCCTGTATGCTGTTTCTTCCTCCAGCACTACTGGTGGTGAAAAAAGTACTGCTGCATCAACGGAATACTTATCAAAGTTGAAAAGCCTGAACCTTAAAAATCCGGTATTGGTTGGCTTTGGCATAAAGGATAAAGCATCTTTTGATGCCGTTTGTCAGCTGGCTGACGGGGCCATTATCGGCAGCGCCTATATTAAAGCATTGGAAAACAGCACGGATGTTAATGCATCCACAAAATCCTTCCTTTCGTCCATATTGGGCTGAGAAGGTTTTATCCATCCGGTATCATTCTTTAAATTTGTAAACTATTTTCATACCTGTATCGTTTATGAAAACTAATTACCAATTATGAAAAAAATTCTTTTTCTCTTATTCTCTGCACCCTTATTTGTGGTAGTACAAGCCCAATCACCAGGTTTTACTATCGATGGCAAGCTGGATGGATATCCTGATGGAACAGAAATCCGGCTGATAAAAAACGGGGAGAATACCGAACTCACTTCTGTCAAACTGGAAAAAACAAAATTTGTGCTGAAAGGGGCTGTACCGGAAGCGGTTCTTTGTTTTTTATTTATCGGGGATGAGCCAAAACCGGTGGAGATATATGTAGAGAATAAAGCGATCTCTTTCAAAGGTGATAAGAGTAAGCCAGGTGATTATAAAATCGAAGGGTCTGCTTCCCATAAAGATTTTGCTGATTTTG
>Ga0209573_1003221_pt1 | contig 18507 bp, 12 predicted proteins | sample TNRBio252014_DNA_FD_185870 | JGI IMG/M metagenome (GOLD analysis project Ga0209573, IMG submission 185870) | Wastewater treatment Type I Accumulibacter community from EBPR Bioreactor in Madison, WI, USA - TNR Reactor_6/25/2014_ DNA (SPAdes)... | ecosystem: Engineered > Bioreactor > EBPR >...
AGGCAATGCTCGACTTCGCGCTGACGAAAGACTTCGGGATCGCTTTTGCCCTTTCGCCCGGCGGATGGCTCAAGGATCGGGAGGAATTCCAACGCGTCGATCGCAAAGGCCAACCCTCCGCGACTCGCCCCGACGTCAATGCCGCGATGCCCGGACTGGCGGACTTTTGTTTCAATGTCGGTGCAAGCATCGCGCAGACTTACCGCGCCTATCCCGCGTGGCAGGCGGCGCTGATCAACACCGAGGTGCGCGACAGCTCGCAGGTGAGCTTTTCCGAATTCGACCATGCGGCTTACCGCAAATTTTCCGGCGTGGACATTCCTGCGGAAGTGACGATCAAGAACGGAGTCGAATGGTCCAAACTCAAAGATTTCCCCGCGGATCGTGTGATCCCGGACAAGCATCCCTTGCTCAATTACTACCGCTGGTTCTGGACCGTCGGAGATGGCTGGAACGCGCTGCACACCGCCACCCACCGCGGCATTCATTCGACCGGACGCGACGACGTCTGGACTTGGTTTGATCCCTCGATCCGCGCGCCCAGCATCGGCGGCAGTGGTGGCGAGGTGGATGTGCTCGGGCAGTGGACCTACACGAACCCCGATCCGCTGCGCATCGCGTATTTCACCGACGAGGTGTTTGCGATGGCGGCGAATTCCCCCCAGCGCCCGGACGTGATGAAAATGACGCAGCTTTTCTGGTACCGCACGCAGAGCGCACCGCAGAAGGCCGGAGCCACTGCTATCGCTTCGCCCTTCGATGATCATGATCCCGATGCGGCCTACATCACGATCTCGCCCATGCACTTGCGGGAATCTTTTTGGACCAAACTCGCGCGACCCGTTAGCGGCATCATGTACCACGGCTGGCAGGCTCTCGTGCCGACGGACAGTGTCGGGGGTTACCGCTACACGCAACCGGATACGAAGGAAGAATTCCGCCGACTGCACCGCGACGTGCTCGAACCACTGGGGCCGACTTTGCTAAAAGTGGGCGACCGCCAAAGTGATGTCGCGTATCTCGATAGCTTCACTTCGCAGATGTTCGCTCGGCGCGGCAGCTATGGCTACTCGGGCGACGACGCCTACCGCACCGTGTTGCATGCGCAGCTTCAACCGCAGGTGATCTACGATGAGCAGGTGCTCGCCAAACCCGGTCTCGATCCTTTCAAGATCCTCGTGCTTGCCAGTTGCGACGTGCTCACGGAGAGCCTTGCAAAACGTATCCACGAATTCCAAAAACGCGGCGGCATCGTCATCGGAGACGAGAATCTTGCGCCAGCGATCAAACCCGACATCCGGCTCGCAAAAATCACCCGCACGAAAAACGGGGCGGAAAACAAGGCCGCCGTCCTCGCCGCCGCCGCCCAACTGCGCTCCGCCCTTGCCGACCGCTACACACGGCCCGCCGAGAACAGCAATCCCGAAATCGTCCCCCGCCTCCGAACCGCCGGCGCGAGTGATTACGTTTTTGTGGTCAACGACCATCGCGAGTTCGGGAGCTACGTCGGACAGCATGGCCTGGTCATGGAAAACGGCGTGCCCAGCACCGGAGAGATGACGCTCGACCGTGCCGACGGGCACATCTACGACCTCATCGCCCACCACGAAATACCGGCGACGAAGCGCGACAAAAAACTCCACTGGCCCGTCGATCTCGGCCCCTGTGATGGCCGCGTTTACCTAATTAGCCCCGAACCGATCACGACCGTGAAGGTGGCCGCACCCGAGACCGCCACGAGCGGCAGCGCGGTGCCTATTCGCATCGAGATCGCAGATCCAGCGGGGAAACCCGTGCCGGCCGTCGTGCCCGTCCAGCTCGAGATCACCGATCCCGCCGGACGCCGCGCCGAGTTCAGCGGATACCATGCGGCGGAAGGCGGACAGCTCGCTCTCAACTTCCAGTTTGCGCAAAACGACACCCCCGGCGTCTGGCGGATTCATGCACAGGAGCTTGCATCCGGCAAAGAATCGACCCATTATGTGCGTCTGTCCGGACCCGCCTTTCCCTGATGACGTTGCGTCCCTCCATAACCCAAAACCTTTTTATCTTGTGATCTATCCACGCTCTCTCGCCCTTTTCCTCGTCCTGGGCACCACCGCCCTGGCCGAAACGCCGACACCCCCGAGTGAAACCGTCACCAAAAAAATCGACCTGCTCGATACGATTCGCGAGGGTGATGTGGAATACCATGTGAATCCGGCTTCGGATTTTCATGATCCAGCCGAGGAGATCTGGACGATGGAAAAAAACGGAGAACTGCGCGTGAGTGGTCGCGGGTACGGATACGTCGTCACGAAAAAAAGCTATCGTGACTACCACCTCGTCCTCGATTTTAAATGGGGCGATGAAACTTGGGGCAAACGTGGAGACAGAGCCCGCGACAATGGCATCCTCGTCCACGCTTACGGTCCCCACGGCTCGGTCGGCGGCACATGGATGGCGAGCATCGAGGCACAAATCATCGAAGGTGGAGTCGGCGATGTGCTCGTGCTCTCGGCCGAGGATACCGACGGCGAACCCCTGACCACTTCGCTCACGAGCGAATTTGTTCTGGACCGAGACAAGGAGAAGATCTGGAAAAAAGGCAGCCCGCGTCAGACAATTACTAAAGGTCGCATCAATTGGGAACACCGCGACGTAGACTGGGCCGACAAAAAAGGATTTCGCGGCCGGGACGACGTCGAGAGCACCACGGAAGAGTGGACCCGGCTCGAAGTCATCGCGAAGGGCGACACGCTCCAATATTTTGTTAACGGAGTCCTTGTGAACGAAGGCTTCGATGCTAAACCGAGCGAAGGTCGTGTGATCCTCCAAACTGAAGGTGCCGAGATGTTTGTCCGTCGCTACGAACTGTGGCCTCTAGGCGAATTTAAAGACACCTGGAAACCGACTCCGTCGGTGGAGTGATCGCGCCGACCGTTCACGCCATCAACTCCAGCACTCTCTTAGCCTGATCTTCTATCGATAGATATCGTAAGGGGTGCCCACGAAGAACGTTTTCACTCCGCCATCACCCTCGCAACCGATTCATTATAATGTCGGCTCAACGCTTCCAGTCGGGCATCCATGGTGACCATGTCGCCCACGACCGCCGCGATTTCCGCCGACATTTGTTCGATCTGTGCCTGGTGCTTCTCGATGCTCACGGCCCGGTCCGCCGACGAGATCTTATCATCGAACTTTGGCGCGTTCGATTTCAGCGACTGCTTGCTCAATTGCGCCTTCGAAAGTTTTTCCGTCAACTTCTGCCTCTGTGAAGTCAACTTTTTGAAATTGCGATCGTGGATCACCCGAAGCTCTGTCAATCTCAATTCAATCACTTCCTGGTTGGATCCTGCTGTGACCGTTTCTGCAGGGAGATGGAGAGGTTCGTTAGCAGGTGCGACCGTCGTATTCGAGACAGATTGACTCGAAGGCAGAGGGCCCGTCGACAGCTTTGTGGTCTTTGGAGTGAGGGTCTCAGTGATCTGCTCGGCCTCCTTCGTTTTCTTTTCCGCAGCAACCAGCTCCGCGAGCGGCGCCTCATGCCGGGCCACAGCCGTAACAGGTGCAAAGCCCGGTCCCAATTTCCAATAGACGGCATAGCCGCCGATGGCGATCACCAGGATCAGTAAAACTGCTTTCATGTTGGAATGGATTAAGTGGGTCCGGTTCATTCTGTGAGTGGGGATGAAGCTCTCGCTCGCTCTGGTGAAATTTCATCAGAGGCGATGAGGCATCGATTTCAAACTCTTCAATCTCCTCATGGATAACCGGTCGATCTCATCTGTCTTCGACGTCAAATCGTCGAGTTTGTTCACTTGCGCTTCTAAAACGATCTAGAAAATCTAGAAAAGCTTTGATCAATTCAATCGGGGACATTGGCGCAATCGGTCTGCAGGTTCGATAAATTTAACGCGCGCCAACAGATCCTGCCAAATGTCCTGCTGAGACAGGAGGGACCACTCGAAGCCTTCGGGGAGAATATCTCGGTTGGTAAAGTTCGTGCGGTTACTCAGGGAGGACCCTGCTTTCTCTACGTGCTCGACGAGCCCAGTCGCGAGGAGATGAAGACACGATTGGCCGCTCGATTTAAGGAGGTGGACGGTGTAGAACTGGTAATCGGAACCGGTGATTTCCCCATTACGGGTTGGCCGATCCGGCGACAAATCCGCACATGGCCGATCTCGTTCTCTCCGCGAAGGAAGGTTACGCCTTTTCCGAATCCGCCGGCGGAGAGATCGTCGTGACCGAAAAATTCGACACGACTAAGGGAACTCACGGCTACGATCCCAATCAGCCAAAGATGCACGCGACCTTCGTTGCCTGGGGAGCCGGGATCAAGGCTGGCGCCCACTCGGTACCATCGAAATTACCAGCGTCGCGCCCACCATGGCGGCGCTCCTCGGCGTTTCGACATGGAGGGGATCGACGGGCCGTCCTGACCGAATTCCCCGCCAGACAGAATCTGCCGAATGGCCGAGATGCGCCCTTGCCCGCGAGTCGCCTGCGGCAAGATTGAGCAAACCCTGCTTCTTATGAGATCCTACCCTCTTCTGTCTCTTCTTTTCGCCTTCTCAATCTCGACTCTCGTCGTCATCCGTCCCGTCCAGGCCGGAAGAGTCATCTTCATCAGCGTGGACGGAATGCGACCCGATGCCGTCGATGTGCTGGGTCCGGCGGGAGCCCCCACCTTCCACCGCCTCCGCCGAGAGGGAGCCTACACTTCGAATGCACGGACCGATAAGATCTACACCATCACCCTGCCGAACCACACCTGCATGGTCACCAGTCGGGGAGTGGTCGGCCCTGAGGGACACAACTGGATCAGCAACGGTGATCCGAAACTGGGCGAGAACCTCCACCGGATCCACAAAGGTTACGTCGCCTCCATGTTCGATGTTGCCCACGACCACGGACTCGCGACGGCCCTCTACGCGACCAAATCCAAGTTCTCTCTCTACGATCTTAGTTACGACGGAAACAACGGAGCCAACGACAAGACCGGAGACGACAATGGCATGGACAAGATCGATCACGTCGTCATCAACGAAGACGCGAGCGCACTCGTCTCCTCCCTAATTTCCGATCTCGCGGCGAAACCGGCCGACCTCACGATGCTGCATCTGCGCAATTGCGACAGTGCCGGACACGCCGAGGGCTGGAATCTGGCAAAGGGAACCCCCTACCTCGAAGCACTCCGAACCGTGGACGAATTGCTCGGGCAACTACTCGCCGCGATCAACTCTTCACCCGACCTGAAAGGCGACACCTGGATCGTGCTCACAGCCGATCACGGAGGTCTCACCGGCTCCAAGGGGCACGGAGAATCCAAGGAATCCGATAATTTTACGATTCCTTTTTACACTTGGGGACCGGGCGTAAAAGCGGGGAGCGATTTCTACGATCTCAATGCCGCCTCACGCAAGGATCCCGGCAAGGAAAACCCCGCCTACACCGAAGCCGCTCAGCCTATTCGCAACGGCGATGCCGGAAACCTGAATCTAAGCCTGCTGAAGCTACCCGCGATCCCCGGTTCGACGATCAATCCGACTCAGGATCTGAAGGTGGGTGACGTTCCGTGAACGCCTGATTCTCCGGAAGCATGAAGCCGTTTCCATACGTCCACTTCCCCCTGATGACGACGACCCGAAAAAAGTCTTCCTTGACTCCGCCCTCAATCCAAAGCCAGACTTGCCCCTCATCGTCTCGTTCGCTCCGGACCTCCACACGACAACAAAACTACCCCATGAATCCCCGTCGAGACTTCATCAAAAAAGCCGTTCTCCTCTCCGGGGCGGCGGGCTGGAACGGTTTATTTCCTGAATCCATCGCCAGGGCCGCGGCCATCGACCCGGCTCCAGGAAGCACCTACGCGGATGCGGAGCATGTCGTGATCCTCATGCAGGAGAATCGTTCCTTTGATCATTGTTTCGGCTCACTGAAAGGCGTTCGCGGTTTCAATGATCCGCGCGCGATCCAGTTGCCGGAGGGGAACCCGGTCTGGCTGCAGACGAATAGAGCGGGCAAAACCCACGGCCCGTTCCGGTTCGACATCAAGGACACAAAGATCACGTGGATGGGATGCACGCCGCACTCGCGCTCCAGCCAGGTGGATGGGTACAATGCCGGTAAATACGACCGCTGGTTGGATGCAAAAAGGCTGGGTAGCAAGGGCCTCGAAGACATGCCGATGACGATGGGCTACTACACGCGGGAGGACATCCCGTTCAACTACGCGTTGGCGGACGCGTTCACCGTTTGCGACCAGAACTTCTGCTCGGCCATGACGAGCACCTGGCCCAATCGCCTCTTCCTTTGGTCCGGCACCCTCCGGGGAGAAGTAAACGGGAATGCGAAGGCCTTCATCCGGAATGAAATCCCGTGGGGCGAAGCTCGTTGGACAACCTTCCCGGAGCTACTCGAAGAGAATGGCGTCTCGTGGAAAGTCTACCAGAACGACATCACCACAGGCGGTGGCTTTGGCACGGGAGAACGGGAGTGGCTCTCTAATTTCGGCTGTAATCCCCTGGAATACTTATCGCAGTTCAACGCGCGGTTCTCCCCGCGTTATCTCTCGGGATTGCAGAAGCAGGTCGCTGATCTGCCCGGTGAAATCGAAACGCTGAGGACGCTCCTCACGACACCCCTGCCGGAAGCCGGCGACACGGAGCAGACGAGGAAGGCGTTCGCGAAAACGAAGGCAGCGCAGGAGAAGGCGAAAAAGGACATCGCAAAGAAGGAGGCGGTGCTGCGCACGGCGCAGGAGAATCTGCGGGAGTGGAGCCCGGAAAATTTCGAGCGACTCAGCACTGAGGCGAAGAATCTCTACGAGAGAGCCTTCGTTACCAATGCCTCCGATCCGGATTACAACCAACTTGAACCGTTGAGCTATGAGGCAGCGGGCGAGAAGCGGGAGCTGATTGTTCCGAAGGGCGACGTGCTTCATCAGTTTCGGCAGGATGTGAACAGCGGCACCCTTCCGGCCGTGTCGTGGCTGGTGGGACCGGCGAATTTCACCGACCATCCCTCCACACCCTGGTATGGGAGTTGGTATGTCTCAGAGGTCATGGACATCCTCACGAAGAATCCGGAGGTGTGGAAGAAGACCATTTTCATCATGACCTATGATGAAAACGACGGCTATTTTGATCACATCCCGCCCTTTGTCGCGCCCGATCCGCTGAAGCCGGAGACAGGCAAATGCTCCCCCGGCATCGACCCCGGAGTCGAGTATATCTACCGTGAGCGCGAACTCGCAGAGGGTGTCGCGGAGAAGGATGCATGTGAAGGGCCCACCGGCCTCGGTTTTCGTGTACCAATGATCATCGCCTCTCCCTGGACTCGCGGCGGTCGTGTCTGCTCGCAGGTTTTCGATCATACCTCCGTCTTCCGCTTCGTGCAGAACTTGCTCCAGAAAAGTAAGGGCAAGCAGATCGAAGAGAACACCATCAGCCTCTGGCGGAAGACCGTGTGCGGTGATCTAACTTCAGCCTTCCGCCCCTTCGATACGGAAGAAGAGACGAAACTGTCCATGCTGGAGAAGACGCCATTCATCAAGGGCATCTATGACGCGAAGTTCAAGCCCGCGCCGATGAATTACCCGGCGCTCACGGCGGAGGATGTCGCAAAAGCCATTGAGGACCCGCGCTCCTCACCCCATCTGCCGCAGCAGGAGCCGGGAGTGAGACCTTCCTGCGCGCTGCCCTACCAGTTGTATGCCGACGCCCGCCTGAGCGATGACCGGAAAACCATCTCCATCGAGCTGGAAGCCCGCAACGAAATCTTTGGCGATCTCTCCGCCGGGTCGCCCTTCAACATCCACGTGCCGGTCAAATATGCCGTCGGGACTGACACAGGAGGGGGGCCTTCCTTTGGCCACGTCGGCAGCCGGTCCTACGCCGTCATCGCCGGTGACAGCCTTTCAGATACGTGGCCGGTCGTATCATTCGAGGCGGGGTTGTATAGGCTGCGTGTTTCCGGACCCAACGGGTTCTATCGCGAACACTCCGGCACTGCGGCTGATCCGGCATTGAGCGTCCGATGCGACTACCAACGCAGTCCGGCAGATGCGCGAAAGCTCACTGGAAATGTCGTCCTGCTCATCACGAACCGGGACCCGGGCCAGTCTCACGAATTGACCATCAGAGACCATGCCTATGGTGCCGAGCCCATCGTCCGGCAACTCCCGGCGTCGAGCAGTGAGGCAGTGGAGGTCGTGCTCGATCAGAGCGCCAGCCACGGCTGGTATGACTTCAGCATCACCGTGAGGGGCTTCGAGCATTTCAGTAAACGCCACGCTGGCCGTGTCGAAAACGGTGCCGACAGCGTCAGTGACCCTTACATGGGAAGGGTGGTGTAAACTTAACGAGTCTGATCACACGACCGTTTATCGGGTGAATTCTACCAAAACCATATGAAAATTTTCTTCTTTTCTCTCGCCGTAATCCCAGGACTGATTTCTCCGGCGTTTTCTCAAGATTCTCCGAAGCCGCTTCGTGCGGGCATCGTCGGCCTCGACACGTCGCATGTGCCGGCGTTTACGAAGCTCTTCAATTCCTCCTCGGACGGGAATCTCGCGGGTATCACGGTTGTGGCGGGCTATCCAGGCGGCACGGATATGCCTGCCAGTGCGACTCGGGTGGAGAAGTTCACCGAACAGGTAAAAGGCATGGGAGTGGAGATTGTGGATTCGATTCCGAAGCTCTTGGAGAAGGTGGACGTGGTGCTGTTGGAGAGTGTCGACGGTCGGATTCATCTGGAGGAGGCGCGCGAAATCTTCAAATCAGGCAAACCGGTCTTTATCGACAAGCCGGTGGCCGGCACTCTTCCTGAGGTGATCGCTCTTTTAGAGCTGGCCAGGCAGCACGACGTAAAGGTCTTCTCCAGTTCGTCGACCCGCTTTGGAACAAAAATTTCTACGCTAAATCAGGATGCCGCTCTCGGCGATCTGATGGGTGCAACGACGTGGGGACCGTGTTCGTATCAAAGCGGAACGCCGGATCTTTTCTTCTACGCCATCCACGGTGTCGAAGCCCTGTTTACCATCATGGGAACTGGTTGCGAAACGGTGTCCCGGGTGAAGGGACCGGTTCACGATCAGGTCACGGGAACTTGGAGCGAAGGTCGGCTCGGGGTGTATCGCGGCATCGTCCGGGGGAAGGCGGATTTCGGCGCAACGGCCTACGGAAGCGAGGGCGTTGTCCACGTCACCGAGTCTCCGAGCTACGAAAAACTCTGTCGCCAGATCGGGCTTTTCTTTCGGACGGGAGTCCCGCCGGTGAGCGAAGCGGAAACGCTGGAGATCTTCGCTTTCATGGAAGCGGCGGATGAAAGTGTTCGTCAGGGTGGCAAGCCGATCGCGGTGGCTGAAGTGCTCGCCAAGGCCCGAGCCGAGGCTGTCAAATTGCTGAACCCCTGAGCGAGGTCACGCGTACGAGGACTGCAAAAAACCTTCCTCCGGGGGGCTTTTCATCGATCATTTGGGAATGAAGAATCTCACTCGCCGCTGCTTTTTTGAAAATTCCGTGATGGCTGCCGGCGCGACCGCTCTACCCATCCCGTTGATCTCTCAGGACGGCAAGACCGTCAGCCCGAATGAAAAGCTGACAGTCGCCATCATCGGTTGTGGAATTCGGGGGAAGGCTCATGCCCGTTCTCTGGCAGGTCTTCCCGATTGCGACATTGCTTACGTCTGCGATCCCGATCTCGACCGGGCCGATGAAGTAGGGGCGCTGTTAACCGGGGACTTGAAGCGTCCAATGCCGAAGAAGGTGCAGGACTTGCGGAAGGTGCTCGAGGACAAGGCGGTCGATGTCGTTTTCATCGCCACGCCGAATCACTGGCACGCGCTGGCCGCGATCTGGGCCATGCAGGCGGGCAAGGACGTGTATGTCGAAAAGCCCGTGAGCCAGAACGTCAGCGAAGGCCGCCGCATCGTGCAGGTGGCGCGCAAGCTCGGACGCATCGCGCAGACCGGCACGCAGAACCGCTCGCGCGGCGCGCTGGCCGCGGCTGTGCAATACATGCGCGATGGCAAACTCGGTGAGGTGAAGCTCGCGCGCAGCATCATGTATGGCGGGCGCGGTTCCATCGGCGGCCCCGCCGAGTGCCTCATGCCGCCGCGCTGCGATTACAATCTGTGGGCTGGTCCCACGCCGATGACCAAGCTCACGCGGCCAAAGTTTCACTACGACTGGCACTGGATGTGGGACACGGGCAACGGCGACATAGGCAACAGCAACGTGCATTCGCTCGACATCTGCCGCTGGGGTCTCGGCGTGACCGGTCTGGGCCGCAGCGTGGTGAGTTACGGCGGGCGGCTCGGCTACACGGACGTGGGCGAGACACCGAATTCGCAGGTCGCCATCTTCGACTTCGGCGACAAGACCATCGTCTCCGAAACGCGCGGCCTGAAGTCCGCGCCGTTCCATCCCACGATCAAGTCCATGTGGTTCTTCTATGGCAGCGAAGGCATCATCGCCGAGACAAGCCTCTTCGATCCGAAAGGCAACCTCATCCGCCCCTTCGAGGGCAAATCGGAGAACCACTTCGCGAACTTCCTCCGCGCCGTCCGCAGCCGCAAGGCGACCGACCTCACCGCCGACATCGAGGAAGGCCATCAATCCAGCGCGCTCTGCCACATCGCGAACATCTCCTATCGCCTCGGCCAGCCGGCCTCGGTGAACGACACCGCGAAAGCCCTCGGCAACGTCCAGGTCCACGACGACGTGCGGGAAACCTTCGAGCGCACGCGGCACTACCTTGGCGAAGCCAAAGTCGATCTGGAAAAAACCAAACTCACGATGGGCCAGCATCTGCGCGTCGATGGCGCCAGGGAGGAGTTCCTCGACAACCCCGCCGCGAATGCCCTCCTCACCCGCGAGTATCGTGCGCCATTCGTGGTGCCGAAGGAGGGCGAGATCTGAAGGTGAGCGGCTTTTAAATGCATGTAGACTCACTCGTTCTGCGCTCGCCGGTTGGCTCATTTAAATGTCAGCCTGACTCGGTCACTCAGGTACGCTTCAGCCATTGAAGTTCCTGTTGCACGGCCCTTATCAACGTTCCGAAGAACGCGGGGGCCAACCGACCTCCGGTGAAGGCACCGGCGACAGCCAGGAGAGTGCCGAAGGAAAAGTTCCGTTCGCGCGAAAGGAGATACACCGGCTCCCAGTGATGCGGACGGAACTTCGCTTTGAAACACTCCAAGCCATCGAAATTGTAAAACCTGCGCCCGTGAGCGCGCGCCAGCGCGAACAAGGGATGGATCCACCACGGGTTTTCCACGCAAACGTTTCGCTGTGCGAGGGGTGTCAGGCCGAGGGTCACATATTGATCGCCATCTTTTGCCATCGCTGTCACCGCGGTGTCGATCATCATTTCAACCGTTCCATTGGGCGCATCGTTTCCGCGAATCACCTGCTCGATGAGCCATCCGCGCCGCAGAGGCACTGGAGAGGCGAGAAGAAAGCCCACCGGCTGCTGCTCCCGCTCTGCAACAAAGACGCGGCGACCTTCGAGAAATCCCAGCGTTTCGGGCTCCACGAGAAAATGCAGCTCGGTCATTCCGCGGCGGGCCAGCCACTGTGCGACACAGGCTTCGAGCAGTGGATTCCGAGTCGCACGCTCACGATCCCATTCAACGACGGCGACGCCTTTGTTTCGTGCGCGATGTCGCTGGGCGCGAAGGGACGCGTGGCCATCGAACGCGGTGTGCCAACCTGCCGGTTGCCACACCGGCTGAGCGCCGATCTGGATCGCGGCATACCGACCTCGCTCTATCGCCGCGGATCGCGCCCGCTCCTCGGCGTAGAAGTAACAGACGCGTCGTCGGGAGCTGGCCGCGACCTGTTCAAACTCCTCCATCGCCTCAATCAGTCGTTCCGGGGCGCAAACGGGCACTCCCGCACTGACTCGAACCTTGCCGTAGTCAACGTATCCGGTAATCGCGTCGCCGTGCGACGACAGGAGATGCGAGATGCCGGGATTCAGGATCTGATGCGCGGTTGAATTCGATCCGTTTTTTTGCAGCCACTCAAAGACTGCTTGGTGAGGTTGTGGGAGGTTAGTGCGCATCCGAATCTGTAGGACTACGTCGATGAGGAAGTGTCGTCGAGCGATTCCGCCCGAGCAAACCGGCGCTCGATCCAGCCTGGCTCGCGAACTTCCAAAGACTGCGCCGTGAGAATCTCGGCGCGTCCGAGATAACCCACGACCCGTTGAAGGTCACTGCGATCGACGACTGGCAGTCGGCCGACCTTGTATTGCAGCATTTTGACGAGCGCTTCGCGGAGTGTTTCGTCCTCGTGCGCCACGACGAGTTGACTGCCCCCTGCTTCTTGCACCGTGAGTGAATGCTGTCCGGAATCGACGGCGCGCAAAACGTCGCTGCGTGTGATGATGCCGACGAGGCGCTGCGCTTGATCGACGATGAGCGAGGCATGCCGGCGAGCGACTGCCGGGACGTGCGTTGCGATCCCGGTAGCCAACTCATCGACTGTCATGGTTGCCGAAATCGTCTGGTATTCATTTGCCATGACATCCGCCACGCGGATCTGCGCCAGAGGATCCGGAGCGTAGGTGTGTGGCACGGACACGCCGCGGCGAGCAATCTTCTCGGTCATGATCGAGTGTCGCGAGAGAAGGTGCGACACGAGAAATGCGACCGTCGAACCGGCAAGCAAGGCGGGAAGCGCATACGGCTGCATCGTGGTTTCAAAGGCGAAGACGATCGAGGCGAGGAGCGCGCGCGAAGCGCCCGCAAACATCGCCGTCATCCCAACGAGCGCCGACAGGCCGATCGGCAAGTCCAGCTCTGGAACGAGGTGATTCACTGCAACCGCGAGCATCGTGCCCAGCCCACTGCCAATCGTCAGCAAGGGTGCGAGAGTTCCGCCGGAGGTTCCGCTCCCGAGCGCGATGAGCCAGGAAATCAGTTTCATCGTGCAGATCCAGGCGACGAGCTGAATCGGCAAAGCGTTGGAAACGATCTGCTCGATGTTGACGTAACCGACGCCCAATGTCTGTGGCGCGACATATCCGATCATGCCAACACCGATCGCGCCGATCGCCGGCCACCACATCCAGTGGATGGGTAGGCGTTCGAATTGATCCTCCACCCAATAGACGGCGCGACTGATGAATGTCGCCGCGACTCCCACACAGGCGCCGAGCACGCAGAAGGTGAACAGGAACGCCGGTCCGGTAACCTGCACCTCGGGCATGGCGAAGATGGGTTCGGATCCGAAGAACCACAGCCGGACGGCCGAAGCGGTGGCGCACGCGAGGGCGACGGGGACGAGGGATCGCGCGCTGAATTCAAAGAGTAGCAACTCGATGGCCAGTAGCACCGCCGAAACCGGGCTACCGAAAATGGCGGCCATTCCCGCAGCCGCGCCGGCGGCGAGCAGCGTCTTCCGCTCGGAGGCGGTGACACTGAAAATTTGCCCGAGCAGCGAGCCAAGCGCGCCGCCCGTGGCAATGATGGGACCTTCGGCGCCGAAAGGCCCGCCAGTGCCGATTGAGATCGCGGCTGAGACCGGTTTGAGCACCGTAATACGCGCGGGAATGCGGCTTCGATTGAGCAGGATTTGCTCCATTGCTTCGGGGATGCCATGACCGCGAATGGCCTTCGAACCATAGCGAGCCATGACACCGATGATCAGTCCTCCAATGACCGGAACGACGACGACCGCGAGACCCATCTGATTTTCGGCCGGTGTAACGGAGAGGAACGAGGCACGTTGGTAGAAGGCAAGGTTGGTGATCAGATTGATGAGTTGCACCAAAGCCCACGCCACCGTGGTCGTGAGTGCCGCGAGGAGGATCGACGCGCCGGAGAGGAAGAGCACGCTGTGTCGATGCGGGGAGGTGGTCATGGTCAGGTGTGTAAGAGAATTGGGCGGGTCATTTCACGGAGATTTGATCGAGGAGTTTGCGAACTTCTGGGCCGATCCGGCGTAGTTCCCGGCGATGGGCTGCCGAGAGTTTCGCGAGGACGCGCTGACCGCGTTTGGTCAACGTGACCCACACCTTCCTCCGGTCGTCCGGGGCCACTTTCCGCACGACGAGTTCTTCTGCGACCAGCCTATCGACCAGACCCACCGTGCTGTGATGACGCACCTGCAATTGATCCGCAAGTTCCCCGATCGTTACCTGTTCGCGCCCCGGAAACCCTTTGATCGCAAGCAACCCCTGATGTTGCTGAGGTGAAATACCCTCCGCGGCAGCTGCCTCCTCACTGAAACGAAGGAACTGTCGTAGGGCGTAGCGAAACCCGGCGAGCGCCTCGTAGTCGGCTTTCGAAAGATCAGCGCTGGGTGCAGAAGGGGGCTCGGCCATAATGTCTCGGATATTCCATCGTAATACGATATATGCAACATGCACAAGGAGGCAAGACCAAACCTCCTTCACGCACTCGGGAGTGTCGGTCACAGGGGACTGAACATGGGGCGACACTGGCAGGCTTCCGCCTCACGCTCGAAGATCAGATCCTCCATCCACACCGGATCACGTCCGGCGCCGGTCGGCGAGGCAGGCATCGAAGCTCGGCACCGAAGTGCTCCAGGAGCCGGGCCGTCATCTGTAAGCGTCAAACCGAGCCCCGATTGAAGATCGCTTCGTAGTCGTCGTAGGTTCGTAGCCTATGACATCTGAGATTGTCGCTGGCAGGAATCCCCGCCTTCGCGCGAGTAGACTGGTGCGGTGAATGCGGCGTTCTTTTCTTCATGAATTCGCAGGACCCGTCTAAACCTGATGCCCTTAATCGTCACTCGCGCCGCAGTTGGATTCAGGGCACGTGTTCCGCGGCGATCCTCTCGGCTGTTCCGATTGCGAACGCGTCGGAGCGTTCCAAGAAGGAGGGGAAGCCCGTGCGAGCGGGCTTCTCACAGGATGAGAATAGGATTCGGCTCTACAGTCCTGTAGTAGGTTCTCCCGTGAAATTGGTCTTTGTCGCGGATACACATCTTTCGCGTGATGATGCCCGCGGCGAGGTGTATCGGGAGTTCAGCAAGCGGATGGCTGGCGGTTACCAGCGAACGAAACATTTCAGGACCGGCGGGGAAACGGATCCCGAGACCTGCTTCGTGGAAACCCTGGGTGCCGCCACGAAGGAAAATGCGGATGCCGTGGTGCTTGCGGGAGACATCTTCAGCTTTCCCTCGGAAGCGGCCGTCGAATGGGTCATGACCCGACTCGGCGAAGCGGGATTGCCATGGGTCTACACGGCGGGCAACCATGACTGGCACTACGAGGGCATGGAGGGGAGTTCGGCGGATTTGCGAACGACATGGATTAAACGACGCCTCCTCCCGCTCTATGAAGGTCGGGATGCGATGAAATCGGTTTTTGCGATCTCCGGTCTCAAGGTGCTGGTGATCGACAACTCGACCTATGAAATCTCTCCCGAACAGCTCGAGTTCTTCCGCAGCGAAGCCGCCTCAGGAGAGCCCATGGTCCTCTGTGTCCACATCCCGCTCTATGCGCAGGGACGTTCGCCCGGGTTTGGTTGCGGTCATCCCGGGTGGGGTGCCGCGGTGGATAAAAATCATCTCATCGAGCGCAGGCCGATCTGGCCCGAGCGTCACAGTGCCGTGACGATGGATTTTCACCGTGAAGTTTTTGCCTCGTCTAATCTACTCGGTGTATTTGCCGGACACACGCATCAGGCCTCGGTGGACGTCATCAACGGGGTGCCCCAGGTCGTGTCCGGGGCCAATGCGACGGGAGCGCACCTGATCGTGGAGGTGCTTCCGACCACGGCGGCTTGAGTGCAGTGCGGATCACCCAGCCGTGCTTTTTTGCGAAATCATCGACCTGCTTTTTTCTCCATGCGCTCCGGCAGCAGCGGCATGGGTGACTGCGGGATGCGCTGGCGCCCGCTCACCTCGTCATAGCTGAGTTCGCGACGCTCGAGGAGTCCTCCGCCGGCCTGCCAGATCTCATAATTAAACTGGGGCGGGCTCGCCGCTGTGTCGAACTCGAGCACGGCCCAGAGTTTGCCCTCGTCCGCTCCTGTGAAACGCTCGGGGTTCTCCATCAGTGTCGCATTGCCGCTCCCGAGCGGGCCACTCGTGAACTCGAGGTGTCGATCCTGAATCTGATACCCGGCCGTGAAATGGCGATCTCCTGAGAGCAGCACGACGCCATCGATTCCCTGGCCTGAAACGAAGTCAAAAATCTCCTGCCGCTCGCGGGCGAAGGACGACCAGCAATCGGGCTGCGTCAGCGTCTGCCATTCGCTGCCCGAGGCTATCACCTTGAACGGTGCATTTGAGGCGGCGAGGCCGTTTCTGAGCCATTCGAGCTGTCTCGCTCCGAGCATCGTCTTCGATCCATCTTCAGCGGTTTTGTTAGGTGTGCGGTGATAGCGCACGTCGAGCATAAAGAAGTCCACTCCGGGGCGACTGAACTGAAAATAGCAGCCGGGATTCTCCGGCTCACCGTAGGCGGGATTGGCCCACCATTCCCGGAAGACACGCAGGGAGTCTTCTTTGCCGAGGGTAGCTCCGTCCGAATTGTTCGGGCCGAAATCGTGATCGTCCCAGATTGCATAGGTCGGGATCTCGCGGATGAGGCTGGAGAAACCACCGACCGTGCGGTGCATGTGATAGTGATCACGCAGCAACGCCGGATCGGTCGTATCACCGTAGTGATTGTCCCCTATCATCAAAAGCACATCGAAGTTCCGCCGCGCCGCCATTTCGCCAAAGGCGGCCGCCGCGAGGTAGCCCCGTTGACCGACGCACGATCCGAAGGCCACCCGCAGTTTCCCTGGCACGACGGGAGCGGTGGAAAAGGACGGATAAGGCCTCGAAATCGCCGCTTCGCCATCGAGAAGCGGTGTGTAATAGTAGCGCGTGGCCGCCTCGAGACCGTCGATCACGACCTGACCGGTGAAGGACGATTCCTCCACGAGATCTCCCCCGGAGATCGTCTGCCCGTCCGAGAGATCGGCCTCGCGGCCTACCTTAAAATCGAGCCGCCCGGAGTTCGAGCCCTTGGCCCAGAGGCTCGCACTCGACGAGGTGACGTGTCCCACCAGCGGCCCGGCATGGAGAAAGGAGAGGCCGGGAACAAACTGGGCTGCCAGCACCTGACCGTGCTCCTCTTTTTTCGGAGCCGGAGGCGCGGAACCCGCTGCGGGGGTGCTCGGCTGTGACTGCGCCTGCACCCCGGCAGTGAGACCGACGGTGAGGCTTGAACCGGCCGAGAGGAAGCGGCGGCGGGTGGATTTGGATGGAGGTTTCATTTTGAAGCTCAGGCCCGAAGGTCGAGTGCATTGAGGATAAGATCATGCACCTCCACATTCTGCATGAAGGCTAGGATTCCGGGGATTCCGGGGATTCGTCCGAACGGTCTTAGTGCATCTTAGCTCCGCTGTCACGAAAACAGAAAGGCGCGATGAATGACTTTGATGCCCCCCCCTTGCTCCCTCCGGCCCAAGGCCCCGGTCGGTGGGAGTTCGGTGACACGGCTAAGGAGCAAACGGATCACTTGTCAACGGCCGAAGACCGAGTGAGCGGCGACAAGCTGATTGGCAAAATCGCGGGCATCCTCGGATTGTTCCTGGTTCAAATCTGCCCCATTGGCATCGAAAGCAATCATGGCTTCGACGTCGTCAGGTAAAGTGAGGAGCTTTTCGATTGCGGGTTCGGTGCTCATAGGATGACGCTAAGAAAATCGAGATAAAGGCGTATTACTTTCCCGTCGTAGGTGGCCGCGAGATGAACCCATCGTCCTTTAGGCAGAGGTTCCGAGGCCGTCAACGATGGCTCCACGGAGTCATTGAAATTTGAAAGGAGGGCTTGCCGCCCTGGAGACCTAAGCGGAAGCTAGTGGAAGGGCTGGCGCTGAACACCCGATTCAACATCCACCGGTCATTCTGTCCGGCCGCATCGGTTCTCACACGACACTCGATGGTAAGAGCGGGGAGGTCCGAGAGCCGGGTGGGGTCCCGCACGGTAACTCCAGTTCATCGCAAAGAAGAGCGCTGCCCACCCATCCGGGGATGCAGCGCGATTTCTCCATCGCACCCCCGAGCCGGTGACCGGAAACGTCGTGTGCAGAGAACGGGTCTGTTATTCTCGTTTCGTCTTCCCTTCGGAAGTCATGAGGAAGGCTACGAGATCGCGCAATTCGCGGTCTATCAGGGAAAGCGCGAGTCCGGCGGGCATGAGGGATGTGTCGAGTTCGGCAATGGAGTCCAGTTCCTCCAGTTCGAAGGTCAGGGAGTGGCCGTTGACATCCTTGACGCGCTCGCGGGTGTAGGACTGCATTCGGATGCCGACGATGGTGCGACCGTCTTTCAGGGTGACAGCCCGGGGCAGGTATTCAGGCGCGATCTGACGGCTCGGCTGCAGGATGCTTTCGATCAGCCCATCGCGTCCGCCTCCGGCCTCCACGTTGCCGAGGTCCGGTCCCAGGCTTCGGCCGCGTCCCTCGTGCCGGTGGCAGTTTGCGCAGAGAGCGATGGAGGAGTGGTGAAAGACCCTCGATCCCGCCGACAGATCCGGTTCGCCCGGG
>Ga0209573_1003222_pt1 | contig 18506 bp, 13 predicted proteins | sample TNRBio252014_DNA_FD_185870 | JGI IMG/M metagenome (GOLD analysis project Ga0209573, IMG submission 185870) | Wastewater treatment Type I Accumulibacter community from EBPR Bioreactor in Madison, WI, USA - TNR Reactor_6/25/2014_ DNA (SPAdes)... | ecosystem: Engineered > Bioreactor > EBPR >...
GCGGTGATCTTCGCGATTGGCGCGGCCATCTGCGCGACTGCGCCGGTCATGCCGGTCTTTCTGACTGGCCGCCTTGTGCAGGGCATCGGCGGCGGCGCCTTGGTCTCGCTCGCCTTCGTCTCCGTTGAGCGGCTGTTTCCACCTCGCATCCGGCCGCAATTGTTCGGCATCATGTCAGCCATCTGGGGAGTCGCCGCCTTCACCGGCCCGCTGCTCGGCGCGGTCGTCGCGGAGATGTTTAACTGGCGCTGGGCTTTCGCCATCTTCACACTTGCGGGCTTGAGCATGGCGACGCTTGCCTACCGCGTTCTGGCGACGCCAAAGGCGGCAAGCCAGACAAGCGAGCGCGCGCCGCCTTTCCCATACGCAGCGTTGCTGGTGCTCACTGCCAGCGTCGTGATGATCGCCAGCGCCGGCGTCAACATCCAGCCCCTACGCTCCGGCCTGCTTCTGACGGCAGGGCTGTTTGGGCTCATCCTGTTCTTTCGGCTTGACGCCGCGCGGCCCGCCTCGCGCCTGTTTCCAAGCAAACCGTTCGACCTGAAGACCCGGCTCGGATCCGGCATGGTCATGGTCGCGGCGCTGTCGGTCTCCACCTGTTCACTGGTCGTCTATGGGCCGCTGCTTCTGACCACACTGCATGGCATGTCCTTGATCGCCACAGGCTATCTCATCGCCGCCGAATCCATCTCCTGGTCAATTCTGTCGATTATCGTCGCCAACGCCCAGCCACGACACGAACGCGCCATCATTCTGTTGGGGGTATCGATGATTGCGGCGGGCGTAGCCGGCTTCGCCTATGCAGTACCCGACGGGTCGGTCCCGCTCCTGCTGGGCTGTGCAATATTGCAGGGTGGAGGGTTCGGCATCGCCTGGCCGTTTGTCACCCGCATGATTGTCGCTGCGGCCCCGCCTGGCGAAAGCACCATCGCCTCGTCCGGCGTTCCCGCCATGCAGCGTATTGGCTATTCCGTCGGCGCCGCCAGTTGCGGCCTTGTCGCCAACGCCGCGGGCTTCAGCGAGGGCCTGACGCGAGACGCCGCCGCCAATGTCGCAGTGTGGGTATTTCTGGCTTTCCTGCCGCTGGCTCTGGTCGGCGTCCTTGCAGCGGCGAGACTGGTCCTTGCCGGGCGCCGGGCACCACACAATGGCGCTTAGAGTCCAACGCTCCAACAACAAAAAGCCCGGCGTGCGAACCGGGCATTTTCATTCTCGCTCTATCGGAACTCAGTGATCGAGCGCCTTGACGATTTCTTCGGTCATCTTCTTGGCGTCGCCGAGCAGCATCATGGTGCCGTCCTTGTAGAACAGCGTATTGTCGATGCCGGCATAGCCGGAGCCGAGAGAGCGTTTGACGAAGAGGCAGGTGCGGGCCTTGTCGACGTCGAGGATCGGCATGCCATAGATCGGCGAGGACTTGTCGTCGCGCGCCGACGGGTTGGTGACATCGTTTGCGCCGATGACATAGGCGACATCGGCCTGGGCGAACTCGGAATTGATGTCTTCGAGCTCGAACACCTCGTCATAGGGCACATTGGCTTCGGCCAGAAGCACGTTCATGTGGCCGGGCATGCGGCCAGCGACCGGATGGATCGCGTATTTCACCTCAACGCCCTTTTCCTTCAGCTTGTCGGCCAGCTCGCGCAGCGCATGCTGCGCCTGCGCCACCGCCATGCCATAGCCGGGAACGATGATCACCTTTTGCGCATTGGCCATCAGATAGGCCGCGTCGTCGGCGGCGCCGGTCTTGACCGTGCGCTGAACGCCGTCATCGACGGCAGCCGCCGTTTCGCCGCCAAACCCGCCCAAAATGACCGAGATGAAGGAGCGGTTCATGCCCTTGCACATGATGTAGGACAGGATCGCGCCCGACGAGCCGACCAGCGCGCCGGTGATGATCAGCGCCAGATTGCCCAGCGTGAAGCCAAGTGCGGCCGCCGCCCAGCCCGAATAGGAGTTGAGCATGGAAACGACCACCGGCATGTCCGCGCCGCCAATCGGGATGATCAGCAACACGCCCAGCGCCAGCGAAGCCAGCACGATCAGCCAGAAGATCGACTTGGCTTCAGTGGTGACCAGAAGCACGATCAGCACCACCAGGGCTGCGCCCAGCGCGATATTCACGACATGGCGGGCCGGCAGGAGGATCGGCTTGCCCGACATGCGTCCGTCCAGTTTCAGGAAGGCGATGACCGAGCCTGTGAAGGTGATTGCGCCAATCGCCACGCCCAGCGCCATTTCCACCAGCGCCTGGCTGTGAATGTCGCCTTCCGTGCCGATGCCGAACGAGGTCGGCGCATACATGGCGGCGGCCGCCACCATGACGGCGGCAAAACCGACCAGCGAGTGGAACGCTGCGACAAGCTGCGGCATCGACGTCATGGCGATGCGCCGCGCAGTCACCGCGCCAACGCTGCCGCCAATAGCCAGCCCAAGCAGGATCAGCAAAAAGCCGCTCCAGGACGGCGTCGCCAGCGCCAGCGTCGTCAGGATGGCGATCGCCATGCCGATCATGCCGTAAAGATTGCCCTGACGGCTGGTCGTCGGATGCGAAAGCCCGCGCAGCGCCAGAATGAACAGAATGCCCGAGACGAGATAGAGGAAGGATGCGAAGTTGACGCTCACGATCAGCGCTCCTTCTTCTTGTACATGGCCAGCATGCGCTGGGTGACCAGGAAGCCGCCGAATATATTGACCGAGGCCAGCACCAGCGCGACAAAGCCGAAGCCGGTCGCAAGCCCCGAGGCCGAAATGCCCACCGCCAGCAGCGCGCCGACCACGATCACCGACGAGATCGCGTTGGTGACGGCCATCAATGGCGTATGCAGCGCCGGCGTCACCGACCAGACCACGTAATAGCCGACAAAGATCGCCAGCACGAAGATCGCAAAGCGGAAGATGAACGGGTCGATCGCCCCGCCGCTCGCGCCATGGGCGGCCGCGCCGGCAGCGTCAGCCACGCCGGAATTGATGGCGTTCTCCAGGCCAATGCGGGCCGCATCAAGCTGTTCGAGAACCTGTTCGAGCGCAGACTTTTCCATCACGCCTTCCCCTTCTTTACAGCAGGCTTTTTGGCAGCCGCCTTTTTCGCCGGCGCTTTCTCAGCCGCATCGTCCGCCTTGACCGGAGCCGCCGCCTCAGCCTTCACAAAATTGGCGTGCACCACCTTGCCGCCATCCGTCAGCATGGTCGCCTTCACCAGTTCATCGTCGCGATTGATCTTCAGCGCCCTGGCTTCCTTGTCGACCATCGTCTCAAGGAATGCGAACAGGTTCTTGGCGTAAAGCAGCGAGGCCGACGCCGCGATGCGGCCAGGCACGTTCAGGTGGCCGACAATCTTCACATTGTTCGCCGTCGTCACGATCCTGCCAGCCTGCGCCCCCTCGACATTGCCGCCGCGCTCGACTGCAAGATCGACCAGAACCGAGCCCGGCTTCATCGAGGCCACCATCTCTTTCGACACCAGCCTCGGAGCCGGCCGGCCCGGGATCAGCGCCGTGGTGATGACAATATCCTGCTTGGCGATGTGCTCGGCAGTCAGCGCCGCCTGCTTGGCCTGATAGTCTTTCGACATTTCCTTGGCGTAGCCGCCAGCCGTCTCGGCCTGTTTGAACTCGTCATCCTCGACCGCAATGAACTTCGCGCCAAGCGAGGCGACCTGTTCCTTCACAGCCGGGCGCACGTCAGTGGCCGTCACCACCGCGCCCAGACGCCGCGCCGTTGCGATCGCCTGCAAGCCCGCCACGCCGACGCCCATGATGAAGATCCTGGCCGCCGGGATCGTGCCCGCAGCCGTCATCATCATCGGCAGCGCACGGTCATATTCATAAGCCCCGTCAAGAACCGCCTGATAACCGGCCAGATTGGCCTGTGAGGACAGAACGTCCATCACCTGCGCGCGCGTAATGCGCGGCATCAACTCCATCGCAAAGCCGCTCACGCCGGCTCTGGCCATCGCGCCAAGTTCCGCCTCATGGCCATGCGGGTCCATGATGGCCAAAACAGCCGCGCCCGCCTTGTAACCCTTCAACTCGCCATCCGTGGGGCGGCGCACTTTCAAAACAATGTCCGCCTTGCCGGCATCCGCAGCCTTGCCGATCCCCGCCCCCGCCTTGGCGAAATCCTCGTCCGTAATGCGCGACAGAACCCCCGCCCCGCTCTCAACAACAACCTCAAAACCAAGACCAAGGAGCTTCTTGACCGTTTCCGGAGACGCCGCGACACGACTCTCGCTCGCGTCGAGTTCTCGCGGAATGAAGACTGTTTGTGCCACACTGTCCCCCAATATCTGATGGCCGGCGCTCCGGAAGCGCCCGTGTTCGTGCGGGCGGCGCCCTAACGAAGCGCTATGGCGCCAGCGACGAAGACGACGCCGCCTAAAACCAGGCTGAACAGCAGGTTCACAAAGCCGCCACTGGTGGCGAAGAAAAAGAACGCCATGAACACAAGCAGCGCGACGCAAAAAAGCGTGCCATATTTAGCCAAAGCGAGGAACCCGCTATAGGTCTGCTCATGCTCCCGATAGTCCATTGCCGCGCCGACTTCGACGGGACCGCTGGGTGAATTATCGGCCATGGCTGCCCTCTCTCAATGTGCCTGTCTACTAGCGCATAGCGAAAAGCTGCCCACAGGGCAATGGTGCGTTTGTCGCGCGTGCAACATGCAAGCGTTCGAATTCTCTCTTGCGGATCGTTATATGGATATCGATTTTTTTGCTGGCTGAATTGCCTATGATAGCCAGCGCTTGCGCCGTTTGTAGTGCTTGACATCCTTGAATGATCTGCGGCCCTCGCCGCCAACGCCGAGATAGAACTCTTTGACGTCTTCATTTTCGCGCAGCGCTCTGGCCTCGCCATCAAGCACGATGCGACCGGACTCCAGAATGTATCCATATTTGGCGTAACGCAGGGCAACATTGGTGTTTTGCTCCGCCAGAAGAAATGAGACGCCCTGCTCTTCGTTGAGCTTGTGCACAATCTCGAAAATCTCCTCGACCAGTTGCGGGGCGAGGCCCATCGACGGTTCGTCAAGCAGGATCATCTTGGGCCGGCTCATCAACGCCCGGCCGATCGCAGTCATCTGCTGCTCGCCGCCGGAAGTATAGCCAGCCTGGCTCGCGCGGCGCACCTTCAGCCGTGGAAAATACTGATAGACCAGTTCCAGATCCGCATTGATCGCGGCATTGCCGTCGCGCCGCGTGAACGCGCCTGTCAACAGATTATCCTCAATCGAAAGGTGTCCAAAGCAGTGCCGTCCCTCCATCACCTGAATGCAGCCACGCCGCACCAGCTCGTTTGGCGACAAAGACTGAACCTGCGCCCCCTCAAACTCGATTGTGCCCTTCGTCACCTCGCCGCGTTCGGCATGCAAAAGATTGGAGATCGCCTTGAGCGTCGTCGTCTTGCCCGCGCCATTGGCGCCTAAAAGCGCCGTGATGCCGCCGCGTTGCACATTCAGTGAAACACCCTTGAGCACAAGGATGACGTGATCGTAGATCACCTCGATATTGTTCACCGAGAGAATCGGCTGCGCAAGCTCAGGCAGTTTTTCAGCGGTGGCGGTCATCATCGCTCCGGGAATGACTCCCTCCCCGTTTGCGGGGAGGGAGCAAATTCATATCTAAGTCTACTGGCAGGTTTGAGTTGCCCAAGGCTGGTTGGCGTCGGCGTATTCTTTCGCCTTCACCGCAGCCAGCGCATCGATCGTGGCGCGGTCGGCCTGCTTGATCTCGTCGCTTGCCTTTACGAATTTTGCGCCGTCCCATTCGATGATCCAGCCACCGCCGTGACCGGTATGGTTCTGGCAGCTCGTTGAGAACGGCACCACCATGCCGTCCAGGCCAAGCTCGGTCAGACGGGCCTGGTCAAACTTCACGTTTTGAAGACCCCAGCGAAACTGCTCCGCGTTGAGTGTCTTGGCGTTGAAGTTTTTCTGTGCTGCCGAAGCGGCTTCCACCATGATTGCGGAAAGGATCACGCCACGCTGGTAGAACACAGTGTCGAACTCGCCCGACGCAGCATCGATTTTCGACTTTCCAGCATCGACAACAAGCTTCTTGATGTCTTGCATGGACTTGGATTGCGAATTCGGGAAGCTGAAGGACACGGCGCGGTAGCCCTTACCCTTGTCACCGACCAACTTGAGGTCCGCGTCATGTCCCGACCACCAGATGCCCAGGAACTGGTTCATCGGGTAGCCGGTCTTGGCCGCCTCTGTCAGTGCGCCGCCATTCATGGCGCCCCAACCCCACATCAATACAAAATCCGGCTTTTCACGGCGAATCTGCAGCCACTGCGCCGACTGGTTCTGCATTTCTTTCAGTCCGACCGGGATCGGCAAAAGTGTGAACCCATGCTTCTTGGCGTATTCTTCCAGAAGCGGAATAGGTTCCTTGCCGTAGGGATGGTCGAGATGCAGCAGCGCGACCTTCTTGCCCTTCAGATTGTCAAGATTGCCGTCCGCTATCGTGTTGAGCAAGATCGACGCGCCGTCCCAATAGGATGATGGCGGGTTGAAGGCCCATTGGAACGTCTGGCCATCCTGCATTGCCGAAAACCCGTAACCGGCGGCAAAGACCGGAACCTTGTCGACATTCGCCTTTGGCAGAACCTGCAGCGTGATGCCGGTGGACCAGGGCTGGATGACGAGCGTGTTGGCCTTGAATTTCTCGTAGCACTCAACGCCCTTTTCGGTGTTGTAGCCCGTTTCGCACTCTTCGCCGTTCAGCTTGACGCCGTTCAGCCCCCCGTCCCGCTCGTTCAGCATTGTGAGATAGTCAAGCTGGCCATTGGCAAGCGGAATGCCGCTCGTCGCAAACGGGCCGGTGCGGTAGGTGAAGTTGGGCAGGTTCAACTGATCCTGCGCCATTGCGGGAGCGACATGGGCCGTGCAGGCCACGAGAGCGGCGCCAAGCAACGCGGTCTTGTAATTCGTCATTGAAGTTCCTCCACTATTGTTTTTGCAGTCTTCCATTTGGCCCGCCCGTCCTCCTCAATGCGGGAAAGGCCACATGATCAGTTTTTCGCGTATGATCTGCCAAAAACGAGCCAGACCATGCGGTTCAATAATCAAGAACAGAATGATGGTCGCGCCGACGATCATATGCTCGACCGTCGATGATGAAATAGACAGCCCGAAAAAGGCTGGCAGCGTGCCAATGATGACTGGCAAGGCGACAATCAGGATGGCGCCGAGATAGTTGCCCAGGATCGAGCCCAACCCGCCGATGATGGCAATGAAAAGAACCCGGAATGACAGCGGGATGTCGAAAAGGTTCGGCTCAGCCGCCCCGCGCCAGAGAAAGACGAACAGAGCTCCAGAGACACCGACAATATATGACGATACTGCGAAAGCCGAGAGTTTGGCTCTCATCAAATTGATCCCGACCAGTTCGGCGGCGATGTCCATGTCACGCACCGATTTCCACATGCGCCCGATGCGACCGCGCGTTATGTTGATGGCGAGCCAGGTGATCAGCGTCACCACGATCAGCACAAAATAGTATTTTGTCACCGGCGACGCGCCCGGACCGGCAACGGTAAAGCCGAACATTTCGATGTTGGGCACCTGGATCGCGCCCGAAGCGGCGTAGTTATAGAGCCAGGCCCATTTCTCAAACAGCCACACCAGGAAGAATTGCGCGGCGAGTGTTGCGATAGCCAGGTAGAATCCCTTGATCCGCAGCGACGGCAGGCCGAAGGCTACACCGACGGCGGCCGAGAAAAAGCCCGACAGCGCAATCGCAATGACGATGTTCATTTCGGGGAAAATCGTTATCAGCTTGTAGCAGGCATAGGCGCCGACGCCCATAAACGCGCCGGTTCCCAGCGACAATTGCCCGGCGTAACCGGTCAGGATGTTGAGGCCGAGCGCTGCAAGCGAATAGATCAAAACCGGAACCAGCAGCGCGTTGATGGTGAATTCGCTCGCCGTCAGCGGGAACACCACAAAGGCCACAAACAGGATGATCATTAATAGCCACGCATCCTGCTTGACAGGAAACAGCGCATGGTCGGCGGCATAGCTGGTCTTGAACTGGCCGGCGGTACGGTAAAGCATCAGATCACACCCGCTCGATGATTTTTTCGCCGAACAGGCCCTGCGGTCTGAACAGCAGCACAATCAGCGCAAACATGAAGGCAAACCAGGTTTCGGTGTTGCCGCCAAGCAGCGGCTGACCCCAGTAGATCTCGAACAGCTTCTCGAGAATGCCTATCATCAGCCCGCCGATAATGGCCCCCGACACGGATTCCAGCCCACCCAGCATCAGCACCGGGAGCGCCTTGTACGCAATTACCTCCAGCGCAAACGAAACACCGGCGCGCGCGCCCCACACAATACCGGTAGCCAGCGCAATCACGCCGGCAATGAACCACACCAGAACCCAGATGGTGGACAGCGAAATGCCTACCGAAAGCGCGGCCTGATGATCGTCGCCCAGGGCGCGGATGGCGCGTCCCATCTTCGATTTATTGAGGAACAGGAGCAGCACCAGCACCAACAGGATGGCGCCGATGACTGCGGTCAGGTCTTTCTGTTCGATCAAAACGAACCCGCCGAACGGCTCAAAGGTAAAACTGCCTGTCGGAATGCCCAGTTGCTCGGTGATCATCACCTTGTTTTCGCCGCCGAAGATAATCTCGCCGAACCCGATCAGAAAAAGGGTGATGCCGATCGTGGCCATGAAAAGGATGATGTCAGGCTGATTGACCAGCGGCCGCAGCACCACACGTTCGATCACAGCAGCCAGGACAAACATGACGCCGAGCGTCAATACCAGCGCGATATAGGCAGGAACGCCCTTCTCGTGCAGGCCGACCAGCGTCAGCGCCGCGAACACGACCATGATCCCCTGCGCAAAATTAAAGATGCGCGACGATTTGTAGATCAGCACAAAGCCAAGCGCGATCAGCGCGTAAAGCACGCCCGATACCAACCCCTCCCACAGCACCTGCATCAGAAAGTCCGGCGCCGACACCATGTCCTGGAATGGCTTGACGAACCAGTTGTACAGCGTCTCCATTCCGCCCCCCTAATGCGCCACGCCGAGATAGGCGTCGATCACCGCCTGGCTCGCTTTCACTTCTTCCGGCACGCCGTCGGCAATCTTTTTGCCGTAGTCGAGCACCACCACCCGGTCCGACAGGTCCATGACAACGCCCATATCGTGTTCGATCAGACAGATCGTCGTGCCGCGCTGCTGGTTCACGTCGACAATGAAGCGGCTCATGTCCTCTTTTTCCTCAAGGTTCATGCCCGCCATCGGCTCATCTAGCAAAAGCAGCGACGGCTCCATCGCCAGCGCCCGGCCAAGTTCGACCCGCTTTTGCAGGCCGTAGGGCAGTTTGCCCACCGGCGTCTTGCGGATGTGCTGAATCTCCAGAAAGTCGATTATCTCCTCGACCTTCTCACGGTGTTCGATTTCTTCGCGCAGCGCCGGCCCATGCCACAAGAGCTGCCAGCCAAGGCCGCGGTTCATATGCACTGAACGGCCAGCCATGATGTTGTCGAGCGTCGACATGCCTTTAAACAGCGCGACGTTCTGAAAGGTGCGGGCAATGCCCTGGGTCACCGCCTGATGTGGCTTCATGGCGCGGCGCTCAACGCCACGAAAGACGATTACGCCCTCCTGCGGCGTGTAGAAGCCGTTGATGACATTGAGCATCGACGTCTTGCCCGCGCCATTCGGCCCGATAATGGCGCGTATCTCGCCCTTGCGCACGTCAAACGAGATGTCGGTGATCGCCTTGACCCCGCCGAAACGGAGCGAAACGTTGCGCACATCCATCAACAGTTCGCCGGGTTTAATGCCGTCGCCGGACGCCGCAACGATTTGGCTACGCGCATTCATTCTGCGGCCTCGCGCAGCGGTTCGACAGGATGGACCCGTGCGTCCTCGATCTTGACTGTGGCCCGGATACGGCCCTTGCGGCCGTCCTCATAGGTCACTTCCGTATCGATGAATTTCTCCTTCGCCCCGTCATAGAGCGCGTCAATCAGCGGCGCATAGCGCTCGGCGACAAAGGCCCGGCGCACCTTCAGCGTTCGCGTCAGTTCGCCGTCATCGGCGTCCAGTTCCTTGTGCAGCACCAGAAAACGCTTGATCTGCGCACCGGCCATCATCGGCTCGCGGGCCAGCCGTCTGTTGGTTTCTTCAACGTGGCCGGCGATGATTTTGTAGACCAGCGGGTGGCCGGCCAGTTCCTGATAGGACGCATAAGCGATGTTGTTGCGCTCGGCCCAGTTGCCGACTGCCGTCAGGTCGATATTGATGAAGGCCGAAGCAAAATCCTCACCATCGCCAAATGCCACCGCCTCCTTGATATTGGGAAAAAACTTCAGCACGTTTTCGATATACTTCGGCGCAAACAATGCGCCTGACTTCAACTTGCCGACATCCTTGGCGCGGTCGATGATCCGCAGTTGCCCGTCCTTTTCAAAGAAGCCTGCATCGCCGGTCTTGATAAAACCATCGTCGGTCATCACCTCGGCGGTCTTGTCCTCCATGCCGTAGTAACCGGAGAACATACCGGGCGATTTGAACAGCACCTCGCCGCTTTCCGAAATGCGGATATCGACATTAGGCGCCGCCGGCCCGACAGTATCGGCGCGCACAGCGCCATCCTTTTGGGCAGTCACATAGAGGAATGCTTCGGTCTGGCCATAAAGCTGCTTGAGATTGATGCCGAGCGATCGGAAAAACGAGAACAGATCCTGACCTATCGCCTCGCCCGCAGTATAGGCAACGCGGATATTCGACAGGCCGAGCACATTCTTCAGCGGCCCGTAGACCAGAAAGTCGCCGATGCCATAGGCAAGCCGCCCGGCCAGCGGCGCCGGCCTTCCCTCAAGGAGAGCCTCGCCATATTTGCGGGCCACCTCCACATAGTGGTTGAACATCCAGCGCTTGAGCCAGCTCGCATCCTCCATCCGAATACGCACATTGGTCAGCAGCGTTTCAAAAACGCGCGGCGGCGCAAAATAGAATGTCGGCGCTATTTCGCGCAGATCTTGCGCAACAGTTTCCGCCCCTTCCGGGCAATTGACACAGAAGCCCGAGACATAACCCTGTGCGTAATTGAGATAGTGGTCCCCGACCCAGGCCAGTGGAAGGTAAGCCAGAACGCTGTCATTTTCGGTTAGTTTGTCAAAGACGACCGTGTCGACGGCCGCCGCCACAGCATGGGATCCCTTGATCATCACGCCTTTGGATCGCCCGGTAGTCCCGGAGGTGTAGAGCATAACGGAGATATCGTCGCCGCTGCCAGCGCGGACATTGTCTTCCCACGCTTTCGCCAGACCCGGATCAGGCTTGCGAAGGTCGACGCCGCGTTGCTCGACTGCCGCGAAGTCGTAAAGCCCCTCCCTGTCATAGTCCTGCAATCCACGCGGCTCATCAAAGATGATGTATTCGAGATGTGGTATCTCGCTCGCGAAGGACTGGATCTTGTCGACCTGCTCCTGATCCTGGACAATCGCAAAACGCACGCCGGAATTGTTCAAGACATAGGCCAGTTCTTCGGCGACCGCGTCCGCATAGACCGGAACCGGAATAGCGCCCAGGGACTGCACCGCAGTCATCGCCCAGTAAAGCCTTGGCCGATTGGCGCCGACGATTCCTACGCGCTCGCCCCTTTTCAGGCCAAGCTCCTGAAATCCCAGCGCAAAGTCGCGAATATGACCGAGCTGCTGCGCCCAGGTCCAAGTCTGCCAGATACCGTAATCCTTGTGACGCATTGCAGGCTGCGCACCGAAGCGCTCTGCGTTGCGGAGCAGATACTTCGGAAACGTGTCCATAACGATGCCGCCGGCTTGCGCCGTTGCACTCATGTCCAATGCTCCTCCCGTACTGCTTGGCCGCAGTTTTGATTTACTATCGCCACTTTGGACGGTTGTGGCAATTGAGCCATTCGGATGATCCGACTGTCTGCTCGACTGTCAGACTAAGGCAATAAACAGCGATCGCAACGCCGCTCTTGACAGACGGAGGATCACATTGTCTGGTGCAATAGGTTTTTGTGCGCGCGATAGAACGTCAGTTCCCGAACATGGCCAATTTGTCGACATCAAATATGTCGATCGCACCGCGTTCGACGCGGATAAGACCCGCAGTTTGAAGCGTCGAAAGGCTGCGATTGACCGTCTGGCGCGACACCGCCGCTAGCAGGCTCAAATCTTCCTGTGTGATTTCGATTCGATTGTGGACGTCGGGGTTGAGAATCGGATTGCATAGCCAGGCTAGATGCCGCGCAACTCTCGCTTCCGGGGCCAGTAGCCGGTCATATTCGGTCGCCGCGATGAATTGCGCCAGACGCTCATTGAGCTGTCGCACCAGGAAACGGTTGAAGCCAACGCTGTTCTCACACAGCCACGTAAAGGTCGAAGCATTCATCAGCAGCAGGCGGGTCTCGCGGATCGCGACGAGGTCATATTTACGCGGTTCGCTCTTGAGCACGGAGCCCTCGCCGAACCAGCCCCCGGCGCCAATCCCGGCAAATGTAATCGCCTTGCCGCTTCGGGCGATCGAACTCATTTTGACGAGCCCGTCCACAACGCCGGTCCAATAGTCGAAGCGGTCGCCGCGGTGACACAGATAGCTGCCTTTGCCAAAGGAGCGCTCAACGACGCCACTACTGGCGCGCACCAGTTCCTCACGCGAAAGATCGCGCGCCCAGATAACCGATTCGATCTGTTCGGGTTTCATGCCGCAACATTAGAGCGGTTTAAAGCAGGATGTAATCGCCTACCTGATTTCAGGCTGCTTCGGAGACGTATTTCGCAGTTGGCAAGACGGTGAGCGGCACATCTTCAGCCTTGTCGCCAAACAACATCCGCTGCTCGCTTTTGGTCGAGCGCATGAACGGGAAGCGGTCCAGCACCCGAGTGAGATTGTCCCCACATGGCGTCTCGTACAGGAACCTTGGCACGACAAGACCGGGATACGGCGTCGGGCCGGCGATGCAGCTGGCGCCGAACATGCGCTTGTAGAATGCCGTATGGTCCGGCTTGATCGCCGAAAGGCAGGAAGTCTGGCCAAAATAGGATGAAGCTACCAGAGCCAGACGAATGGTCAGGAATGGTATCGACATTGGCGATGGCGCAATATCCTGAAAGGCGGCAAAGCGCGTTCCATCAATAAAGGTCTCTCCTTGAGCGACCCGGTCGGCCAGCGCCTCTGGGAACGTGTCATAGGCCGGAGCATAGGGAAACTCGCGGCTAATCAGGTGCAACCGCATCGTGCTCATCAGCTCGCCGTCGTAATAGACCGCAAACCGGTAAGAATTCGGAAGATTGTCCCAGCGGTCTTCCAGCATGCCCGACGGATCGGCGTTCACCATGCCGGCACGCAAAAATGAATCGTAGCGAAGTCGGTAAATCGCCTCGAGATCTTCGCCCGCCGATACGCGTCTGTACTCAACATGCTCAAGCTGTTCGAGTATCGACTGGTTAAAAACGTCAGCGCTACGAGTGGTCTGCGTAGTCGTCAATTCTGCTGAAAACACCCCTGCCACGCCACTTCCCCTCTACCCACCAGGGCATAGTAGCCGAGTCCGATTTGCAAACAATCAGTAAATTTTGAAATTCGTGTATACCCTTCATTAAGGTTAACATTGCAATTTCAGATTGCATGCCGGTCATTCACACATGGATGCTGACATGGCTCTGCCGCGCACAATGTCGCTGAGCCCTAATATTCCTTGGTCGTAGTGACGATTAATATATTAGTTGGAAACGACGCTGAACTTGCGCGGAGGCCGCTTGCCCTTGATCGTTGCGTGGTCCGCAAACGGCCAGGCAGTGGTCGACATGGTCTCGATACCCGAAGCTGTCAGGGCTGCGCCAAACAGAAATCCCTGAACCAGATCCGGCTTAACCTCAGCGGCAAGCAGTTTGAGCTGGTCGAAGGTTTCGACGCCTTCAACCGTAACCGCCATGTCCAGACGGTGCGACATCTGGACAATGCTCTTGAGCAATTGCAGAGACCGGCTGTCTTCCAGCACGTCAAGCAAGAAACTGCGGTCGATCTTGATTTTGTCAAGCATCAGCCTGTGCAGGTAGCTGAGGCTCGAATAGCCGGTCCCGAAATCATCAAGCGCGATCCGCACGCCTATACGACGCAATTCTTCAACATACCGGCGCGCCGACGATTTGTCATTCAACAGCGAGGTTTCCGTCATCTCGATTTCCAGTCGTTCAGGCGCCAGACCTGTGGACCGTAGAACCTCGGATACGGTCTCAACCACAGACTCGACAAAATCCTTGGCGGAGAGGTTGACCGAAACGCCAATCGGCTCCGGCCATTTGGCGCAATCGGTGCAAGCCTTTTCAAGCACGAAGGCGGTAATTTCCGAAATGATCCCCATCTCTTCCGCCAAAGGAATGAACACAGCGGGCGATATCTGGCCAAGCTCGGGATGATCCCACCGGCACAGCGCTTCGCAACTCGCAATCTTGAGCGATCCGATTGCGACGATCGGCTGATAGACGACCCGCAGCCCCCGCGATTTGATGGCGGCGCGCAGGTCAGCCTTCATCATCTGGCGCAGACGGAACGAATGCTCCATCGCTTCTTCAAACAACGCCCACCCGTCCTTGCCGTTCGCCTTTGCCTCCTGCAGGGCCAGATCGGCGCGAACAGTCATGGCGTCAACATCGGCGTCCTGCGCCTTGACCATGACGGCGCCGCCGCTGACCTGAAGCCGCAGCCTGCTACCGTAAACATCCACATCTTCGCCCAGACGCACGCGAAGAGCATTGATAAACCGGCCCAGCGCATCGCGATCCTCGACATTGTCGCAGAACACGACAAACTCATCTCCGCCAAGCCGCCCCACCACCACATCATCCGAGGCGAAGGGCGACAGCCTTTGGCCGACAGCGCGGATCAACTGGTCGCCGGCGGGGTGACCCAGCGAATCGTTGAACGCCTTGAAATCGTCTAGATCAAGGATTGCCAAGGCGCAGTTCCGGTCGCGGTTTCCGCCGGCCAGCCGCTCAACGAGCAGTTCATGAAAATAGCCCCTGTTCGGCAGTTCGGTCAGACTGTCAAACCGCGCCATGGTGCTGATGCGCTGCGCCGCTCGCACACGCTGCGTAACATCCTCAAAGATCACAACACCCAGGTCGTTGTCGCCCTCGCGGGTAGAAAACTCGAACGAACGCCCGTCTGCCAGCGCAATAATCAATTTGCGGTCAAAACCCTGATGGAGCGCGTCCATCAGCTGTTGGGTAGTGTAGCGGCACCGCTCCCGGTCCAGCAGTCCGGCGGCCACGATGCGGCCCATGAGCGCCTCGATGGAACGCCCTGTCATGGCTTCGACGGAACCCATCCCGATCAGATGCGCAGCTTCAGCATTTGCGACAATAACCTTGCCTGTGCTGTTAAACATCAGCAGGCCCTGCGGCATCGTGTTCAGGGCGCGGTCAAAGCGCTGCGCCAACAGTCGAGATGTCTTTTGACCGACAATGGCCGAGAACAGCACCTGCCGTACATAGTCCGCACTGCCAACGGTTATGATCATGGTCGGCACAATCATCAGGCCCAGAATGGCATAGGCGAGATCGCCGCGAAGCAGGAAGGCTATCGCCGCCGGCCCGATGAATGTGACCGACAGAATTCGAACCATCCGGGGCGACCCGTAGTTGCGCGTCGCCACAGTGATCAGGGACGCCACCGCCATTGAGAGCGACGCGACTTCAGCATAGGGATTGGGATGAACATAGATGGAAGCGAAGCTGAAGGCTCCAACTGCCAAACCCTGCCAGCAACCGCGGATAATATAATCCTGTTCCCACTCGCGCGCGTGCTCAACGTCACGCAAGCGGCCTCCATTGGCATGAAACGCGCGAATTCCAAGATATCGCCACAGATTGGCGGCCAAGAGCAGCGGCGCAAACGCCAGAAAAGTTGCGAAACCGGTCTGCGCATAGGTAACAATGGCAACGATGCAATAGCTGACGCCGCCGACAATCAGAATGTGTGCATTGGCGAAGAGTGATGCGACAAACTGGACGTATACGTCGTCCGCAATCCCTTCGTTTTTACCCTTAAGCTGGGCCATTGAGTCCGCCTGCTGAAAGCAAACATTTTGCATGACGGGATTAAGATTAAGTTTAGCGACGACTAATGGCCGAAGTTACTCTGCAGCAGCGAGCCTGTTGGGCGTAATTTCGGCGTTAAAACGGCCAATCAACCGGGCCCGCTCGCCCTCGGCGCGTCGCATCGATTCGCGCCGCACATGGCCAAATCCGCGAATCAGCGAAGGCGTTGACGCGAGCGCAATCGCCGCCTCCAGATTCCCTGCCTGCAGCTGCCCCCCAATAAGGTCCAGGTCCGCTTCAAACGATTTCAGCAGCTGGCGTTCAGCACGCCGTTCTTCCGTCCTGCCAAACAAGTCGAACGAGCCGCCTCGGAGCCGCCTGAGCGACGAAAGCACGCGAAACGCCCTCATCATCCATGGGCCAAAAGTGGATTTACGCGGTTTTCCGTCAACTCCCGTCTTGCCCAGTACGGGCGGCGCAAGGTGAAATTCCAGCCGATCGTAGCTTTCAAACTCCCGGCCCAGCTGGCGCTGGAATGACCCGTCTGTATACAGTCGGGCGACCTCATATTCGTCCTTGATCGCCATCAGCTTGAAGAGGTTTCGCGCAACAGCGTCAGCCAGCGCGGTAGAGCCGGGAGACACGACTGCCTCGTGCGCGCGTATACTGTCGACACGCTCCCGATAGCGCCGGGCATACGCCCGATCCTGATAAGCAGCAAGGAAGTCCTCCCGGGCCTGGATAACATCATCCAGCGAACCGGCCGCAAAAATCGATCCTGCGCCAGCGTTGCCGTCCGCCACTATATCCCGAACCGCTGCCGGATCATGCCCTGCGCGGCGGCCCCAGCGAAACGCCGCGAGGTTCATGGCGACCGATTCGCCGTTCAGCTCGATGGCGCGTTCGATCGCTCCGGGCGCAAGCGGAACGCCTCCCATCTGGACGGCGATGCCAAGCAGGAACATGTTTGCGCCAATCGAATTGCCGAACAGGAACTTCGAGGCGGCGGATGCATCGAAAAAATGCGCTTGTTCTTCGCCCACTGCCGCGCGTATCGCCTTCTTCAGCCGCTCCACCGGAAGTGAAAAATCTGCCGACCGGGCAAAATCGCCCGGCATCACTTCAGCCGTATTGCAGATGAAGAGCGTCCTGTCTTCGCTGGCCGAGGCAAGCACCTTTTTGGCGCCGGACACGACCAGGTCGCAGCCAAGCACCAGATCGGCTTTGCCGGCCGAGACGCGGATAGCGCTGACATCCTCGGGCTTGGGCGCGATGCGCACATGGCTGAACACCGCACCGCCCTTCTGGGCGAGACCGGCCCTGTCGATCATGCCACAGCCCTTGCCCTCAAGATGAGCCGCCATGCCAAGTATTGCCCCAATGGTCACAACACCGGTGCCGCCGACTCCGTCGATGACGCAGGCCCAACCGGATCCGTCGAGCGCAAAGCCCTTGGGCTCAGGCACTCCTGCCAGAGGATCGCCGGCATTCGCCACGCCAGACGCTTTCCTTAGTTTGCCGCCATGCACCGTCACAAAGGACGGGCAAAAGCCGTTCACGCAGGAAAAATCCTTGTTGCAGCTTGACTGGTCGATGCGTCGCTTGCGGCCAAATTCGGTTTCAACTGGCTGGATCGAAACACAATTCGACTGGACGCCGCAGTCGCCACAGCCCTCGCAAACCAGTTCATTTATGATCACCCGCTTATCGGGATCAGGAAATGTACCGCGCTTGCGCCGCCTGCGCTTTTCAGCGGCGCAGGTCTGGTCGTAAATGAGGATCGATACGCCCTTTTCTTCTCGCAATTCACGCTGCACGAGATCAAGATCGTCACGATGGTGGATTGTCGTACCCGTCGGGAACGCAACTTTGAATTTGTCTGGTTCGTCCGTAACTACAGCAATCCGCTCGACGCCCTCGGCGCGCACCTGATGCGCAATCATGTCGACCGTGAGATTGCCGTCATGCGGTTGACCGCCGGTCATGGCCACCGCGTCATTGTACAATATCTTGTAAGTGACATTGGCGCCGGATCCGCGCGCAAAACGGATCGCAAGCGAGCCGGAATGATTATAGGTCCCGTCGCCTATATTCTGAAAAATGTGCTCGCGGGTCGAAAACGGCGCCTGGCCGACCCATTGCGCACCCTCGCCGCCCATCTGCGTGAAGCCATGGGTGTCGCGGTCCATCCAGAGCGCCATAAAATGGCAGCCGATTCCAGCTGCGGCAATTGAGCCATCCGGCACTTTGGTCGACGAGTTGTGCGGACAGCCAGAGCAGAAATATGGCGTGCGGGTTCCGACATCTTTGGCGTCGGCCAGCATCGCCTGATATTGCCTGAGGCGGTTGACCCGTGCGGCAATATCCTCGGAAGGTCCAACCACCTTCAACACCCGTTCGCCGATTGCGATGGCTATGTCGTTAGGATCGAGCGCGCCCTTGGCCGGAAAGAGCCAGGCGCCGCG
>Ga0209573_1003224_pt1 | contig 18492 bp, 14 predicted proteins | sample TNRBio252014_DNA_FD_185870 | JGI IMG/M metagenome (GOLD analysis project Ga0209573, IMG submission 185870) | Wastewater treatment Type I Accumulibacter community from EBPR Bioreactor in Madison, WI, USA - TNR Reactor_6/25/2014_ DNA (SPAdes)... | ecosystem: Engineered > Bioreactor > EBPR >...
AAGCTCGATTTCATATCCGCAGGCTCCGTTCCGGACGACTGCTGCTGGTAAAACATGGAGACCGAGTGGATTCTCATCAGGGGCGCGTGCAGTTAAGTGCATGGTTATCAGAAGACGACGGAGCCTCCTGGATCGGCGGGCTGATCCTAGATGAACGCAAAGGCGTTTCCTATCCGGACGGATTTCAGGCTCCGGATGACACGATCTTTATCTCGTACGATCGTAACCGGGCGACCGATGGCGAAGTCCTGCTCGCACGGTTCCACGAAGACGACATCCTTGCCGGAAAACTCGTTCGGCAGGATTCAAAGCTGAAGCTTGTGATCAGCCGTCCGCTGGGAAATCAGAGGAAACCAGTCCAGAACTAAGTCTTCACTGAAAGACACCCTGCCACCGTTCGAACTTCTGCCAGGATTTTCGCCGCCATTCAGGAATCACCCAAATCACCCAATCCAACAGAAACTCCACACGGAGAAGCGCACAGTCTCGGCTCCGATATTTCAGACCCGGAAGGCACCCGCGTTGATTGAGGGATGTATTCCGAAAGCGTAATCTGCGGACAATGCACCGCCTCGGATGTCCGGGGAATGTCGTGCTGTTATTCAGGATGTACTCGTTGCTCCGCAAAACGGCAATCCACTGAGTGTTGCCGTCGATAACCAGATGTGGATTGGCAGCGGATCAACTGTGCGATGTCTGCACAGAAGGAGTTGTCGGATGGTTGCTGTAAGAAGACAATTTGAGGGAATGCCGCGGTCCATTCGGCGCGTTGTGGGAAGTTTGTTCCTGGGAGCCGCCGTATGCGTGGCTGCCGCGTCGCCGGAAACTCATCTGCGGGCCACTCAGGAAGCGGCTGCGCCCCCGATGTTGGGGTGGGAAATCCCGGCGGACATTTCCGCAGAAGATATTGAGGATCTGGACCTGACCTTCGCTGAGCAGGTCAACCCGTTGATTGCCCGGTTATTCAATTCTGCAGAATCAACGGAATCGCGTCTGGCCGCCGCTGAAGAACTTCGAACACAGACCGACGCGTTATCAGGAGATTCCCTCGCGAAAAACGCGCTGAAGCGTCGACTTGCGCGTCGCGTTGAGTTGATCTCATCCGCCCTCACAGCATCGGACGTGAGCGACCTGGCTCCTTTGAAGGATGATCAGACGTCCAACGTTTCCACGGCTGTCGCAAACGCGCGAACGTCTCTTGGCAGCTTCGGGAACGGCGACGCATGGGTCAGCTATCTGCACCTTGAGGCCTTGCAGGGAACCGATCTGTCTGCCGAGGCGATGACAAAGACGCTGACAAACCTGATTCCCACGGATGCGATGAATGCGGAACAGCGAACCTTTCTGACTCGCCCTGCTCTTCAGGAGCTTCGCGCCGCACTGGAGTCAGCGCTCGCGGCTGTTTCCAATGATGACGAAGCAGCCGCTCGAACCGACCTGAAAGGTCGCATTCAGACCCTCGTGGATTCCGTGCTGGCATGGGAGAAAGAACCGCTGGGCGATCGAGCGGATACAGTTCGGCACTCCTGGCGAACGTTGCGCAGCCGCTTCCCGGCCGCAGCCGATGTGCTGCGTCCGGTCATTAATTCTCACCTCTTCAACCACAACGTGCATTTTGCCGTGTCGGAAGATCTTCTTTCACGGCTGGTGGCAGATTTCCGCACTGAACAGGGCAGCATTGCAGACTGCATTCTGGGTGCCTGGGTCACCGGAACTCAGACGACGACAGTTGATGTCGCCGTCGACATCGTTCCTTCAACGACGACAGCCCACTTCAATCTGAACGTCAAAGGAAATACCAGATCCAACACGCGGGCTCAGAAATCACCGGCTACCGTATGGACAAACGGAAATCACTATTTCTGGCTGAACCGAGCGGTCAGTTTCGACGGCCGTAAGATCACTGCCTCTCCGACGTCATTCAATGTGGACACGAACAGCCGCACGGTGGGCCTGGCGACGAAGTACGATCGGATTCCGATTATCCGTGGCATTGTGCGTAACATTGCTTCGCAAAAGATCGCTGAAGCCAAGCCAAAAGCAGATGCTGAGACAGCAAATCGGCTGCGTGATGAGGCGGTTGGAAAGTTCGAATCCGAGACGAACGAACAGTTCGCAAAAGGAAATGACACGCTGGGGAAGATTCTGGATTCCCTGTCGACCCGCGGGATCGCTCTGGAAAGTGTCAGCGCACGATCCAGCAACAGCCATCTGGCCGTCAGCTCTCGCAGCATCGGAGTGACTCGCCTTGGAGGGTCCCTGCAGCCGCCCGGAGCCGTGATGCCGAAGGGCGCGGCGGTCCAGTTACACCAGTCTGCAGTCAATAACGCGATTGACACACTGGGCTTCCAGGGCCGCGCCGTCCCCGAGAAGGACTTTCTGGCAGAACTGGAAAAAGCCCTGGGCGAGTTGTTTCAGCGCGAGATCAAGCTGAGTGATGGCGAACCCGAACCCGTACCGGAAAATGAAGAGCCAGAACCGCCATCGACCTTTGTCTTCAGCAAGACCGATCCGATTCGCATTCGGTTCGAAAATGGGGAAGTGGTGGTCACACTCCGAACGGGCATCCGTCAGGAAGGCCGTGAAGAGATCCCGGAGCAGGTCATCACGATTCCGGTTGCACTCAGCGTCACAGCGGACAAAGTCCTGGTTGAACCAGGAAATATTTCTGTTGGTGGAACCGACAACGCCCGCAAGGTGCAGATCAAACGAATTCTGTCGCGACGCGTCGTTCGCAGGGAACTCAGCGCTGTAGTCGATCTGCAGGCTGCGGGAGATAAGACACTGCCGGTTACTGTGACGCACATCGAACTGCTCGACGGCTGGCTCGGTGCCGAATTGCAGTAACTCGATCAAACGTCTTTCAAATGAAACGAGCGGCACTGGATTCCCCAGGCCGCTCGTTTTTTTGTGTCTGATCCAGACCCCCTCACGCCGTGACGAATTCGCGTCGTCCAGACGTGATGTCGATCGATTGGTCCAGGGTTTCCACAATCTTTGGCAGGAGTGCGTCAGCTTCATCGGAAGGAATCTGGCAGGTTCCTGCAGCCGAGTGACCGCCGCCGCCGTATTTGAGCATCAGCTGCCCGACATCCACAGGATTCGTCCGAGTCAGAATTGACTTTCCAACGGCCAGCACCGTCATCCCGGGCTGACGACTTCGCAGCAGATGGATCGACACGTTGCATTCCGGGAGCAGTGCGTAGGCCAGAAATCGGTTTCCGCAGTAAATCACTTCTTCGTATCGCAGATCGATCACCGCGACCTGACCGTAGATGCCCGAGCATCGTGCAATCTGTTCGCAGTATTCCTGCCGCTGAGTGTTGTACATGTCGATTCGTTCGCGAACGTCATGCAGGTTCAGGATGTCCTGAATGTTGTGGCTGCGGCAGTAGTCCACCAGAGCCATCATCAGCTGGTAATTGGAGATCCGAAAATCCCGGAAGCGTCCCAGTCCGGTACGCGGGTCCATCACGAAATTCAGCAGATCCCAGCCTCGGGGAGCCAGAATTTCCTCGCGAGTGAACCGGGCCGAATCGCACTTATCCACCGCCTCCATCATCTCATGACTGATGTTGCGAAATCGTGTGGCACCACCAAAGTAGTTGTAGACCACGCGGGCGGCCGAATCCGCATCCGGATCCAGAATGTAGTTCTGACGAACGATGTTGCCGTTTCGCAACGCTTCACTGTGGTGATGGTCAAAACACAGATGACATGAAGGGACATACGGCAGATTTGTGATGATGTCCCGGGCAGTGACTTCGATCAGTCCATCCTGCATGTCCTTGGGATGGACAAACATAATGTCATCCAGCATCTGCAGTTCACGCAGAAGTGCGGCGCTGACGAGTCCATCAAAATCGCTTCGCGTTATCAGGCGATAATTAAACGTCTGCAGGGGCATAGGGGCAGCTCTCGCCAGAAGGTCGGGGTGGCAGATCCGCGTTTCGAGCACAGCGGACCTCTTCGGGAACCCTAGGTTAAAGATTGAGAACGTGTTCCCCGGCAGAAACCGTTCAACAGTTTTCCCTTCGTCAATTTGTTCCGATCGAAGCGATTGTGCCGAATTTGAAACGTGGCCGCGGATTGCCAAGCCGTTCGAAAACTGCTCTGATTTGCGGCGAGGGAATCTCTCCCCCTGACCTGCCAGTTGTTTTCGAAAGTGTCCCTCCATGTCTCAGCGGATTCCGTTGTTCATCGCCATCGTTCTGACCAGTGCAGCTGTCACAACCCGGTGTGACGCTCAGCAATGTCCGGTGGTCGTCCCGGAAACCGTCGGGATGCTGTCGGAACGACTCCAGGCAATCGAAGACGTGGTTCGCGACGGACTCCAGCGGGACAATATGCCGGGCTGCGTGGTTGTCGTCGGTCGCCGGGAAGGTGTTGTGTTCCGCAAAGCCTTCGGGGACCGACAGGTTCGCCCTGAAAAGGCAGAGATGACTTTGGACACTGTCTTCGATCTGGCTTCGCTGACGAAGCCGATTGCGACGGCCACCAGCGTGATGGTTCTGATTCAGCAGGGGCAGATTGACCCGAATGCCACGGTAGCAACCTATCTGCCGGAGTTCGCAGCGAATGGTAAGGACGGCGTCACCGTTCGGCACCTGCTCACTCACACCAGCGGACTGATTGCCGACAATGCAATGGCAGACTACTCCGGAACTCCGGATCAGGCGATCTCGAAGATCTTCGCTCTGAAACCCACCGCGGAACCAGGGTCCGAGTTCATTTACAGCGATGTGGGGTTTATCGTGCTGGCGGAAATCGTGAAGGCGGTCAGCGGCCGAAACGTCCACGATTTCTCTCAGGACACGATCTTTCGCCCTCTGGGCATGACTGAAACCGGCTACCTTCCGGCGGAAACCCTGCGACAGCGGGCGGCGGTCACTCAGGAACGCGAAGGGCGCTGGATGACGGGCGAAGTTCATGATCCCCGCGCATATGCCCTGGGAGGCATTGCAGGCCATGCGGGGCTATTTTCAACGGCCGATGATCTATCCATCTATGCCACCATGATGCTGAACGGCGGTCGCTGGAACGACGTGCAGATCCTGAATCCGCAAACCTTCCAGCTGATGACAACAGCCGTGGATATTCCCCGGGGCCGCCGCGCTTTCGGATGGGATGCCAGAACCGGATACTCCTCTAACCGCAGCGACCTGATGACCCCCAGCGCGTTTGGACATGGGGGATTCACGGGAACCGGACTGTGGATCGATCCGGTTCAGAATCTGTTTGTGCTGTTTCTCAGCAACCGCGTTCATCCGGATGGCAAGGGGCTGGTGAATCCTCTGATTGGTCGCATCGGGACCCTCGCAAGCTCTGCGATCGCACCCAATTCGGCGTCGCCCGGCATACCCGGTCCTTCTGTTTCAGCGGATGTCCTGAACGGCATTGACGTGTTGCAGCAGGACAACTTTGCATCACTGAAGGGACGGCGCATTGGACTGATCACAAATCAGACGGGATTGAATCGTGACGGAGTCAGCACCGTTCGACTGCTGCACGAGGCGCCGGACATCAAACTGGTCACTCTGTTCAGTCCGGAACATGGTCTTGAAGGAAAGCTGGACATTCCAAAAATCGCCGATCAGCAGGATTCCACGACCGGATTGAAAGTGTTCAGCCTGTATGGCGACACGCGAACACCGACAAAGGACAGTCTGAAGAATATCGATACCCTGGTGTTTGATATTCAGGATATTGGCTGCCGCTTTTACACGTACGTTTCGACCATGGGAAATGCCATGAAGGCCGCGGCCGAACATGGGATTCGATTCGTCGTACTGGATCGAGTGAATCCAATTGGTGGCGTTGGCGTGGAAGGTCCCATTCTGGACGATGGCACTCAATCCTTTGTCGGATACCACACGCTGCCGGTTCGACACGGAATGACGGCCGGCGAGCTGGCTCGGATGTTTCAGGCCGAAATGGGGCTGAAGGTTGATCTGCAGGTCGTCCCAGTGAAAGGCTGGAACCGATCGCAACTATTCGACGCTACCGGACTGACCTGGACAAATCCGTCACCCAATATGCGATGTCTCACCCAGGCCCTGCTTTATCCCGGCGTCGGGCTGCTGGAAATGACCAACCTGTCGGTCGGCCGAGGCACCGATACGCCCTTTGAAGTGATTGGAGCCCCATGGATCCGGGAGCGGGAACTCGCGGCGCATCTCAACGCGGCAGGCCTTCTCGGTGTCCGATTTGTCCCTGTTCGCTTCACTCCCGAATCCACAAAGTTCGCAGGCGAATCGTGCGGAGGAGTCAACATCGTGGTAACTCAGCGAGATCTGCTGAATCCCCTGCGCACCGGCGTTCAGCTCATGTGCAGTTTGCACTCGCTTTATCCGGATCAATGGGAAACCAAAAATCTGAATCGTCTGCTCAGCAGCGAAAAAGTCCGCGATGCTGTACTGAGCGGAAAAGCGGCATCCGACATCGAAGCTCTCTGGGCCGATGAACTGGCAGCATTTCAGCATCGCCGCCGTGCGTTTTTGATGTATGAGTAATGAGCGAAACCCGAGCCGGACTGGTGCCATCTTCCACAGACTCCGGCTTCGGAATTCATCGATGCATCCGTCAATTCCACCCATCGCAGGTCAATGTTCGTTTTGATCCTTCGAGAAACAGACAGGATTCCCCCATGACACAGATTTCCAGACGCTTACTGCTGGGTTCAGCCGCATTGGCAACCACGCTGAAGCCCAGCTCGGCATCCTCAGCAACTCCCGCTCCGCCGGAACGCCCGGGCGCTACTAAGAACACGCGATTTGCCGTCAATGTGGAGATGTGGTTCGGCCGAAAATCATTCCTGGAAAAGATCGAACTGGCCGCACAGTTTGGATTTCCAGCCATCGAGTTCTGGCCCTATGAAAACAAACCCCTGAAGGAAGCGGCCGCGCTGCTGAAAGAAAAACAGGTGGCCGTCTCACAGTTCACGGCGTGGCCGTTCGGCACCATTCTGAACAACCCGGAATCAGATCACGAAGACTTCTATCGCAAGATCCAGGAAAGCTGCGATGTCGCCGATCAACTGGACTGTTCGTTGTTCACCGTGGTGATCGGCAACGATATTCCCGGAGTTTCCAAAGCCGATATGCATGCGGCAGCGATTCGCGGACTGAAGAAGGCGGCCCCCATCTGTGAACAGCGAAAAAAGACAATCATCATTGAACCGATGAACCCGCGCAATCACCCCAATCATTGTCTGTACGGTGGCGATGATGCGGTGGCCATCTGCAAGGCCGTGGATTCCTCTTCCGTCAAAATCAACTGGGATCTGTACCACATGCAGATCGTCGACGGAGATCTGTGCATGAAGATGCGGGAAGGCTGGGATTACATCGGATATCTGCAACTAGCCGACAACCCAGGACGACATGAGCCCGGTACTGGGGAAGTGAACTATCAGCGAGTGTTTCGGGAAATCAAAGCTCTGAAATACCGTGGCTACGTCGGACTGGAGTGCACTCCGAAAAGCGATGATCTGCTGGCCGCTCAGCGTGTGTACCTGGCAGACGACTGGGAATAGTCGACAATGGACTTCGGGGTCGCGGGCTCGACTTCAGCAGGAGGAAATTTTGGATGTCGATGGATCCACAGGATTGCCTGACTCGATTTGAAGGCCACGGAATTCGTTTTGACTACCCAGGCTACTGGGAATTGTCAGTCGAATCCGATGGCAGCGATACCATTCTGACAGTCGCTGCCGATGGCACCTGCTTCTGGTCACTTCGAGTCCTCCTGGAATGTCCTCGGACGGATGACGTGCTGAAGTCCTGCATCGATGCATTTCAGGAGGAGTACGACGACACAGAAATCCTTAGCGCCAACCGGACATTCGCGGAAATGCCGGCCGCCGTACGAGAACTTTCTTTTTCGTGTTTTGAACTGCTCAACACGGCTGTTCTGACCTGTGTTCGCAGCTCATCAATGACACTGCTCTGCTGGTGGCAGGGGACGGATCACGAACTGGAAGCCGTGGAGCCCCTGTTTCAGCAGATGACTGAGTCCGTCAGAATCATGGCACTCCTGCCGGACGAACATCGTCACTGATCGGAGCCGCTTCGGGGCTGTATCTGAACCATTGCTGGCCGCATCATTTCCCGGCTGCTTGCTGTTCGTGATACCAGTAGAAGTCACGCAGTGCCTGCAGATGTCGGCACGCTCCGGAACACACGCCGGATCTCACATGCCAGCTGCAGCGACATTTTCCGCCGCGAATGATCCCGTCGGCATCAATCAGCACTTCGCACGACTGATGTTCTACTTTGCCCACCACGTTCATTCCGCCGCGAGAGTCCGCATTCCGGGATTCGATTCGGACCATACGCTGCCGCAGAAAGTCGCGTGCTGATAACGATTCCGGATGACTGGGCTGGGAGTCCTTCACGGGAATGGCAGTCGGCAGGAACTGCCGCCAGCGATACGTCTGATTCGACAGGTCAAACATCACCTGACCGCGAAGGATCGCCTGATGGAATGCCGACGCAGCGTCATCGGAGGAACATGACAACTCCCGGGCAGCCTGCGCAATCGATGTCTGTCGCTGCCGATTCAGGAACTCTGTCACCCGATCAACGTCGCCGGCATCAGCCTCGCTCGACCGCAACAGAATTGACAATCCGGCACCACGATTTCCATCACGGCTCGTCCATCCGCTCAGTCCGATCGTCAGCCGCATGCCGTTCATTCTGACGACCCAGAAAGACGGCATTCCGGTTCCCGGCAGATACACGTCGACAGACGAAGCCAGCGGCAGGACTCGAGCCAGGCTCAGCAGATGACGTCGGCCCCAGATGCGCACGGGATTGATGGTGCCCCCCGAGTAGTTCGGGCCATGACTTTCAATCATGGTTCCCCAGGGTTCCAGAATCATTTGCGGCGATTGCCCATCCCGCAATTCAAATCGCAGGGCGCTTGGCCCCGCTTTCTCGCGGTGTTGTTTCAACCATGCCAGCAGAGAATGCACGGCATCAACACTTAAAGTCACTTTCCTTGTCGGCAGAGCCATCATCGCCTGCAACTGCAGAAAGCCACTCAGCCAGCCCTGCGGCAGATCGATGGTTTCTTCATGGGAGTCAGATCGATTGTCAGGCACGAAATCGACGACATCGGGATTCACAAAGATGCGAGTGTCCGACTGCGATCGGAGCGTCTGCAGGTCTGCAAACAAAGCCCCGGAATAGTCGATGGTTGTCGTCCCGATGACCGCCTCTTGAATTCCCGTTAACCCGGTTTCCCGATCAATACTCAGGCAGGCGTAGCCGGATTCGTCGGCTGAAAATCCTTCCAGAAAAACTGAGTCGTCGGCCACGGTAAATACCGGATCAAATGGAATCTGCCGGAGCCACGACGACTGTTCGTACTGCAGTCGACTGTGCAGTTCAGACCGCGCCGTCCAGTATCGTTCTCGTGCCTGCTGATACTGCAACTCCTGTTCGACCGCTGGCGTCGACGGGTTGTTGGCTGTGACCATTTCGCCGGTCGATCTGAACTTTGCATTTCCGATCTCGAAGTCGCCATCATTCGATCCGCGAACCTGCTTTCGACCGTTGCCCGGCTGTTGTCGCGACCAATTCGATCCACTCAGAACAGTCTGATGAAAAACGCTCAGGGCCTCCCGAATCACAACCGGCGATGCCAGGGATGCGTTCAGAATCACCGGATCCCGCATCCGATCTGTCACCAGGTGAAGTATTCGCGAACCTGCAGAGGCCGATCGCACTCCGCTTCGACTCTGGTAATTCACGACAACCTGCATCGCTGATCTCAGTTCTGCAATTCTTACAGCGTCGCCAGCAGTTCACGAACCTTCGATTCGATCAGATCCCGCACTTCCCGGAACTGCTCGGGAGACATGTCTCGCGGATCCGGAATCTTCCAGTCCACTCGCTGCTTTGCCAGCACCAGTGGACATTCATCACCACATCCCATTGTGACAGCGACATCCACTTCCTGCCCGTTGAAGTCATCCAGTCCTTTCGAGGCATGTGTCGCAAGATCGTATCCAAGTGCGCGCATGGCGTCGATGGCCTTCGGATTGATGCGCCCCGAAGGCCGTGAACCCGCGCTGTACGCTTCCACTTTGTCAGCTCCGTGCATGCGAGCGAATGCCTGTGCCATCTGGCTGCGATTGGAGTTTTCGACACACACAAAAAGGATCTTCTTCACGGATGGAATTCCTGCTGAATTTGACGGTGCCCGTCCGAACCCCGGTGACACTCGGACCCTCGGACCGCCTGATTCAGAACAACGGCCATCACAGCACCCAGCACCGGTGCCAGCAGATAAACCCAAAGTGACTGCAGATTCATCGATACCAGTGCCGGAGCAAGAGAACGAGCCGGATTCATCGATGCACCGCTGATCGGACCGGCAAACAGGGCTTCCAGCGCAATCACCGCACCAATCACCAGTCCCGCATGAGCCCGAGTCGACTCCGGCGCCGCGATCAGGCTGAGAATGACAAACATCAGGATGAGAGTGAGCAGAAACTCGAGCACAAACGATTGAATCTCACTGCCCGCCGGAAGCGTGGCTCCCAGCGTCGTGCTGTCAAAGAACAACAACTTCAGCACCAGACTGGCCGTCAGGGCTCCTGCACATTGACTGATGACATACGGCAGTAACAAATGACGCGAGCACTTGCCGGCAACGACCAGGCCGACTGTGACAGCCGGATTCAGATGACATCCTGACACATCGCCCACGGCGTAAATCATCGACAGGACAATCAGACCAAACGTCAGCGCGATGCCAACATGAGTCACAGCGCCACCGCTGACGTGATTGATCACCATGGCCCCGGTACCTGCAAACACCAGCGCAAAGGTCCCAAAGAATTCGGCAATTAATTGCTGTCGACGAGCCTGCATCACCGCAGACTCCAGTTCGCTGCCGACTGTCCGCGGTCGTAGACTTCTTCCATCAGACACAGCCCCTGATCGAGCAAAGACCGGACACACAGATCCACCAGCCGATAGTAGATGCTGTTGCCTTCCCGACGGGATGTGACAATGCCCAGATCCGATAGACGCTGCAATTGATTTGAAACAGCCTGAGGCTTCATCCCGACACTGGCTGCCAGTTCAGAAACACATCGCTCTTCGGATCGCACCAGGGCATGAAGCAATCGCAATCGCGTGTCATTGGCCAGCACGCGAAAGACGGCCGCCAATCCACCCGCCTGAACCGGGCTCAGCAGCGGCCGTTCATTCAGTGCCTGCACACGACAGCACGACGAACGTCCATCGCCGGCAGACACAGACTTCTTCACCATTCCTGCTTCTCTCACAATTTACGCTGTGACCCGGATCACGGATTTCATCAACTAAAGCCGACGCAACTCAGTTCGAACGCGGTCACTGCATCAACTAAGCTTAGAATCACGGTTCTTCGTGCCGCATTCCGGTAGCTGAACCGGCGAACACCGCAACTGTGCAACCGGGAACCAGATTGGCCGCAACACACCACAACTACACTAGCTAGTGGAATTGTGGCGGTCAAGACCGACGAAAATCTGTGAACGATTTGCGTTAGATTCCCAAAACGTTCACGGTTCTCATCTCGTTTCAGCAGGTCTTCAACAGCCGCCACAACTTTCGCAATCGCATCTGCCCTGCTGAAAACTGCACCGCCTCTCAGGCTCACTTCCCGACTCGCTTCAGGAGCCGTTCCATGTCCCATGTTCCACGCATGCGCCCGCGTTGCGCGCTCACCAATCCTGTCGAAGGAGTCGTCGTCTGGGCCCCGATCAAATCACTCTGGTACTCGGGATTGCTGCTGGCGGCCCTGATCTTCGCTCCATCGACCTGGTCACTTCCCGCAGCCGTGATGACCGGCATGCTGACGGCCTTCACTTTGTGCGTGGGACACTCAATCGGATTTCATAGGTTGCTGATTCATCGCAGCTTTGAATGTCCTGTCTGGCTTGAACGGACGCTTGTCACGATCGGCACGCTGGTTGGCATGGGAGGCCCCACACGTATGCTGTATCTGCATGATATTCGCGACTGGTCTCAGCGACACGAACGATGTCATCCATTCTTCTGTCACCAGACCAGCCTGCTGAGAGACTGGTGGTGGAACCTGCACTGCGAGATTCGCCTGACACATCCTCCTCAGTTCGACCCGGGTGATGCAATCACCGGTTCTCGATACTACCGACTGCTGGATCAGTCGTGGATACTGCTTCAGATTCCCCTGGCCATCGCGTTATACAGTCTCGGTGGCTGGGCATGGGTAGTCTGGGGCGTGTGTGTTCGAATTCCGCTGTCGCTGACTGGTCACTGGTTTGTCGGGCACCTTGCCCACAACGGTGGTCGGCGAACGTGGCATCTGGAAGGGCATGCCGTTCAGGGTTACAACGTCCCGGGGTTCGGGCTGATCAGCATGGGCGAAGCATGGCATAACAACCATCACGCGTTTCCCGAGTCTGCTCGATTCGGTCTTGAACGCGGCCAGAATGATCCCGGCTGGTGGCTGTTGCGATGTCTTCGATGGACAGGTCTGGTGTGGAACCTGAATGAGCCGAAAGATCTGCCGTTTCGCCCCGAGCTGAAACTGATCCTCGCCTCGGATCGAGACGCCTCAAACACCATTTCACCCAAAGTGCGGTCGCTCCAAAGTGTGCCTGAGCCGGGACGAAACCGCATGGCAATTCCCCGCGAACCTTCCAAGCAGCAGAATCCCGAAAGGCGAGTGTCCGGCAGTCGGTTTCTGATTCTTAATCGCCTTCATGCGATTTCGTTTTTCCGGTAACGAACAACCTCAGCGGTCATCTCGCAACCGAGCCGTCAGGCTCACCAGGGGCTCTTTTGCAGACTGCTCTGCCAGTTTCACAGGTTTCTGACAAACATGTGACAGAAGACTGACCACCAGGAACGCGATTTCCCGTCCAATACACATCAACTGGAAACGTATCTCTGGTCACTCTTCAGGAGAAGTCCCATGAAACAGTTCCTTCGACCACTCACCATCTCATTCTGGACTGCCGCTCTCGCAGTCGTGTTGACATCCGGAATCGTTTCGGCCATAGAAAAGGTTAAGGATCCTCCGGAGAAAAAAGAGGGTCCGAAGCTCACACTGAATTCCAAGCCGGCTTTTTCCGTGCTGAAGTCCGGCGAGAAACAGACGACCTGGATTCGTGTCGGGCTGAAGGGGTTTCATCTGACTTCTGAAGCCGAACGAGCACCGCTGAACGTTGCCATCGTGCTGGATCGCTCCGGATCCATGCAGGGAGAAAAGCTGCAACGAGCCCGTGAGGCGGCCGTGAACGCCCTGGAAGTGCTCAAACCCACCGACATTGTTTCTGTCATTGCCTACGACACCGATGTCAGCGTGCTTGTTCCCGCGACGCGACTGACAGATCGCGAACAGGTGGCCTCTGTGATCCGAGGTATTCAGGCCCAGGGGAACACAGCGCTGTTTGGAGGAGTCAGCAAGGGCGCGGCCGAGGTGCGGAAGTTTCTGGACGACCGACACGTCAATCGCATCATTCTGCTGTCCGATGGACTCGCCAACGTCGGCCCTTCCTCCCCCGGAGAACTCGGTGCGCTGGGTGCTTCACTGAAAAAGGAAAACATCAGTGTGTCAACGCTGGGTCTGGGACTGGGCTACAACGAAGATCTGATGGTTGCACTGGCTGGTCAGAGCGGCGGGAATCATCAGTTCATCGAGAATGCCTCGGAACTGGCTTCCATCTTCCGTCGTGAATTCGACGAAGTGCTGTCGGCTGTGGCTCAGGAAGTGGATATCAAAGTTCAGATTCCGGAAGGAATTCGGCCGGTGCGAGTCCTCGGCAATTCGGCCGACATCAATGGGCAATCCATCGTCAGTCGTCTCTCGCAGGTTTACAGCGATCAGCAGAAGCACATCGTGATTGAGATGGAGATCCCGGCAGAACTGGCCGCGACTCCCACTGACGGAAAGGTCGCCGCTCTCAAGCTCGCCTCAGTCGAGGTCACCTATGCCAATCTGTGCAATCACCAGTCCGAATCTCTGGCCGGTGAAATCGCCGTCACATTCAGCACGTCCGATGATGCCGTCAAGGCCAGCCGCGACAACACGGTGATGGCCGACGTCGTCGCTCTGGTGGCCAGCGAGCAGAACAAATATGCGACCCAGTTACTGGACCAGGGTGACCTGATGCGATGCCGGGAGGTCCTGATTGGGAACTCGGCCTATCTCCGCGAGAACGCTGTGGAATTGAAAGTGGACAGTCTGAACTTCTTCGCCGACATCAACGAAATGCAGTCGAAAAAGCTGGAAGACGCGAAAAGCAACACGGCTCCTTCCGCCGTCGCCACTCGAAAAGCCCAGCGCGCGTTTCAGAGTCAGGTCGATCAGCAGGCGCCTGCCATTGCTCAGCCAAAGAACGAATGACGGCCTGCAAACACAAAGGGGACATTCTGCTTTACCCGGTAAAGCAGAATGTCCCCTTAATCATCGCAGCACGTCGCCGCTGGATTGATGTGTGAGCTTCAGGTTACACTGTAACGGATCCAATGCCGGTCCGAAACGGTGTGGTCTGAAGCTCCTTTGGTTTGACAGCTGGTATGTCGCATGAACTTCAGTTCTGAATTGATCACGCACGCAGGACGAAGTCTGCTGAATCGGCGATCGTTCTTTGCAGATACCGTCTCTTCACTGAGCAGCATCGCGTTGTCGAGTCTGTTGTCACAGCAGGGACTGCTGGCCGCTGAAGACTCGGCGGCTCCGGCAATCGATGCGTCTCGCCCTCATGCATCACGACTCGGACACTTCGACGCTCAAGCCCGGAATGTGCTGGTCATCTTTTGCGCCGGTGCGTGCAGTCAGCTGGAGACATGGGACTACAAGCCCGAGTTGATTCGACTCGATGGTCAGCCCATGCCCGGCGGCCCGGCCGTGACGTTTCAGGGACCAGCCGGCAATCTCGCCAGACCGCAGTACCGTTTTCGTCCGTGCGGCGAGACGGGCAAGATGGTGTCGGACATGATTCCGCACCTGTCCCAATTGGTGGATGAGTTCGCCTTCGTCCATACACTGACGAGCAAGACAAACACGCACGGGCCCGCCGAGAATTTTCTGTCCACCGGGTTTGTTCAGGATGGATTTCCCAGTATCGGAGCATGGGTCACGTATGCCCTGGGCAGCGAGAATCAGGACTTGCCGTCGTTTGTCGCAATCCCTGACCCTCGAGGAATTCCGCAGGCCAGCGTCAACAACTGGGGCCCTGGTTTTCTGCCGGCTGTATTTCAGGGGACGGCTTTCAATTCCAGTCAGCCGATCCGCAATCTTGAGCGGCCTGCCCGCATCAGCGCAGATGCAGATCGCGCTTCACGCGATCTGCTGAACGTGATCAACCGCGAGCATCTGAAACAGAACCCGGCCGATACCGACCTGGCAGCTCGGATTGCCAGCTACGAACTAGCCGCTCGCATGCAGTTGTCAGTACCGGAAATCAGCGATCTCTCTTCGGAACCCGAACACATTCTCAAAATGTATGGAGCTGATGATCCGACGGATCCGGTGAAAGTCGGTTATGCCCGAAACTGCATTCTGGCGCGTCGCCTGATCGAAAAAGGTGTTCGGTTCGTGCAGTTGTTCAACGGAGCCTACGCGAGCGCCGGTCGACTGAACTGGGATGGGCATCAGGCGCTGAAGGAACAGTATGACATTCACGGCCGCATTATGGATCAGCCATCCGCAGCGCTGATTCGCGATCTGCGGCAACGGGGACTGCTGGAAAACACGCTGGTCGTCTGGTGCACCGAATTCGGCCGCATGCCCATGTTTCAAAAGGGAGCGTTCGGACGAGATCACAACCCCAATGGATTCACAGCCGTACTGACTGGTGCCGGCATCAAAAAAGGTGTCAGCCACGGAGTGACCGACGAACTGGGCTTCAAGGCCGTCGAAAACGTCCTGTCAGTCCACGATCTGAATGCCACCATTCTGCACCTGCTGGGACTCGATCATGAACAACTCACATTCCTTCACAACGGAATCGCTCGACGTCTGACCGATGTCCACGGACACGTGATCCACGAAATCCTCACAAGGGGGTGAGACCCCCTTGACCCCGGTGAGCCTGACGGCTCCGTTGCAGAATGACCGCTCACGTTGTTCGCTACCGGCAAACAGGCGCGCACCGTGCACCGATGAAAGCAAGAAAGAATCGTACGTGGGGCTGAGAGCCCCCTGGGCTCGGTTCAAGCTGCCGCTCGAAACGACATGGGGCCGCTCACGTTGTGAGCTGCAGATTAACGTGCGTTCGGGGTGAAATTCCTCATGCCGGACTGCAATTCTCATAGCAACACCTTCGGCCTCGCGATTCCATGTGTTGCGTTTCGGTCGCCTGTTCGTCTTGACCTTTTCTGCTGCTTCCTTTGAAGATGCTCGGCAACCATTCTTCAAACAGGAATTCAGGCAGCTTCAATACTGGTCCTGGAGAGCCACGACGGATCCTGCCCGCGGGCTCACCGGCCGGACACGTCTCATTGCAGATCAGGTCGGCTGACAGTCTGAATGGCTTATGTGAACTACAGGTTAATCCATGAAACGTCGTCGCCGAAGATTCTGCTGCATTGCCGCAGCCATATTCGGTGAGTACTCGCCTGCAGTTCGGCAACCACGGACCAATACTGGACTTTCCACCGAGGCGCTGGAAGACAGAAGTCTGCTCAGTAATCTGTCTCTGGCTGAAGCATTCCTGATTGATGGCCGGGACAATCGTCTCCAGACTCTCATTCTGGGTCAGCAGATTGAAGTTCGTGCCAGCTTTACAACGGCCAGCCTGTCCCAGCACGCTCGCTACGCCGTGCGGATCATCATTGATGGGATTGCAGTGGACCGCGCTGGAAATTCCCTGGGAGCTGGGCTTGCCCATAGCGGCTGGTCTGTCGATGTGATGCACGGCTACGCCGAACCCGGCGAACGTGCAGTGCAGGTGATTCTGGATCCGTTTAATGAAGTCGTTGAAACCAACGAAGACGACAACTCGTTCACGTTCACTTTTCTGCCTCAGTCGGCCACGGATCTGCCTCAGAAACTTTCACCGGTGGTTGGCGGTACTGCCGGGATCGACTGGCGGATTACGAATTTTTCTGATCTGGATCCGCGGCCCGGAATCCTCCGGGATTATCGCGGTGGTCAGTTCACCTACGACACGCAGGAAGGTGGACACAACGCAATGGATAGTGGTCCGGGCACGTTCTCTGCCATGGACAAGGGCATGGCCGTGGTGGCCGCTGCGGATGGTGTGGTCACCGAAATTCATGATGGCGAATTCGATCGCAACACGTCCTTTGCAACCGCCAGTACCGCCGCCAACTTTATCACTGTTGACATGGGAAACGACTGGAAGGCCCGATACTGGCATCTCCGCCGTGATTCGGTTTCGGTCCAGATTGGCGACGTCGTTCAACGCGGCGATTTTCTCGGCTGGATGGGGAGCTCTGGATTCTCGACCGGACCTCATGTGCACTTTGAACTGACCTGGCGAGATCATCCGGTCGAAACGATGCTGGACGCCGACACCTACTGGATCACACCGCCGGCCTACCCGTCCGACTATCGACATGTCATGCAGTCGGGCCTGTCCAGTCGCAATCCCACTGCATCCGAATGGGATGAACTGCCGGAGAACATGACCACGTTTGTTCGCGGCAATCAGGTTTACTTCTGGATCATTGCCGGGGCGATGCTGCCCGGAGACACTCGTACTGTTCAGTTTCTGCGACCTGACGGATCTGTTTACTTCGAACAGACCGACGTTCAGGGCGACGTATTTTACAAAGCCTCGCAGTGGTACTACTTCATCACTCTGCCTTCCGATGCGGCCCTGGGAACATGGACGGCCGTCTGGTCGCAGAACAATACTGAACTGGCACGCAGATCCTTTCAGGTGGCCCTTAACGGATTGCCGGAACTGCGAGTGGAACTGGGCACAAGCCTGATTCGCAGCCACCGGTTCACACCCATTGACTTCGAAACCACAACTGTCAGCGCGACGACTCGCAAACGAACATTCACAATCTCCAATCAGGGTCCTGGCACTCTGAACCTGGGCAACATTTCTTTGCCATCGGGATTTCAGATTGTCTCGGCCCCTGCGCCGACTCTTGCGGCCGGTCAGTCGACAACACTGACGATCCAGCTATCGACCTCATCGCCGGGGTATTTCGCCGGGGAACTGCGAATGCTGACAAACGATCCGGACGAAACCGTCTTTCGGATCTGGCTGGAAGGCGTCGTTGAAGCCATCCCGGCCGCTACGCTGATTCCCGGCATTTCAGTTCGATCGGCCTCCGAAGGCGCACGATTCTTTGCCAATGTTCGGCGAACCGGTGCGGTCCATTCTGCACTGACTGTGAATCTGGAATCGTCGGACACGTCCGAATTGACAGTGCCGACCAGCGTCACAATTCCGGCAGGTGCCTCGTTCGTGAATTTCGAAGTCTCTGCACCAACTGATTCGATGATGGATGGCGACCAACGAATCTT
>Ga0209573_1003225_pt1 | contig 18492 bp, 16 predicted proteins | sample TNRBio252014_DNA_FD_185870 | JGI IMG/M metagenome (GOLD analysis project Ga0209573, IMG submission 185870) | Wastewater treatment Type I Accumulibacter community from EBPR Bioreactor in Madison, WI, USA - TNR Reactor_6/25/2014_ DNA (SPAdes)... | ecosystem: Engineered > Bioreactor > EBPR >...
GGTGGAGCAACACCGAACAGCGGCGCACCATCCTGTCGCGCTTCGCCGTGTCCCGCGAGGTGCTGCAGGAAGTCGTCGATGACGTCTTTGCCATGGCGGCCGCTGAAGGCTGGCAGGATGCCCTGTCACGCAAGGCCCTGCAGTTCATCGAGCGCCGCCAGCGTAACCGGGCCGCCGTCGAGAAAAGCCCCTACGACAGCCTGGATCATGCGGTCGAGGTCGCTGCCCATGGATTGACCCGTGACCTGGCGTCCGAAATCTCCTTCCTGGCGGGCATCAAGCCGATGACGGGGGCCAAGATCTTCACCGACATGGGCGGTGAGTCCGTGGCTATCCTGTGCAAGGCGACCGGATTGCCCAAGGCCTGTGTTCGCCAGCTCTGGCGGGGCATGCGCCGGCCGGAGGTCGACGAGGCCGGCCAGATGGATGCGCGGCTGTCCGAGGTGCTGATTACATACGACATGATTGCAGTCGACCGGGCCCAGACAGTCTTGAGATACTGGAACTGGTCGTTGAGTTCAGCTCTGACGCCACAGCTTATGCGCGCGATTCGTGATGGTGCAGATGACGTGCTTGACGAATACTCGGTCCCGCAACGCGCGGCGATGCTTGCTCTGACGTCAGAATTCGGCCGAAAATAATACGCGAATATATCGGCCCGGTTTCGGTTGTCATGATCGCCGAACATCACTAAAGCACCCGTTCTCGAGGCTGATTACAGCTCTCAATCATGCGTTGCTGAACGAGGAATGTGCGCCATGGACGATCAGTCTGAAATCATCGAAATGACCACCGACATCGTGTCGGCCTATGTCGGCAACAACGCGATTGCGGCGGCGGATCTGCCCAGCCTGATCCAGAATGTTCATCGTGCTCTGGCCGAGGTCTCGTCGGGCGAGGTTGCGGCGTCGAACGAACCTCAGGAGCCGGCGGTGTCGGTCAAGAAGTCGATCACGCCTGACTTCCTGATCTGCCTGGAAGACGGTCGCAAGTTCAAGTCGCTGAAGCGCCACCTGCGTACCAAGTACGACATGAGCCCCGACGAATACCGGGCCAAGTGGGGTCTGCCGCGCGACTATCCGATGGTCGCCCCCAACTATGCCAAGGCCCGCTCGGAGCTGGCCAAGCAGATGGGCCTGGGCCAGGGCGGCCGCAAGCCGGCCCGTCGGCGCTAGACAGACTGACCCGTCGGGTCTGATCAAGGGGCACCCCGTCGGGTGCCCCTTTTTCGTGGCCGCCATCCCCCTATTCCGACACGACCGATCCTGACGCCATAAGGGCTTGGCAGGCGGCAATAGGAATTTAATCCTCATTCCGGCCGGGCGCTCGAAGATGGTGCCCGGGTCTTCGATGGACCGAAGACTGAGGATTGGGTGATGACGACAAAAGAGATTGAGGTCATGGGCGCGGCCCGAACCGACCCGGGGGTCGCCGCCCTGGTCGTCGAGATGGTGGCCCTGGCCACGGCGACGCCGCGCAGTGAAATTCTAGATGCCCGCCACAAGGGGCGCGCTGCCGTACAGGCGCGTCAGATGGCCATGTATCTGATCCACATTATTTTCCAGTGGCCGCTGGATCGGATCGGGGCGGCCTTCGGACGCGACCGGACGACGGCGAGCCACGCCTGTCGTCGCGTCGAGGACCGGCGCGACGACCGGTGCCTGGACGAGATGCTGGATCGGCTGGAGGCCTGTCTGCGGCTGTCGCCGTGCGCGCCAGGCTGGCTGCGGGAGCCGCGCCCATGAGCCCGCAAGCCAGAGCGCGCGCGTTGCTGGCCCAGCCGGGGGCCTGGCTGGATCGGCTGGGCGAGGCCTGGCTGGTGCGGCCAGGAACGGATCGACGGCGGCGTCCGCTGTTGCGCCTCGACGCGGGGGTGGCCCGGGCCCTGCAGCGCGAACCGGGCCTGTTGCCGCGCGCAGGAGGCGGTTGGGTGCTGGCGGGCCAGGACGACGGGGGCGGGCCGGGACGGATGCTGCAACACGACACGCGCACGGGACCGGATGGCCGTCAGGCCATCGTCACCGTCAATCGCGGCGAGAGCCCGATCGCCTGGCTGGCGCGGCGCAAGGGGCCGGATGGCCGGCCGTTCCTGGAGCCGATGGAGGTGGCGGCGGCCGAGCGGCTGAGGGACGATGTCGAACAGGCTGCCATGGGCGGGCGGGTGACAATGGACTGGTCGGCCACGCCGCGCGACCGCGCGGCCAGGGGGCCGGGTCTCCTGCCGCCGGCCGGGGCCGCGCGGAGACGGGTGCGGCAGGCGCTCGCCGCGGTCGGGCCGGGGCTGAGCGAGGTCCTGGTGGAGATCTGTCTGTACGGCAGCGCCCTGCGGGCGGCGGAACGGTCCCTGGGCCTGCCGTCGCGGACGGGCAAGGAACGGTTGAAGCTGGCGCTGGAGCGCCTGTCGCAGCACTACCGGATGGTCTGAGCCGCGTCGGCGCGCAGGCGCGCGATCATCGAGGCCAGGCCGTTGGCACGCTGGCTCGACAGGGCTTCGGACAGGCCCAGACGGGTGATCGCGCCCTGGGCGTCGAAGTCGCGGACCTGATCCGACGTCAAGCCGTTGTAGAGGTCCAGCACGATGGCGATCAGGCCGCGCACGATGTGGGCGTCGGAATCACCGCGCCAGTGCAGGGTGCCGTCGCGGACCGGATCGTGAACCAGCCAGACCTGGCTGGCGCAGCCGGAAACCTTGGTGTCCGGATTGCGCTCGGCATCGGCCAGCGGCGCCAGGGCCTGGCCCAGTTCGATGACATAGCGATACCGCTCTTCCCAGTCGCCCAGGAGGTCGAAGGTCTCAGCGAGGTCGTCGAGGGCGGTGGCTCCGGGCATGGCGGCTGGATAGGCCGTGATGTCGGTCCGGGCAATGCGGGATCAGGCCGCCGTCTCGTCCACCACCGCCTGGAGGATGCCCGCAAGGCGGTCACGCAGCCTCATTCCGTCGGCCTCGGTCAGGCCATAGCCTCCGGCCAGTTCGCGGCTGACGCCCATGCCCATCATCAGGCCGGCCAGGAGGCGGGTTCGGATGTGGGCGTCTTCGCCGCCGAGCCAGGTCGCAAAGGGGCGGAAGAACTGGGTATTGGCCGAGTTCTGAACGATTTCGGCCGCCTTGGCCGAGCCGAGGGAGTTCAGCATGATCTGGGTCCCCTGGAGTTTGCCGCCGCTCTTGGGCTCGAAAACGATCTGCTCTGCCATGCGCTGACCAAATGTCTCCCGAGGGCCGGAGAAAAGGTCGGGACCGACCTCGCAGGCTTCGAGGGCGTCGGCGAACAACTCTTCCTTGGATCCGAAATACCGGGCGATGAGCGCGACATCGATGCCGGCCCCGCGCGCGATCGCGCGAAGGCTGACGTCCTCATAGCTGCGCTGGGCGAACTGGTCGCGCGCCGCATCCAGGATGGAGTCCCGGGTCGCAGCGGCATCCCGAGGTCGCGCGCGTGTTTCACAATCCACAGTTCTCTCCGGGGAAAGGCCACCCTAGATATAGAGAAGTCAACGCCCGTTGACAACGCGCAACGGCTCGTTCATTTCACCCCACAAGCGGACCGACCCGGAACAGGGCGGTTGAACACTCACGCCCCCTAGATTCCGGAGAGCCGCGATGCGCGGACAGACCTTCTTTGCTGCCCTGGCCCTGATCGCTGCGGCGCTGGCCGGCTGTAATTCCGGAGCGGAACAGGCCGCACCGCCCCCGCCCGAGGTGACGGTGGCCCAGCCGCTGGTCGGCGAGGTCATGGACTGGGACGAGTTCCCCGGTCGCTTCGAGGCCCCCCAGACCGTCGATGTCCGTGCCCGTGTGGGCGGCTATATCCAGGCGGTGCATTTCCGGGACGGCGACTATGTCCGTCAGGGCCAGCTGCTGTTCACCCTGGATCCGCGTCAGGCCCAGGCGGCGGTCGCCGCTGCCCAGGCCCAGGTGGCGCAGGCGCAGGCGCAGGTGAATCTGGCTCAAGGCGAGGCCGAGCGGGCCGAGACGCTGTTTGGCGAGGGCTTCCTTTCGCAGTCGGCGGTCGATCAGCGCCAGGCCAATCTGGAGACGGCCCAGGCCGCTGTGGTGGCGGCCAATGCGGCGCTGCGCCAGGCACGGCTGGATGTGGAGTTCACCCGCGTGACGGCGCCGATCTCGGGCCGGGTCTCGGACCGACGGGCCGACGCCGGCAATCTGGTCGCGGGCGGATCTTCGGCGGCGGATGTGCTGACCACCATCGTCTCGACCTCGCCGATTCACTTCACCTTCGATGCGTCCGAATCCATCCTGCTGCGCTATCAGCGCTCGGCCCGGAACGGACGGGCACCGCTGCGGGTGCGATTGCAGGATGAGGCCGGCTTCGAGCACACCGGCTATCTCGACTTCACCGACAATGCCGTGGATGGCGCTTCGGGCGTGGTGCGGCTGCGCGGCGTGATCCAGAACCCCAGCGGCTTCCTGCGTCCTGGCATGTACGGACAGGCGCAACTGGCCGGCACGGCCCCCTACCAGGCCATGCTGGTGCCCGATACCGCCGTCGTCACCGATCAGGCGCGTCGCATCGTCTATGTCGTCAATGCCGAGGGCCAGACCGAGGCCCGTCCGGTCGAGCTGGGCCCGCTGGTTGACGGCTTGCGGGTGGTCCGCAGCGGCCTCCAGGCCGAGGATCGCGTCATTATTGCCGGCCTGCAGCGCATTCAGCAGCCGGGCCAGCCGGTGACCCCGACCAACGGTCGCATTGAGCGCCAGGCAGGCCAGGCCGGAGCCCAGGTCGTGGCGACCCCCGCTCCGGCGTCGAGCGCCACCTTCGCGGTGGGCGGCTGATCCGATGAATATCTCGCGCTTCTTCATCGACCGACCGATCTTTGCGGCGGTCCTGTCGGTGTTCATCACCGTGATGGGCATCTTCGCCTATCCGCTGTTGCCGCTGTCGCAGTACCCCGAGATCGCGCCGCCGACGATCAACATCACCACCGCCTATCCGGGGGCCTCGGCCGAGACCCTGGCCGAAACGGTGGCTGCGCCGATCGAGCAAGAGGTCAACGGGGTGGAGGGGATGCTTTACATCTCCTCGTCCTCGACCTCGGACGGGGTGGTGTCGATCACCGTCACCTTCCAGCCGGGCACCGATCTGGATGAGGCCCAGGTCCTGGTCCAGAACCGCGTTTCCCTGGCCGAGCCTCGCCTGCCGGCCTCGGTGCGTCAGATCGGCGTAACGGTGAACAAGCAGGAAACCGGCTTCCTGATGATCCTTGGGCTGACGTCGCCCAATGAGGCCTATGACATCGACTATGTCGGCAACTACGCCCAGTCGACGCTGCGCGACCGGTTGCTGCGCCTGGAAGGCGTCGGCAATGTTCAGGTGTTCGGCGGCGGCAACTATTCCATGCGGATCTGGATCGACCCGGACCGCGCCGCGGCGCGCGGCCTGACCGGCCCGGACATCGTCGCTGCCCTGCAGGCCCAGAACGTCCAGGCTGCCGCCGGCTCCATTGGCCAGCCGCCGTTCGACACCAATGCTTCGGCGTTCCAGCTACCGGTCCAGGTTCAGGGCCGTCTGGATAACCCCGAACAGTTCGCCGATGTGGTCATCAAGACCGATGCGGACGGTCGGGTGACCCGGGTGCGCGATGTGGCGCGCGTCGAACTGGGGGCCCAGGACTACGGCATCAACGGCTATTTCGACGGTGAGCGCGGCGTCGGCGTCGCCGTTATCCAGCAGCCGGGTGCCAACGCCCTGGGCACGGCCGAGCGGGTGTTGGCGGAGGTGGAGACCATTCGCGGCCAACTGCCGCCGGGCATCGACATCTCGGTGCCGTACAATCCGACCGAGTTCGTGCAGGAATCCGTCACGGCTGTGGAACACACCCTGGTCGAGGCGATCATCCTGGTCGTGCTGGTCGTGCTGGTCTTCCTGCAGACCTGGCGAGCGGCCCTGATTCCGATCGTGGCCATCCCGATCGCCCTGGTCAGCACCTTCATGGTTCAGTTGGCGTTGGGATATTCGATCAATTCGCTCAGCCTGTTCGCCCTGGTTCTGGCCGTCGGTATCGTCGTCGATGACGCCATCGTGGTGGTGGAGAACGTCGAACGCTACATCGGCGAAGGACTCAGTCCCAAGGAGGCAGCCTATCGTTCTATGAGCGAGGTCTCGGGGGCCCTGATCGCCATTGGCCTGGTGCTGGTGTCGGTGTTCGTGCCGACCATGTTCGTGCCGGGCATTCCGGGCATCTTCTATCAACAGTTCGCGGTGGTGATTGCCACGGCGTCGGTGACGTCGCTGTTCGTGTCCCTGACCCTGTCGCCGGCGATGGCGGCCCTGTTGCTAAAGCCGCATCGCGAGCACGCCCATGAGCGCAAGCCCGGCCTCTGGGGAACGATCCTGCACTACGTCGGCTGGGCCGGACGCACGTTCAACGCGGGCTTTGACTGGCTGTCGGACCGCTATGGCCGCTTCACCGCGCGCACGGTGCGGATGGGGGCGGTGATGCTGCTCGTCTATGGCGTGCTGCTGGGCGCAACCGGTTGGACACTGACGACGACGCCGTCGGGCTTCATCCCCGAACAGGACCAGGGCTTTCTGATCGGCGTCATCCAGCTGCCGCCCGGCTCGGCTCTGGACCGGACCGAGGCGGTTCTGGAGCGCGCTAACACCATCATCCGCAACACCGAAGGCGTTGAAGGCACGGTGGCGTTCGCGGGCCTGGACGGCACCAGCTTCTCGATGGGCTCGCACGCGGCCACCGTCTTCGTACGGCTGGACCCGCATTCCGAGCGCACGCGCGAACAGTCGGCCGTGGCCCTGGCCGGGGCCATCACCGGCGCGGCGTCCCAGATCCAGGAGGCGCAGATCTTCGTGCTGTCGCCGCCGGCGGTTCAGGGGCTGGGTACCGGCAACGGCTTCGCCATGATGATCCAGGACACCTCCGGTGCCGGCTATCGCGCACTGGAAGGCGCGACCTTCGGCATGATGGGGGCCGCGGCCCAGTCACCCGATCAGGTCCAGCAGGTGTTCTCGACCTACAACACCGGCTCGCCGCGGGTGACGGCGGATGTGGACCGTGACCGCGCCCTGATGATGGGGGTCCAGCCCAATGACGTCTTCTCGACCATGGGCGTCTATCTGGGTTCGGCCTATATCAATGACTTCAACTTCCTGGGCCGGACCTTCCGGGTGACGGCCCAGGCCGAACCGGCCGCGCGCGACGACATGGCCGATATCGCCAACCTCAGAACGCGCTCGGCCTCGGGCGAAATGGTGCCGATCGGCTCGGTGGCGACCCTGTCCAACGATTCCGGTCCTTCGCGGATCGTGCGCTACAACCTGTTCCCGGCGGCCGAGCTGCAGGGGCAGGGCGCACCCGGCGTCTCGTCCGGTCAGGCGCTGGAGATCATGGAAGCCATGGCCGCCCAAACCCTGCCCAGCGGCTTCTCCTACGAGTGGACCGGCCTGGCGCTGCAGGAGCAACAGGCGGCGGGCGGGGCGACCATCGTGTTCGTGATGGCGGTCGGCTTCGTCTTCCTGGTTCTGGCGGCCCAGTATGAGGCCTTCACCCTGCCGCTGGCGGTGGTGCTGATCGTGCCGATGTCGATCCTGGCGGCCATGATCGGGGTCAATATCCGGGGCCTGGACAATGACATCCTGGTGCAGATCGGGCTGGTGGTTCTGATCGCCCTGGCGGCCAAGAACGCCATCTTGATCGTCGAGTTCGCCAAACAGGCCGAGGAACGTGGCCTGGACCGGTTCGAGGCGGCGGTGGCCGCTGCCAAGACCCGTCTGCGCCCGATCCTGATGACCTCGTTCGCCTTCATCTTCGGCGTCGTGCCGCTGATGCTGGCAACCGGTCCGGGTGCCGAAATGCGCCAGTCGCTGGGCACCTCGGTTTTCTCCGGCATGCTGGGCGTGACGGTGTTCGGCCTGGTCTTCACGCCGGTCTTCTATGTGCTGTGCCGCTGGATCGCGGCCCGGATGCCGGGCGGGGAGAAGAAGGCAGAGGCCGAGGCGGATACGACGGCGGCCGCAGAGTAGGGGGCCGAGCTGCTCTGCGGGGGCAGGTCGGGCCGAATATCCCAGGTCGGGGCTTGCCCGGCCGCCGACCACGCGCGCCCAACAGGGGTGGATCCAATCAGGCGGCGCTCAAACGAGGGCACCCTGGTACGCATGTCAGGCACCAAATGTGGTCAGGCCGTGCCTGAGATCACATGTCCCGCATGCGACGTTTGGCCCGGCCCGTTCGTGACCAGGCTTGCTGTAGAGCTCGGCACCCTGATCGACTTCGGAGCGTGGCGTGCGATCGTTTCCTATAATCCTGACCGTGGCCGGTTTTTGCCTGGCCGCCTGTTCGGACCCGTCTGTCGCGGCTCAATCCGCTTCAGTGCCTGCGGCGCAAGATGGGCAGCGCGGCGGCGGGGCCCCCTATGAGATCCAGGGCTCTCAGGTCTGGGACGTGCCGGACCCCGTCTCGGGGCGACGCTACCAGGTGTTCGTGCAACTGCCGGCCTCCTATGCTGCTACGCCAGAGCGCCGCTATCCGGTGCTCTACGTCACCGACGCGGACTATGCATTTCCGATTCTGCGCCAGATCAGTCGCCGGGTGAACCTGAATGGGCCGGTGGTCGAGGAGTTCATCCTGGTCGGCCTGTCCTATGCGGTCGGCGAGGACGGCCGGGCCAGCCGCAATCGCGACTACACCCCGACCGCGAGCGGGCCGAGCAGCGCGCGCGCCATGCTGCACGGCGGCGGCGCGGCCTATCAGACCTATCTGGCGGCCGAGGTTCTGCCCTTCATCGACGCGCGTTTTCGCACCGACCCGAGCCGACGGGTCCTGCTCGGCCATTCCTACGGCGGCCTTCTGGCGGCCCAGGTGATGTTCACCCAGCCCGAGTTGTTCAGCGGCTATGTGCTGGGAAGTCCGTCGCTGTGGTTTGACCAGCGCCACATGTTTCGCATGGAGGCGGACTATGCCCGCGATCACCGCAACCTTGCGGCCGATGTCTTCATCTACATCGGTGCCTATGAAACGCCTGGCGACAGTCGTCGCAATACGGACGACGTCGATATGGTCGGCGATGTGCGGGCGTTTGAGCAGATGCTGCGGGACCGCGCGTATCCGGGTCTGACGATTGAATCCCAGGTGCTGGAAGATGAAGACCATCTGACCGTGGCCCCGAACGGCTTCACGCGGGCCCTGATGGCGGTGCTGCCGGCATCGCAGTGAACCGACCGGCGCGCGACTGGGCGGGTTCGTCGAGTTGTCGTCCGACCGGCCTGACGATGCGGTGACGATGTGCGGGAATGGGGAGGCGGAAGCACCCCGCACATTGCCCTTTGCCCCTCCAGTCGCTACATCCGCCGCCGACCTCCCCCGCATATCCAGACCGACAGGACGCCCGCCGATGGCCGCGCAGTATATTTTTCAGATGCAGGGCCTGACCAAGGCCTATCCCGGCGGCAAGAAGGTGTTCGAGAACATCTGGCTGTCCTTCTACCCGGACGCCAAGATCGGCGTGGTCGGGGTCAACGGCTCGGGCAAGTCGACCCTGCTGAAAATCATGGCCGGGATCGACAAGGAGTTCTCGGGCGAGGCGCGCGCTGCCGACGGCATCAAGCGCGGCTATCTGGAGCAGGAACCGCACCTGGATGACGCCCTGACGGTGCGCGAAAACGTCGAGGCCTGGTGCGAAGAGAAGCAGTGGCTGAACCGCTTCAACGCCATCGCCGCCCAGATGGCCGAGGACTATTCCGACGAACTGATGGAGGAGATGACCGCCCTCCAGGAGAAGATCGACGCGGCCGATGTCTGGGACATCGACAGCCGCATTGAAATGGCCATGGACGCCCTGCGCTGTCCGCCGGACGAGTCGGGCGTGACCAAGCTGTCGGGTGGTGAGAAGCGCCGCGTGGCGCTGGCGCGGCTGCTGCTGTCGAAGCCTGACATGCTGCTGCTGGACGAACCGACCAACCACCTGGACGCCGAGAGCGTCGCCTGGCTGCAGCACCACCTGGAGGCCTTCCCCGGCTGCGTGATCCTGGTCACCCACGACCGCTACTTCCTGGATCAGGTGACCAAGTGGACGCTGGAACTGGACCGCGGCAAGGGTCACCCGCACGAGGGCAACTATTCGTCCTGGCTGGAGGCCAAGCAGAAGCGCGTCGTCCAGGAACAGTCGGAATCCGAAGCCCGCCAGCGCGCCCTGACCCGCGAACTGGAGTGGGTGCGCTCGGGTGCCAAGGCCCGTCAGGCCAAGTCCAAGGCCCGTCTGGCCGCCTATGAGCGGATGGTCGAGGAGCAGGAAAACCAGCGCGGGGCCCAGACCTACGCCGTCATCCAGATCCCGCCCGGGCCGCGCCTGGGCAATGTGGTGCTGGAGGTCAACGGGCTGGAGAAGTCCTATGGCGACAAGCTGCTGTTCAAGGACCTGTCGTTCAAGCTGCCGCCCAACGGCATCGTCGGCGTGATCGGCCCCAACGGCGCGGGCAAGTCGACCCTGTTCCGCCTGATCACCGGCCAGGAACAGCCGGACGCCGGCACCCTGAAGATCGGCGAGACCGTCAAGCTGGCCTATGTCGACCAGAGCCGCGACGACCTGAAGGCCGACGAGAACGTCTGGCAGGCCATCTCGGGTGGCACCGATGTGATGATGGTCGGCAAGCGCGAGATCAACTCACGCGCCTATGTCGGCAGCTTCAACTTCAAGGGCGGCGACCAGCAGAAGAAGGTGGGCTTGCTGTCGGGCGGTGAGCGCAACCGCGTCCACCTGGCCAAGACGCTGGCGACTGGGGGCAACCTGATCCTGCTCGATGAGCCGACCAACGACCTGGACATCGAGACGCTTCAGAACCTGGAAGAGGCGCTGGAGGAATTCGCCGGCTGCGCCGTGGTCATCAGCCACGACCGCTGGTTCCTGGACCGTCTGGCGACGCACATCCTGGCCTTCGAAGGCGACAGCCACGTCGAATGGTTCGAGGGCAACTTCGAGGCCTATGAAGAAGACAAGAAGCGCCGCCTGGGCACCGACGCCCTGATCCCGCACCGCATCAAGTTCCAGAAGTTCGGGCGGTAGGGGGCGGGTATCAACGCGACCCGGTCTGAATTCGGTCGATGCGGTCGCGGGCCCGCTGGGCGAGTTCGTGGCGGGGATGCCGGGCGATGAACAGCTGATAGGCGGCAATCGTGCCGGCGCGTTCGGCGCTTTCGAACTCCTCACGAACCGCCGCGTCGCCGTCACGCGCAGGTGCAGCGCCAACCTGTGCAGGCTGGTGCGGCTCAGCCTCCGGCACGGTCACCGCCGCGCAGGCTGAGACCGTCAGCACCACCATCATGGTCAGTCCGACAGCTGGGTGATTCATCGTTGCGGATGTCTCGGAAATGTCGCATCTATTTTCCTGATACCACAGTTCTTGGAGGCGTTCGATGCCTATGCGTGGCGCGCTCTGGTATGAGGAGTTTGACGATTTCGCGGTGCCGGTCGGTTCCGGGGCATTGCGAGGCGGCGGCGCGTCTTCGTCGCCTCTCGGCCCGCAGGGCGCAGACTTCACCGCTGTAACGCTAAGCGGAATCGCCGCCGTCGACGCGCTCCTGGCCGGCAATCGCTGGGTGGATGCGGAGATCACCTTCTCGTTCCCGACCGCAGCCAGCCAGTACACCGACTACACCACCGGGGCGCATCGCTTGGACACCTTCACGCCGCTGTCTCAGCCCTTCCGCGAAGCGGTGCGCTATATCCTGGGCGCGACCAACCCGGAGGGCGGGCCGTCGCCTTTCCTGTTCGGATCGGTTGCCAGTTTCACTAACCTCGGCTTCGGCGAGGTCGCGGACGGGGGCGGCACCATGCGGTTCGGCTTCTCGGCCGCGCATGCCGTGGCCTGGGGCTACTGGCCATCCGCTGCCGCCGGAGAGCGTGGAGACGCCTTCTTCAATGAATCCTACATGGGCTATTTTCCGACGCCGGTCAGCGGATCGTACACCTGGCTGACGGCGATCCACGAGATAGGCCACACCCTGGGCCTCAAGCACGCCCACGAAACAAACGGGGTGACGGGGACGGCCATGCCGTCCGCCTTCGACTCTCTCGAATATACGGTGATGACCTACCGCAGCTACGAGGGGGCTCCGGCGGACTATTATCGCAATGAGGCCTACGGCTACCCCCAGACCTTCATGATGATGGACATCCGCGCCTTGCAGCAGATGTATGGGGCTGACTTCACGACGAACGGCGAGGACACCGTCTATTCCTGGAGCGATCGATTCGGAGACATGTACGTCAATGGTGAAAGCCATGGCACACCGGGGGCGAACCGGGTGTTCCTGACCGTCTGGGATGGCGGGGGGTACGACACCTATGATTTCTCGAACTACTCAGGGGGGATTTCGGTCAATCTGAATCCCGGAGAATATTCGCGGCTTTCGACGGAGCAGCTGGCGCATCTGGGCAACGGCAATTACGCCCGGGGAAGTGTTTTCAATGCCCTTCAATACAATGGCGATCCGCGCTCGCTGATTGAAGCGGCGATCGGCGGCGATGGCGACGATGTGCTGATCGGCAACCAGGCGGTCAATGCCTTGCAGGGCGGTGCGGGTGACGATGAGCTCGCCGGAGGCGCGGGCGACGACACGATCGACGGGGGCACCGGCACCGACACGGCGACCTTCCGGTTCGACAACATCGGCGCGACGCAGGGCGTGGACTTCAACGGCATGAATACGGGCATGCCCGGCACGATCCAGCAAGACGACGGCCAGGGCGGAACCGACACCCTGATCGGCATCGAACAGATCTCGGTCATCGGCACGACCTTTACGGACAAGCTCCAAGGCGGTGCCGGTGCCGATCAGCTGAACGGCCATGACGGTGACGATTTCCTCTTCGGGGGGGACGGCGACGACCATCTGTATGGCGGCATGGGTGCTGATTCGATCAACGGCGGAAGGGGGTCCGACATCGCCTACTTCACGGGAAACAAGGCCGATTATTCGATCAAGCTGATCGACGGGACCGTGACGGTGATGGGTCCTGGCGCGAAGGATTTTCTCGTCGATGTGGAGATGCTCCGGTTTGCGGATGGAGACGTCGATCCCCTGTTGATCGTCTGTCCGCCGGGTGATGGCCCCAGTAGCGGCCAGACCGAGGCACCGCTGGTTCTGCCGGAGCTGTTCGACGGCGGCAAGGAGCCCGGACCGGAGGTGCTGCCGCCCCTGCTCGACGAGGAGCCGCAGATTCTGCCGCCTGGCCTGGACGGCAAGCCTCTCGCCGGTGATGAGCCGACGGTCTGTCGTCCCGGCGATCAGCCGGATGTCGGCCTGGACCTCGACCCGCCCGGCCCCAGGATCGACCGCCGCCTGCTGGACCTGGATCACCCAGACCTGGCGCTCATACCCGGCACGCGCGCCGAGTTCGGCTGGACCGGACCCGTTTCCGACTACGACTGGATCATCTAGGTCTTTCGAGGGGGGGCAAATCACGGCAGCTTGCGACCATGACCCAAGCTGTTGCCCTGCCCATGACCGATCCCCTGGACGCTTCTGATCGCGTAATCCCTTCGCAGTTGGCCAGTCACCTGGCGGCCAAGCTGTGTCATGACGTCGCCAGTCCGGCCGGAGCCATGATCAACGGCCTGGAGATGATGCGCGACCCGGATCACGCCGACATGCGCGACGAACTGAGCGAAATGGTCGAGGCCAGCGCGCGCAAGCTGCTGTCCATGGTCCACTTCGACCGGGTCGCCTTCGGCGCCGCGACCAGTTCGGAGTCCTTCTCGGCCGAAGAGATCGAGACCCTGGCTCAGAGCGCCTTTGTCGAGATCCGTCCCAGCCTGGACTGGCGCTGTCAGGTCCAACGCTTCAACAAGCCCCAGGCGCGCGCCGTGCTGAACCTGGCCCAGATCGCCGGAGGTGCCCTGGCGACGGGCGGCACGGTGACGCTCGAGGCGACGGCCCAGGACGGGCGGCTTCGTCTCAAGGCCAATGCCACGGGGCCGCGCGTGCGCCTGAAGAACGAGGTGTCCACGGGCCTGTCCGGCGCGACCCTGACAGACGGCATGGCCGGCCAGTGGATCCAGTCCTACTGGCTGCACACCACCGTGGCCGAGGCCGGCGGCACCCTGGCCGTGGATATGGCCGAGGATCATGTGGAGATTTCGATCTTGATGCCGCTGTAGGCATCGATCCGAACCAAGCGTTAACCGACGCACCCGAATAACGGGATCATGCGACTGTGCCTCATCATCGACGACAGCCGGATCATCCGGAAGGTCGCCCGGCGTATTGTCGAAGGCCTGGGTTTCGAGGTCGAGGAGGCCGCTGACGGCGCCGAGGCGCTGGCCTTCTGTGCCGCGACCTTGCCGGACGTCATTCTGGTCGACTGGAACATGCCGGTGATGGACGGCCTGACCTTTCTGAGGCGGCTGCGCGAGTCCGATGGCGGCGATCGGCCCAAGGTGCTGTTCTGCACCATCGAGAACGAACCCGCCCGTATGGCCGATGCCCTCGACGCGGGGGCGGACGAATATGTGATGAAGCCGTTCGACGGGGACATTCTGGGCTCCAAGTTCGCCGATGTGGGGCTGACCTAGATGGTGCAGGATCTGGATTTCCCGGTCCTGTCGGCCCTGATGTCGGAGCGGGCCGGCTATGATCTCGGCCCAGAGCGGCTGAATGCCGTCGAGGCCCGGCTGGGGCCGATCGCGCGCCGCGAGGGGCTGGCGTCGGTTCCGGCCCTGATCCGACTGATCGACCCGGTGCAACGTCCCTCACTGTCGTGGGAGATCGTCGAGGCCATCCTGCCGGCCGACAGCCGCTTCTTCCGCGACCGGGATTCGTTTCAGCTGATTTGCGCCCAACTGCTGCCGGCGCTGGCCCAGGCCCGTGGCGGCAAGGTCAGGATCCTGTCGGCGGGCTGTGCCACCGGCCAGGAGGCCTGGTCGATCGCCATCTGTGCGGCCGAGGTCGGCGTCGAGGTCGAGGTCATCGCCCTGGACCTGTCGATGCGGGCCATCGAGAAGGCTCGCGCGGGTGTCTATACCCAGTTCGAGGTGCAGCGCGGCCTGCGCACGCGGCAGTTGGTGGAATGGTTCGAGCGTGCGGATGATCTGTGGCGGGTTTCGAACCGCCTGAGGTCGGCGGTGCAGTTCGATCGGGCCAATCTCTTGGATGGCCTTGAGGGGCTGGGTGGATTTGACCTGATCTTCTGCCGCCATGTTCTGTCGGACATGACGCACGAGGCGCGCCAGCGCGTGATTGCGGGGCTGGGCCGCGCCCTCGGCCCCGCCGGGTGCCTGTTCCTGGGAGGGGGCGAGGCGATCCCTGAGGCCGAGGTCCTGTTCCGCCCCGTCGCAGGCTTCAGAAGCGTCTATGTCCGCAGTCCGGCCCCGGTCAGCCGGGTGGCGTAAGCGGCACCTCGCCGATCACCACAAGGCTGTCGGACGCACCAAACGGGGCCAGGTCGTCGCTGCGCCGCGGCAGGGGTTGGGCGTCATCGGGCCAGCCATCATGATAGGCGGCCCATTGAAGCACCGCGCCGGCCGGGGCCCGCAGCGCAAGCTGGAAGCCAGGATCGGGGTCTGCCCAGCGCAGGCTCAAGGGAGTGCCCGGTGCTGGGGCATCGAGGCTTCGACCCTGCACGGTGATGTCCGCCAGGGGCTGGCTGGAAACCACGGTCAGGCGCAGGTCGCGCGCGGACGTATCGGCGGCGCTGATCTGAACCCGACCATCGGGCAGGGAGGTGACGCTCAGCTGCGGGGGCACAAAGGCCACCGGCGGGGCCGGAGCGGTGCGCCACAGGGTTTGACCCAGGCCTGGAATCCGGACCTCGCGGGTGTGGCCGCCCGCACGGTCAAACAGGCGATTCGTCCAGGGATCGGTCATGGCCGGCAGGGCTGCCAGGCGGGCCGAGCCATCGGCACTGTCGGCGACATAGAGGGCCAGGGTCGGCAGGGGACGTTCCGGCGTCGCAGCCGGGGCCATCCTCAGCCACAGACCGGCCGCGACAGCGGCGATCAGGAAGGTCAGGCCTAGCGCCGCCCCCAGACGGCCGCGAACGGCGGCGGCCAGCAGCGGGGCCAACGGCAGAATTGCGACCAGGGCCAGGGCCGCCGGGATGGCCGGCATCGTCGCCCCGACCCCCAGAAAGACCCCGTGAGTGAGGCCGATGGCCCAGGCCGAGCCGACGACACCCACGCCGAAGGCGATCGGCCAGGCCAGATCGCCGAGACGGCGCGCGGCCAGCAGCGCAATGACGCCGAACAGGGTGGGCCAGGCCGCCAGGATGGCCGCCTCAGGTGCCAGGATCTGGAGCGTCAGGGCCAGCAGCCAGCCCAGGGCCAGCAACCCCAGCGCCGGGGCCTCATGGGGGCGATAGAGCCCCGGGCGGCCGCGCAGAAGGGCGGCGCTGACCAGAAAGACACCGCCGACACAGGCGGCGATCATCGCGATCTCGAAGATGTCGAGCCGCCCCAGAAGCGGCCGGTTCATGATGAAGTCGGTCGGCGACCCGGTCAGCCACAGCAGGCCCTGTCCGAGCAGACCACAGACCCCGATCATCGCCAGGCCGGCCACGGCTCCTATGGCGGCGACACGCAGGGTCTGGCCGCGCGGCTCGCTTCGGATGATCAGGCCCACCAGGATCAGGCCGGTCAGGGCGATGATGATCCAGCCCACCCAGGCCGGATAGGCCACGGTGAACTGCCCGAAAACATCCGAGAAGATCGCATTGTCGCGTGGCGGCGGCAGCTGGTCCGCCGTCAGCAGGGCCCGGGTCAGATCCAGGGCCTGGCTGCCCATGTGCTGTAGTGAGCCCTGGTCGAGATTGTCGGGCGTCGAATTGGCCGAATGGTAGAAGAAGGGCTCGCCGATGAAGGCGATGTTGAAGCCCGGCAACCCCTGGTCGCGCGGGTGGCTGAAGTCGGTGTCATTGGGTAGGATCGAATAGAGGAAGGCCGCCAGCGACGTCGATGAGGGCTCGGACACCGCGCGCGCATAAAGGTCCATCATCGCGCCGTTGTGGCGGCCCGTCTCGAACATGAAGGCCCGCCCGGCCGCGCCGCGCGTTTCCAGATTTACGACGACGCCGACGCGGGCGCGCAAGGGATGTTCGCGGAAGAAGGCCTCGGCCCCCAGCAGGCCCATTTCCTCGCCGTCAGTGATCAGGACGATGAGGTCGCGCCGGCGCGGCGTGCCCTCTACCAGCAGCACCCGCACGGCTTCCAGCGAAGCCGCGACCCCGGCCGCGTCGTCCGCCGCTCCGGGCGAGCCGATGGCGGAATCATAGTGGCTCATGAGCACAACCGCCGGGGCGGCCGGGTCCTCGCCCGGCAGGACGCCTATCAGATTGGTGACGCGCCCGCCCGAAATCACGCCGACCGTGCGCGAATAGATGCCGTCGGCGGTTTGGGTCGAGACTTGCAGCCCCAGTTGCAGCATCCGGCGGTGCAGGGTCTCGCGCACCTGATCATTTTCCGGCGACCCGGTGGGATGCACGACATGGCCGATCTGGCGGACGTCAACCATGGCCCGTTCGGCCGAGAAGTCGGAGGCAGGGGCCTCGTCCGACACCGGAGACGGCGGCCTGATCGTGACCAGGGCGATCAGCAGGGCCAGGCCCAACGCGGCCAGAAAGCCGGCGAGTGATCTCATTTCAACCCTCCCAAGTCGCCGTCGAACCTAAGGCAAGCCGGCGCTGGGTCAAAGTCGCCAGGGTTGAGAACCGCAGAATGAAAAACGCCCGCCGGTTACCCGGCGGGCGCTTCCAACCCGGACGCTTACAGACTTTGGATCAGGCCGCCGCCGAGGCGGAGCCGGTACCTTCCTGGGGATCGCGCAGAACGTAGCCGCGGCCCCAGACGGTTTCGATGTAGTGTTTGCCGCCCGCCGCCGTCGCCAGCTTCTTGCGCAGCTTGCAGATAAAGACATCGATGATCTTGAGCTCGGGCTCGTCCATGCCGCCGTACAGGTGGTTCAGGAACATTTCCTTGGTCAGGGTCGTGCCCTTGCGCAGGGAGAGCAGCTCGAGCATCTGATATTCCTTGCCGGTCAGATGCACGCGGTGGCCGTCGACCTCGACGGTCTTGGCGTCGAGGTTCACCGCGATTTCGCCGGTGGTGATGATCGCCTGGGCGTGGCCCTTGGAACGACGCACGACCGCCTGGATGCGGGCGATCAGCTCATCGCGATGGAAGGGCTTGGTCATATAGTCGTCGGCACCGCCGCCGAAGGTCTTGACCTTGGTGTCGATCTCACTGGACCCGGAAAGGATCATCACCGGCGTATTAATCTTGCCGACGCGAAGCTGGCGCAGGACTTCGATACCGTTCATGTCCGGCAGGTTCAGGTCCAGCAGAATGATGTCGTAGTCATAGATCTTACCTAGATCGATGCCTTCTTCACCCAGATCGGTGGTGTAAACATTGAAGCCCTCGGACTTGAGCATCAGTTCGATGCTCTGTGCGGTGGCGCTGTCGTCTTCGATCAGCAGAACGCGCATTCAGTGCCCCTCCAGGCGAATCTAGATGTATGGCGGCGATGCGAAAA
>Ga0209573_1003226_pt1 | contig 18488 bp, 10 predicted proteins | sample TNRBio252014_DNA_FD_185870 | JGI IMG/M metagenome (GOLD analysis project Ga0209573, IMG submission 185870) | Wastewater treatment Type I Accumulibacter community from EBPR Bioreactor in Madison, WI, USA - TNR Reactor_6/25/2014_ DNA (SPAdes)... | ecosystem: Engineered > Bioreactor > EBPR >...
AGAACCTACCGGTGTCCTGTTAAGAAAACTTATCGGTCTGCACTTGACAACGAAACCTTAGTGAAACTAAATTTAGTATAAATCACTCTATATTTAGAATAGAGCCAAATTGATTTAAAATGTTTAACGGTTAGCGCAAATACTTGAAGATTTTTATATCCAAAAATGGCTGCAACTGCCTTTAAAATGCGATTTTATAAAAAAATTGAAAAAAAATGCGTTGGTTCGCAACTTTTTAGCAACGATCATGCATCTATTAACCGCCAGCCAAAACGAAATAAATTTTTTTTTGACTGCCATTTATATCCAGGAGATTAGAAATTAAATTTTATCAATCGAGTAATAAAGGACAATAATTTACCGTGGAAGAAAGAGAATTAATATCTAAATGTCTGCTTAACGACCGATCTGCTCAGAAAGATCTGTACAACAGTTATGCACCACGGATTTTTGCCCTGATCAAACGGTATATTCAGGATACTTTTGTTGCTGAAGATATTTTGGTTGAGTCCTTCTTTAAGATTTTCAGCAGATTGTCCCAGTACAGGGAAACGGGAAGTTTTGAAGGTTGGATGAAAAGAGTGGCTGTCAATGAATGTCTCATGTACCTGAGAAAAAACAAAGCATTCCATCTGACGATTGAATCGGACAATATAGTTTTGCCATTTGAGATCAGTGTGGAAAGCGATATAGATTTTGAAATGCTGTCCCAGGCACTGGATTTATTACCTGTCGGATACAGAACTGTATTCAATCTTTACGTGATGGATGGTTTTAAACATAAGGAAATTGCCGAAAAACTAGGTATTAGTGTCAATACGTCCAAATCCCAGTTCAAGTTGGCAAAAGAAAGACTTGAAAAGATATTTAAACAAAAAAAGATTTCAATAACCGGATAATGATGGAAAATAAAGCGCCAATAGATGATATTTTAACCATGCTGCAAAAGTCCGGTCCTTCTTATGAGGCGAAGGTTCCTGATTATGCTTTTAACAGGATAGAATCAAGACTGGATGCCGTGAAGCAGCCAAAAAGATTTGATTTACAGAATATTGCAGCCTATGCTGCCATTACATTGTCTATCGCGGTATCGGTATTGATACTGACTTTGCATCTTAAAGACAGAGTGCATTCCTTACCTGTGGAGGATCAATATGTAGTTCAGATGCTTAGCCTCGATGAAAACCGAAGCGCTTATCCTTCCTATGACATCCATAAACTGATGAAGGCCTACCAAAGCATCATTACCCGTGAGACTGTCATGAAAGAATCTGGTTTAGGCATGGAGATCAGGGTCAATAACTGATCAAACCGGATTTTCGAACAGATTCCAGACTTGTTTTGATGACGGATACTTCGACGTCAAACGAACATTCTCATTGGTCACCGGATGAGTAAAGGAAAGTTTCCAACTCAATAAGCAAATTGATTTGTCGAGCATATTCTGATCTGAGCCATATTTCAGGTCTCCTACAATAGGACAACCAATACTCGCCATCTGCGCCCTGATCTGATGAGGCCTCCCTGTCTCCAGTTGCACCTTGAACATGGAAAATTTCCCTTGTCTGCCAATAAGTTCATACCTCAGGACAGCTTCTTTTCGATTTTTACCAGGCATTTTGTGCAATTTTACCCGATTTTTGACAGGATCTTTTTCAAGATAATGCTGCAAAGTACCTTGATATTCAGTCGGATTACCTTCGCAAATACAAAGGTATGTCTTTTTAATTCCGCCCTGCTGCATCAGATCATTGAGTCTGGTTAGCGCTTTGGAGGTTTTGGCAAAAATCATCAAACCCATGGCAGGCCTGTCAAGTCGGTGTACGGAACCCAGAAAAACATCTCCGGGTTTATCCATTTTCTCCTTTATATATTGCTTCACCTTTTCAAGAATGCTTTCATCTCCGGTATCGTCCTTTTGAGATAACAAATTAGAGGGTTTGAATGCGACGACAAGATGGTTGTCAAAATAAACTATATTTTCTTCAAAAAAATATTTCATGTGTATGTTTTAAATGATTCCATTGTTTTAAATCGACTCATTGTTTGATTTATTGAGGACATTTTTGCTTTGTAAATCCACCGGCTTCCAAAGAATTAGTCAAAACTGTTCTGCAAATCAAATTTCTATCTGAAAGCATCTTAAGTCAACTCACCTACTTTTTCAAATCAAATTCCGGCATTCAAAGTTTCTTGTTCAGCTTCAAAAGTATAAGACCGGATGATTCCGGGGACAAAAATAGTTTTAATTATAACTTTCTACATTTTTTAAAACAAACAACTTATGAACTAATGGGAAATATTTCAAATCAAAAGTGATGTTGTTAAAACAAGTCATAATTAGCTTAATCATAACTTATTGGCGTTTTAGAAAAAAATAAAACTAATTTTTTTTCATTGAGCAAAAATAACAACAATTGAATATCCACAAATTACATATTAAAATAATTAAATATTTATTTTTATTTAAAATTCTTTTATTTATATATTGCTATTATGAATAATGTGTATATATTTGTACCAGTTTTGGTTTTTAATTGTAAAATTCGTTTTTGCTCGTGAAAAGTCACGAGCATTTTTTTTTGTATAATATTAATGAAAACAGTTGGTTAAAAACAAAGCATTATGCGTTAATCATTCTCCTCTATAATAAATTACTACAAATACGTGGATTCCCCTCCTTTGTACCTGTTACGCCTCGCTGATGGATCAAAAATCAGAATAGGCATAAAATTTATTCCAACATTTTTTTATCAACAAAAAAACTCTTTCCCAAATCCCAGTTTCTACAAGAACTATTTAGTATGATATACATAAATTAAAATATTAGTCTATATAAGCTTATGTTGAGAATCATTTCATTAGAGCTTTATTAGAAATAAATTTAAGGAAATAAACAGGCAATAGATTATATATCGTTATACATTACAATAACATTACATGTTTATTTATTTAATTATCAATATATTATAATATATACAATAATCTATCATTTCGTAGTCATTTCATTTTGGAGTACAAACAAATAGTTACATTAAACTATATGATCATATTTTGGCACGCTTTTTGTTTCTTATATGGCGTATGAGTTTTGGTTATTAAATTGAGTAATGCCCGTGTTTATTCGTCTTTACACGGGCTTTTTTATTGCACAACTTTTCTGCAGCAATTTCACCTTTTACCTCAATAATATTTCAGATTTTAGAACTTTTGGAATGTCCAACAAAATTTAAATTGTACATTTGTGTGTTCAATTTTTATTAAATAATCGACGAATCATGCCAAACATTTCCAAGAAAGGCCAACAAATGCCTGAATCTCCGATCCGCAAACTGGTTCCCTTTGCCGAAGCAGCCAAAGCCCGGGGAACAAAAGTATATTTCCTCAATATTGGCCAGCCGGACATTGCCATGCCTAAACAGGCTTTGCAGGCTGTCAGGGATTTTGACCAAACCCTGGTGCCATACAGCCATTCTGCCGGGCATATCTCTTACAGGAAAAAACTTATAAAATACTATCAAAACAACGATATTCATATCAGCCCCGATGACATCATCATCACTACAGGCGCATCAGAAGCTTTGCTGATCGGAATGCAGGCGATCATGGATCCTGATGATGAGATCATCATTCCCGAACCGTTTTATGCCAATTACCTGGGTTTTGCAGTCAATTCAGGCGTTAAAGTTGTGCCCATTGCATCCAACATTGAAAACGGATTTGCATTGCCTCCCATGGAGGATTTTGAAAAAGCGATTAACCCCAAGACCAAAGCCATCGTCATTTGCAATCCCAACAACCCAACCGGTTATCTGTATGCTAAAGAAGAACTTGAAGTATTGAAGCATATTGCATTGAAACACAATCTGTTCCTTTTTGCAGATGAAGTTTATAGAGAATTTACCTATGATGGCAAAAAACATCATTCGATCATGCAACTTGAAGGCCTCGACGAACATGTTGTACTGATCGATTCTGTTTCCAAAAGGTATAGTGCCTGCGGTATCCGTATCGGTGCGCTCATATCCAAAAACAAGGAATTCATCTTCACCTGTCTCAAATTTGCTCAGGCCCGTTTAAGTCCCCCATCCTATGGACAGATCGCCGCAGAAGCAGCGCTGGAAACGCCGCAGGCATACTTTGATGAAGTCATCCATGAGTATGAAGAACGCCGCGATTGTGTCGTTCGACGGATCAATGCGATGGAAGGTGCATTTTGCCCCAATCCATCCGGTGCATTTTACGTGGTTGCCAGACTTCCCATTGACCATTCCGATAAGTTCTGCCGTTGGTTGCTCGAAGAATTCGAATACCAACATGAAACGGTGATGCTTGCTCCGGCTTCAGGTTTTTATGAGACCAAAGGAAGAGGACTTAATGAAGTCAGGATCAGTTATGTTCTCAAAATTTCAGACCTTGAAAAAGCCATGGATCTGTTGGAACAAGCTTTAAAAGTATATCCTGGCAGAACGATCAAATGATCTTCATTCGACTCTTTAGGAACTCATTAACAGTAGAATTGAGATAATTTCATCATATTTGCAAAAAACTTTTTTTTTGGAAAAGACACTTGCATCATATAAGCAGATTCTTGATCGCTGCCGGGAGGTTTTTTACAGTAAGATGACGGATTACGGTGCCTCATGGAGGATTCTGAGGCCTGTTTCTCTGACTGATCAGTTATTTATCAAAGCCAAAAGAATCCGCAGTATTCAGGAGAAAAAAGAAAGCCGGATCGCTGACGGGATCGACACCGAATTTTCAGCTATTTTCAATTATTCGGTCATGTCACTGATCCAATTGGAATTAGGTGCTGCCGAAGAACCAGATCTATCCATTGACGAAGCCATGAAACAGTTTGAGCAAAAATCTTCTGATATATTTCAGTTGATGAAGGATAAAAATCACGACTATGGTGAAGCCTGGAGAGATATGCGCATCAGTAGTATGACGGATCTTATTCTTGTTAAATTATTTAGGATCAAACAAATAGAAGATAATAACGGCAAAACCAGCATTTCTGAAGGCATTGAATCAAACCTGATGGATATCGCCAACTATGCTGTTTTTTGCCTGATCCTGATGATGGAAGAAAATGAAAACTGAAAACATTTTAAGCTTCGATCCTGTTTGAGTTTAATGCCAAATTTAGTTATACACAATTATAAATACTGAAAAATAATGAGTTTACTTACATTACTCCTGATTATACTGGTCGTTGCCGGATTATTGAGTTATCTGATGATAAAAGTCTGGAAAAAATCCAAACAATGGCTGATGACCTTTTTGCAAAACTACATCGGCATCCTTTTCATCGTTTCGGGTTTCGTCAAAGCCATCGATCCCTTGGGAACGGCGTACAAAATGGATGATTATTTTGCCGCGTTTGAAGTATTGTTCCAAAATTCGTGGTTTTCTTTTCTGACACCCGTTTTCCCGTTTTTTACGGAATACTCAGTGCTTTTTTCAGTACTTATGATCGTTTTTGAGATGTTGCTTGGCGTCATGCTCATCATTGGAGCTTTTCCACTTTTTACGGCCTGGGGCTTTTTGCTGTTGATCATATTATTCCTGTTTTTAACAGGTTATACTTACCTGACCGGTTATGTTCCGCCTGAAATCAATTTCTGGCATTTCAGCCAATGGTCAGATTTTGATCCGGCCAACATGAAGGTTACCACCTGTGGGTGCTTTGGAGATTTTATCACTTTTGCCCCATTTACCTCATTCATGAAAGATGTGGTATTGTTTTTCCCGGGTGTTTATTTTGTCATTTTCCACAAAAAGATGCATCAACTTGGAAAAGCTTTTTTCAGAAAAATAGTTGCCGGGATCGCTACCATACTTTTTATCCTGTATTGTATGAGTAATTACTACTGGGACATTCCTCATTTCAACCTGCGACCATTCAAAAACGGGGTAAATATTCTCGAACAACAGGAAAAAGAAGCTGAAGCTGCGAGCAAAACGGAACCTCTGAGATGGCATTTGAAAAACAAGAAAACCAACGAGGTCATTATCGTAAAAAATGCTGATTTTGAAAGTGCCAAATATCCCACAGACCAATGGGAATATATTCATACAGACTTCACCAAGCCGGAAATTCCTACTACCCAAATCAGTGATTTTTATATTGAAAGTTTTGAAGGCAATTTGATGACAGAAGACATTTTGAATTATAAAGGTTTAACCATGGTTTTGGTGATGGAAAAGCTGGAGAGTAAAGCCATACCCAAATATGTGACTGTTTCAGATACCATTTTCAGCATGGATACCATACCAAATGCAGAACAGGATACATTCACCCTTGTCAAAAACATTCAGGAAATCAAAAATTACAATGTCACACGGTATGATCATGAATGGAAAAACAGTTATCTGAAGCGTTTTGAACAAAAGATCAAACCATTTGTCAATGATGCAAAAAAAGCTGATATCAGGGTGATTGCATTGGTTGGCGGAGACGCTGATCAGGTCGCCAGTTTCAAAGAAAAAACAGGACTTGACATCGAGTATTATACTGCGGATAATATACTGTTAAAGACTATGATCCGAAGCAATCCTGGCATAATGCTTTTAAGCAATGGCACGATCATCGAACAATGGCATTGGCGCAGGCTCCCTGACTTTGATATTTACTCACGGAATCTGAAAGTAGACTGAAAATCATGATGGAATGGAAAAAGCTGCTGAGTCCTGAAAGATTGGGTCAAAAACGAAGCATTACAAAGGATTCTGCTCATTACAGGTCTGATTTTCAGGTAGATTATGACAGGATTATTTTTTCTTCTTCATTCAGAAAGCTTCAAAACAAAACACAGGTTTTTCCTTTTCCTAAATCTGATTTTGTCAGAAACAGGTTGACACACAGTCTGGAAACGGCATCAGTTGGTCGTACTTTAGGCAATATGGCAGGCCAATTGCTATTTAAAAAATATCCTGTACTCAATGAGTCCTGCCAGCCATCAGATCTGGGCGCTTTGACGAGTGCAGCATGTCTGGCACATGATATTGGCAATCCACCTTTTGGGCATGCCGGCGAAGAAGCTATATCTTCTTATTTCAAAAGCGATGCTGCTTTGTCGTACATTTCTGATTTAAATGCTATACAACAAGCTGATTTACAGCATTTCGAAGGAAATGCTGCGGGTTTTAGGATAATGACACATACCGCGCCATACCATTCCAATCTCGAAGGCGGCCTGGGTTTGAGTTTTGCAACTTATGCGAGCTTTATCAAATATCCGAGACCTTCATATCCTTTCCCCGCCGTTCAAGACAGGGTTTCACTCAAAAAATACAATTTTTTCTGGTCTGAAATACCTGTTTATGAGAAGATTTCAGCAGAACTGGGCATCACACAATACCAAACAGGCGAATTGCTTGTAAACCACAGATTTCCCCTTGCTTTTCTGGTGGAAGCAGCGGATGATATATGTTATTCCATCATCGATTTTGAGGATGGCTACCATGTTCATCTGATCAGTTTCGAGGAAATTGAAAGCGCGTACCTCGAAATCCTCAACAGGGAGCAATTTGATTTGGGAAGGTATAACCAATTGAATTCCAAAGAGACTAAAATAGCTTACCTGCGGAGTAAAGCCATCAATGAAATGGTTCAGCAGTCCGCGAAAATTTTTATTGAAGAAGAAGAGCAGATCCGATCCGGTCAATTTGATTCTGCCCTGATAGACAAGACACCTCAAATTCAAACCCTCAAACAAATCAAAAAAACCAGTTTTGAGAAGATCTATAATTCAGAAACGGTTCTGAAAATCGAATCTGCCGGACGAAAAGTGTTGCCCGGATTGTTGGAGGTATTCGTTCAGGCGGTGATGAGTGATGAGGACAAATTCCTGGCAAAACTCAGAAAGCTGATTCCACAGGAATATCTGGCTGCCAATCATCAGCCTTTTGAAGAAAGCTATACCAATTTGCTTAACATTGCCATGTTCGTCTCAGGTATGACTGATCAGCAGGCTGTCAGGTTGTATCGAGATTTGTACGGAATTTCTTTGGCAGACTATTGATGTAAAAAATTGATGCAAAATTTTATTTGGTTGTTCAATTTGTTGATTTAACCAGTTTTTGTATCTCCATCAACCCATTTTCATTCGAAATTTCTATTATGTATAAGCCGGATTTGAGATGAGCGATATCAATGCTGCTTTTTTTCTGTCCATTTGCCATTATTATATATGTATCAAGTAATTGACCGGCAGTATCATACAACCTGACCATGATTTCCCTTTCCGGGTCATCCATGCTTACGTTCTTAAAACAAAGGACATCGATTGCGGGATTCGGCCAAATCGCGAAAGAAGAATTCACGACTTCTGTGGTACCGACTGTTCCGATTTCCTGGTATTGCCAGAAGAAGGTCCGCAAAGCCACTGCCGCCGGATAAAAACAGGTTCCATGATTACCAGAACTAAATACATCAGCGGCAGAAACTGTTTCAGAACCGTTGGCGCGCATCAATGAATCAGTGTACACAGCATTTCTGTAAGTCACCTGGTCATCATTCGTGCAATACAACATTTTTACAGGTTTCTCCGGTTTCCAGTCACATACATCCATTCTTTTTAACGCCTGATTCAGCGGATGATCATCATCCGTCAGAAAAGCATTTGCCACACTGTCAATGAACATTCTTTTAGGCAAAACTTTGCCGTTATTTTGTCTCAATTTTGCAATCATCTGATCATTCAAATCGTCCAGATCGATTTCTTCCCGCTCAAATTTTCTGACCATGACAGCATAATCAGGCTTTAACAGGTCCTCAATTTCAAGATCAGTGAAAAGTTCAGGATAAACGTATTTTGCTGTCAATAAAACATTGCCGAGATAAGCACAGAAAAAATATTCTTTATCTCCAAATGTAAATTTTTTCATTTCCCTGGAAATGCTGTAAGGTCCGGACATTGGCGCCACGGCAGTGACTACCAGTTCGGATGATTCGGAAAGGGTTTTAAATGTTGCCATCGCGGCATGACCTCCCTGAGAATAACCGGTAATGAACAATTGATCATTGTAATGGAAATTTTCAAGAGTATTTATGTCTTTGACCGTCAAAACCAGATCGATGCCTGCCCTGGCCTCCGATTCCGGATGAACGTATGGGTGAAATCCTTTTGAAATGCCCAATCCTATATAATCCGGAGCGACGGTGATATATCCAAATGATGCGAACACCGCACTGATGGATTGCTCATAAGAACCAAACGATGGCACATCATATCGATCGCTGACCGTTCCGTGATCGTAAATCAGTATTGGAAAAACAGTATTGGCTTTCACCGGAAGGCATAATACGCCAGAAGCAGTATCTTTTTGCTCAAAAGTATTGGTTGTGGTATAATGAATTCTGTATACATCTACATTATACAAGGCTTCTATAAAAAATATTGAAGACAACTCGCTTTTAGTAAACGTCCTGATTTTTTCCATCAAAATCAATTCCTGACTTAGACCAAATCCGGAAAAAATCAACAAAACCAAACCAGTCAAAAATACTTTATTCATATTTAAGCTTTATATTTTTTTCAGTTATCTGAAATTTATAATGAAAGACTATTATCAATCTGATCTTTCACCAAAAAAAATGATCCAAACTATTTAGTCTTTGCAAGAAAACGCCAAATACTGCGTAATGCTTGTTTTTGAAACAGTCATTTATATTTAGAAAACTCCTTGTTTACAAAAACTTCGCAAGCCTTGTCCTTGACGTTTTCTTGTCAAAGACGAAAAAAATATGAGTTTTCTTGCAGACACTATTTAAGGCTATTTAATTAAATTTATATGCAAATTAGAATAAATTTCTTTGAATCCAATACCATATCTTTAAGAATGCGTAAATTTATCATAAATCAGCTTTGCAGCTTAAAAAGCTTGTATATTTGTAAATAAAACAGCTTGGAATGAGACATATTCATATAATGTCGTTTGTGATCTTGTCGATCTTGTTATCCGGACAACTTTCATTTGGTCAGCAGTGCCTTACCGGAGGCAGTTTGTTTGTAAATGAATTTAGTGGCACCAATGCCAGTGGAGAACCGGAATGGATCGAATTCGTTGTAGTTGGTGATCCTGCAAATCCTACCGCACCTGTTAACCTTGAAGGTTGGATCATTGATGATAATAATAACCCTGTCAGTGGAGTTGGTACTGCTACAGGACATCTTAGATTAGGATCATTATTTAATGCAATGATCCCCGGAACCATTATTGTAATATATGATGGTGAGGTTGTACCATTTGCACCATGGCCGGATGACGGAACACCCAATGCAGACGGAGTTTGGGTAATTCCTCACAACCAATCCGACATTTTAATCTGTCAATCCAATCCAAGTGTCATACCTCCTAATCCATTATATGAACCATGTACAAACTATAGCTACACTGCATGGGCTTCATGTATGGGATTAAGCAATTCAGGAGACGGCGTCCAAGTCAGACAGCCTGACGCGACATTTTACCACGGCGTATACTATGGCCTGGCTGCCGGTGTTTTTGCCCCGGGAGAAACTACAGGAAATCTTATGGTTGGTAATATTCAGTCTTCACTGGATTGTGGTGACTGGTTTGATGCTGGCAATTACAGTGATTTAACACCAACACCAGGAGAACCTAATTCGCCACTCAATGAGGCACTCATCAACCGGATCGCTGCCGGCACATTGGATTGCGATGATATTGATGTCGCTTGTACACTATTTACCTGTCCAGTGATTGATGATATTGTTTTTGAGAATGATATAACAGGTATTTGCGTCAATACTGATTTTGATATAACTGCCACAGGTTTAGGAAATATGGCTGAAACTGACAATGGTGAAGCTGATTTCGGCGTTCGCTTTGTATATTTTACAGGAATCGTACCGCCAGCAGATCCCTATACGGGCGGAACAGACATAACTGTAGTTCCTTTTGGCGCATTGACTGGTATTCATCCTGACCAAACGGCAACTGCCAGCGTAAGTTTCCCTACAGCCGGTGAATACAACATTTGTGTTGTACTTGACCCTGAATTTACTCAACTAACAGATTGTGAACCCTTTGCATGCAGACCTATCACTGTTTGGGAAGAACCTGAAGCTGAGCTTAGTGGCACCCATGATTTCTGCCCGGGTGATTGTCACCAGATTTCAGTACAAATTTCCGGTGGAGAAGCTCCTTATGAAGTTACACTTAGGATCATTTCCTTCATTTTCAACATTCCGATCACCATTCCATCCTATGATCTGGATGATCAGATGGTAATTTGTTTTGATGGATCCTTACCTATTCCCACTTATGATATCGCTACCAATACCCTGCATATACCAACCATATTCAGTGGATCTGCATCACTGATCATTGATAATGTCATTGACAACCATGGCTGTTCCACATCAGTCATCAATCCTAACAACCTGACACTGAACTTTTTTGAAATCCCGGAGATTATTGTACCTGATCCATTGGTTGCATGTAATGAGGAAGGAGATGACTGGGCATCATTTGACCTGACAACCCTGATTGATGAAATAACAGCTGGCACGGGGGTCGGCGTACATTTTTATGAGGATCAGAATGGGATAACTGAAATTTTCAATGTTACCAACTTTATTTCCGAAACAACCACCATTTATGCAAGAATAGAAGCAGCCTGCAATTCTGAAATGGTTGAGGTGGATCTGATCGTAGAAATTCCTCCGATTGCCGGAGAAGATGCATTGACCAATTTATGCAATGATGATTCAGGCAACGCTGATTTTTTCACATTGATAAATACAGGCAATACTTCCGGGATCTGGACAGATGATAATGACAGCGGAGCTGATATCAGTGACCCTGCGAATGTCTCTTTTTTCGGAATAAATCCGGGAGTTTATCAATTTACATATACAGTGCTTTCAAACGGAGTTTGTCCGGATGCTTTTGCTGTTTTAACCGTTGAGATTACCTCTCCTCCAAACCCTGGGGATGACGGAATGCTTAACCTGTGTGCAGGTTCAACCATTGAATTCGATCTGTTTACTTTTTTGGGTGATATTTATGATAATGGAGGTATTTGGGTGGACATCAACGGTTCAGGTGTTGATCTAAGCGATCCTTCACAGGTTGATTTCAGCACTTTAACATTGGGTACTTATCAATTCAGTTATACGGTTGCCGGCAATGGTGTTTGCCCGGCCCAAACAGCCATCGTTACAGTGAATGTGATCACTGAACCAAATCCAGGTTCTCCGTCTCAAATATTCGCATGCAATGACGGCACTCCAATTAATTTAAATTCAGCGCTTGGCACGCATGATCCGGGTGGCGTCTGGTCAGATGAAGATGGCGCATCGGTCGATCTCAGCGATCCTTCTTCTGTGAGTTTTAGCGGAATAACACCAGGACAATATGGATTTCTTTACATCATCTTAGGCAACGGAATTTGTCCCGAGGTCTCTGCTTTGGTAACTGTAACAGTAGAAGCAGCATTAAACCCCGGATCGAACGGACAAACAACGCTTTGTTCCGGCAATGTTACACCGATAAATTTGCTCAACATCATAGGAACCCACGATAACGGTGGCATTTGGATAGATAATAATTCAACCGGTGTGGATCTGTCCGATCCTTCCCAGGTAGATTTTAGCCAATTAGCAGAAGGTGATTATATATTTACTTATCATTTGGATGGATCAGGAATTTGCGGGGAACAAGATGCTGTTGTGACTGTGAGCATTTCCCCGAATGCCAATCCGGGAGAGAATACGAACACATTTGTTTGCAGTTCCGGCAATACAATCCTTGATTTCGAATCACTGCTAGGACCCCACGATCAGGGTGGCAACTGGAATGATCTGGATGGTGCTGCTGTGGATTTAAGCAATACACAATCCGTTGATTTTGTTGGTATAGCACAAGGCATTTACCGTTTTTCCTACACGATCCCGGCAAGTGGATCCTGCCCTGAAGTATCATCTATGATCACAGTCCTGATCTCAGCAACAGCATTTGCCGGCAATGATAACAATGCAGCTATTTGTGCAGGATTTTCCGGTGAAATTGATCTTAACAGTTTTCTGACCATTTCAGGGATCAATGGAACCTGGTCACAAATTTCGGGAGATCCAATAGATATCAGCAATCCGACAGCAACTGACTTTAGTTTAGCAGCAGTGGGTGAATATGTCTTTGAATTCGCCATCAGCAATGATTGTGGTCAGGATACTGCCATTATTACCATTCAGATTTCCCCAGCCATTCATGCAGGTAGTGATTATTCAACCAATATTTGTATAAATGTTCCATACAACCTGTTCAACCTGTTAGGTACGCATGATGCTGGTGGAAGGTGGGAATTTGACACAAACAATCCGGTTACAGATCCACAAAATTTTATATTGACTTCTGTTCAAACAGTTCAATTAAGTTATGTGTTAAATGGGAGTTTATATTGCCAGGCAGATACAGCAATGGCAATTCTGACAGGTATCACCATCCCGAATGCAGGTACCGGATCAACACTTACCGTCTGTCAGGGAGCAGGCTGGAATCAAAATCTTTTCTCATTGATCAATGGGACGACTGATTTTTCCGGCACATGGCAACAAATGAGTGGTCCCTCCACACTAAATCTCAATAATCCATCTTTAGTCAGTATACCCGGGAGTTTTATCGGAACTTACACTTTGCAATACAGAATTCAAAATCAATGTGGAACGAATTTGACGCATGTGTACCTGACTGTTCAGGAAGCACAAAGCGCCGGAAATGATTATTCTGTAGATTTTTGCGAAAGTCAGTCCTCTTTCAACCTGACGACTCTGCTGGCAGGTCAAAGTGCCAATGGTACCTGGAGAAATCCGTTAGGATTGTTGGTCAGCAATCCGAACAATGTACCGATGCCGCCTCCTGGCAACTATGTTTATATGCATATATTGAGTGCGAATGGCAACTGTCCGGCAGATACTGCCTATGCATACATCCATGTTTTTGCAGAATCTTTTGCGGGAAATGATAACAGTATTTCAATTTGTGAGCACAGTGCACAACCGATCAATCTTGTCCAATTATTAGGTTCAGGTATTTCAAATAATGGAAGCTGGGCAGATTTAAATGGAAGCAACGTAAATTTATCAATACCAACATCCGTAAATTTTGGCGGAGTTGCACCCGGAAATTATGTTTTCCGGTATTTTGTACCCGGGATCGCACCCTGTCTGCCTGATAACGCTGAGATTACTGTGTCTGTACAGGATGCACCGAATTCCGGCACTTGTGATACAACATACATTTGCAACGGCTCAGGATCAGGCAATATTAACCTTACTGCTTTATTAACAGGGGAAGATCCGGGAGGATCATTCAGAGAATTGACCAGTTCGGGAGTAAGCCTGCTCAATCCTGCAAATATTGATTTCTCTTCAACTTTACCTGGAAGATATATTTTTGAGTATTTCTTCCCGGCTCAGGGTGTTTGCGCTGAGCAAAGCACCAGGATAGTTATCAATGTAGCTGGAACGAATACGGTAATACTGGATTATGAATTTTGCCCGGCTGAAAGTATTACAATTGGATCAAAGGTGTATAATCTTGCCAATCCTGTTGGTACTGAGGTATTTACCAATATAGCCGGATGCGACAGTACTGTTATGATCCGTATTTTCCCTAAGCAAATACTGATCAACACATCATATACGGATGAAAACTGTTTTGGCTTTGGAAGCATCTCTATCACTGGCCAAAGTGAAGCAAGTCTTCCATTGACCCTGACAAATAGTACACTCGGAACGAATGTGACCAATACGATACCTTATACTATCAATAATATCGAACCTGGAAATTATTTTATAGTGATCACCGATGCACTTGGATGCAGTATCAGCCAAAATTTCCAAATAACGGAATTCCCTGGCTTCAATATCAGCCTTGAGGACGAAGTCAGTTTACTGGAAGGCAACGGATACCAGATTGAAGTGATTACCAATATGATACCCAATATCATACAATGGTCGCCTTTTGAAAACCTCAGCTGTAATAATTGTCTGAATCCTTATGCCACACCGACGGCAGAAACGATGTACACCATCGTGATCAGAGACCTGGAAGGATGCGAGATCACCGATTCAATACTGATCAGGGTTGAAAGGAAGGGCGATATTTATATTCCAAATGTTTTCAGTCCAAATGGGGATGATATCAATCCAATCTTTTTCGTTAAAAGTTTTGGTGTCCAGGGAGTGTATAACCTGAGTATTTTTGATAGATGGGGTGAAAAAATCTGGCATGCCACGGGCTTAAATTTTAACGATCAACACAGTGGCTGGGATGGCAGTTTTAACGGAAGCAATGTCAATCCGGGAGTTTATGTTTATATGATAGAAATTCTTCACTCTGATGGAACTAAAGAAGTTAGAAGTGGTGACATTCTTTTGCTGAGGTAGCTGGATATTATTGATTATAGCTTGATTTTTGATCTATAAATCAGATCTTTAAGTTTTTTTGGGCTAAAGTCTGAAATCAAATACGTTCATAGTGGAAAAAATCGATAAAGATGAATTGTTATCCGGCTTAATGCCCTATCCGAGGCATGTTGGTTCGGCCATTATAAAGCCCATAGATAAGGGAAAATCACGCGGCTTGGGCATGCGAGCCATGTATGAACAATCGGAAAATAACCTCGATCAAATCCGGAAGCAAATTGAATTTTTGATTGATCAGGCTAAGGAAATTCAGGAGAGGATCGAGTTTTCGGAGAAAATTTATAAAGCGGATTGTGGGTTTATCCCTGTCATTGGGACAACCTACTATTTATACCGAAGGGAAGATGGCAGCGAATTTCTTTCCATGATTGCACCAGGTGAATGGCCTGGCAGGTATAAACTCATTCATCAATGTTCCGTGAGTTTGCTGGCTGACCACTCATGGAAAATCATCAGATGATTTTCGTCATATTCGGATTTCAAAAGAGCTTTAATATAAATACTTTTCTTTAAAACACTTTTCCGATAATACAATAATGTAATCGAATAAATTTTTTAACGCAAAAAATTCCATTTTTTAGCTAAATTGAATAGCAGAACAGGATAATCCCAAGCCAATACGCTAAATTCGCAATAGAACATTAATTTTACCGTTTGTGTTAATATTGGTTCAAAAAATGTTCATGAGAGTAATTTTATTTCCGGCAATTTTTTTTATGTTTTTTGCTTCAAATGCCATGGCACAAAATGGCAAATTATTTGGAGTCATATCTGATTTGAATACAAAGTTGCCGGTTGACTATGCGACCATATATATTGAAGGTACAACCTATTCAACTGAGTCTGATGAAAAAGGATTCTATATATTTGAAGTCCCTGCAGGAATGGAATTCAGCCTGGTCGTTTCCAGACTGGGATATCAGAAAACCACTTACTTTGTAAAGAATATTAAAACCGGAGAGCAGCATCAGATAAATATTTTGTTGGCTCCTGATGAAAAAGACAATTTCCAGATACTCATTCGTGAAAGCAAAATTGAAGATGTTGGAATGGTCAGGGAAGATGTGGCAACGCTCAGGTTGATCCCAAGTTCATCAGGAAATTTTGAAAGTATTTTACCCAATATTGCATTAGGCACATCTGTTGGGGCCGGAGGTGAACTGTCATCTCAATACAATGTCCGTGGTGGAAATTACGATGAAAACCTGGTTTATGTCAATGATTTTGAGATTTTCAGACCACAATTGGTAAAAACCGGCCAACAGGAAGGATTGAGTTTCCCGAATATTGATCTGTTAAAAAATCTGACTTTTTCTTCGGGAGGTTTTGAATCCAAATATGGTGATAAAATGTCTTCAGTGTTGGATGTGAGCTATAAAAGACCAGACAGCCTACAATCCTCGGTCAGTTTCAGTTTACTCGGTGCATCAGGTCATTTGGAAGGGAGCAAACAATTGACCAAAAACAAGATCAATCAATTGAGATACCTGTTCGGAGCCAGATACAAAACAACCCAGTATTTACTTAATTCATTGGATGTCAAAGGAGAATATACCCCTAATTTTGTTGATATCCAAAGCTATATTACTTATGATATTTCAAGAGAATGGCAAATTGGCTGGATCAGTAATTTTAACCAAAGTATTTATAAATTGATACCCGAAGAACAAACAAGTGCTCAGGGTACATTCAATCAATCATATAAATTCACCAGTGTGTTTGAAGGCAAGGAAAGAGATGAGTTTATCAACGGCATGACCGGCTTGTCTTTGACATTCCTTCCATCCAAAAGCAGCAGGCCTGCTTACATTAAACTGCTGGGTTCATCTTATATCAGTCAGGAGAATGTTCAATTGGATATCATTGGTACATATAGATTGAGTGAAGTGGAATTCGATCTGACCAAGGAAGCTTCTGAAACCGAAATTGCGGTGATCGGATTGGGTAAACAACATCGGTACACCAGGAATTTTCTCCATTCAAATATCAATAACATCAAGATACTGGTAGGTATAGAATTGCCCGGTTTATTGACAGATGGACTGAAAGAGACTTCTCATTTTTTACAATGGGGAGTTGTTTTCCAAAATGAATTCTTTTATGACCGAATCAATGACTGGGAAAAACTGGATTCAGCGGATTATTCACTACCCTATCTTGACGATGAAGTGAGTGTCAATTATGTTTTGAAATCTCAAAACCAGTTCACACAAAATAACCTGAGTTTATTCATGCAGGACACTTATTCTTATTATAAACGCGGTGTGATGGAGTTGAAATTTACGGGTGGCATCAGAGTCAGATACAATGATATCAACGAGGAATTCTTATATAGTCCCAGAGCTCAATTATCTTTTAAGCCGTTGAATATCAAAAAAGATATTTCATTTAAACTGGCTGGTGGCATGTACTATCAACCACCATTTTACAAAGAAAGGAGAATGACTGATGGCAGCCTGAATTTTGAGTTAAAATCACAAAAATCCATCCAGATCGTTGCCGGAATGAGTTATGATTTTACCTGGGTGAACTTTAGCAATTCAAAAATGAGGTTTATCAGTGAATTCTATTACAAATCACTTTCAGACCTGATCTCTTATGAACAGGACAATGTCCATCTGGTTTATTCTGGTTTTAACGATGCAGAAGGATATGTGGTTGGGATGGATTTCAGACTGAACGGAGAATTTGTAAAAGGTGCTGAGTCATGGATCAATTTGTCATTTTTACGGACAAGAGAATCTTTAATTGGGATCCAACATAAAATCTGGGAGGAAAATGAAGGAGTAGATGTTGAAGATGTTCCGCGTGCTACTGACCAATTGGTGGCCCTTTCTATGTTTTTCCAGGATTATCTCCCTAAAAATGAACATTTTAAGGTACATGTAAATTTAAATCTCGGAACAGGTTTGCCATACGGACAAAAAGGTAATAATGAAATTTACAGGAATGCCTTCAGGTATCCGCCTTATCACCGCATTGACCTTGGATTCTCATATTTACTATGGAATGTGGAAATGAAGA
>Ga0209573_1003227_pt1 | contig 18482 bp, 12 predicted proteins | sample TNRBio252014_DNA_FD_185870 | JGI IMG/M metagenome (GOLD analysis project Ga0209573, IMG submission 185870) | Wastewater treatment Type I Accumulibacter community from EBPR Bioreactor in Madison, WI, USA - TNR Reactor_6/25/2014_ DNA (SPAdes)... | ecosystem: Engineered > Bioreactor > EBPR >...
AGGGAGTGAGCTTTGAATAGCCCGCAAATAATATATGCCTTGAGGGAAGGCACTCACATCTATTTGAGCCGGACATGGCGACCATCGCTGAAGCAAAGTGCCGGTAGCATTATACAATTCAAGTGCGGCAGGTAGTTCGGCGCCGGTAAATAATATTTTTATGAAGTCGGATGCCGGGTTGGGGGCTATTTGAAGCAAACCGTTCTTCGCGGTGGGTTCCTGAGCGCCCACGGGAATGGGCTCCAAGGCTACGATAACCGTATCGCTCACACCCGGGCTGAGGGAAGTGGAAAAAACTACGCTCTGATAGCCGGAGGCAGCGATATCCCAGGTATAGTTGCCGGCCAGATTGCCAGCCTTGATGAGTCCTTCGAGGTTGGCGAATAAGGTGTCGGCAGTAAAGGCAGTGATAGCCCTTGCGCCGGGCAGCGGAGCCCCTGTGACGGCATCCCGAACGTATACATATCGGCGCCCGGCCTGAGTGCCGTTAAAACTCCACACATACAGTCCGTCTTCGCGGTTGCCGCCGATAATGCGGCCGCTGGGCAGGTAGGGACAAGCCGACCACAAGCCATAAAATCCGCCGCTTGGACCGGCATAGGTGTCGTAATAGCCGACTTCGACCGGGAATTCCGGATCGGCTATGTCAACCACGCGCAAACCTTCGGTGTTGTGAGAAACAAATGCAAAATTGCCGAGAATATAGGGGTTATGCACCAGACTTTGCGGATTGCCGGTATACGAAGCCACCTCGTATACATTTAAGGGGTCTTCTACATTAAACATGCGGGCGGGAAGGCCGTCGTGCTCGGGGGCTACAAACAGGTATTTGCCGTCTGTGGTAGTCGATGCGCTGTGCGTATAGCCGTCGCTTATCGAAAACCGGCTGATGAGCTGTGGCTGGCTTTTGTCGCTGATATCCACAATATCAATCGTACCCGCATAAAACGCCGCTGCGTACATCAAATCGCCGCGTACATGGCAATCATGAATGTAATACCCAGGCTGATACAAACCCGCTTCCACAGGCTGAGCGGGGTTGCTCACATCCATGATATGTACCCCTTGTGAAGTGGATGTACCGCAGACATACACATATGGCGCTTCGCTGAAAATATCGCGCTGGATGATATGCCCTAAAGTGAAAGTGGCGGTATAGGTAGTAACCAGTGAGGCGGTATCCGGCAGTTGCGACAAATCGATCACCTGCATACCGTGGCCGGTTCCCGATACATCGGTGACTACATAGGCATGATGACCCACCACCGTGATTTCGCGCCAGTTGGTAACCGGCCCCGGAATAAAAGCCACCTCTTCTACGCCGTTGGTATTTATTTTATAAATGGCTGCGCCTGTTTTTGCACCCAGTATGGCATATTCAACGCCATCGGGATCTGTATAACTCCATGACCCCGAATAGCGGGTATCGCCACGGTGGAACTGGGCTACCAGGGATACGTTGAGGGAACCCTGGGCAGAGATAAGGGTTGAGCAAAAAACCGTCAGGAAAAACAGTAGAAAGCGGCGCATCATATTAATTGTTTTTATGGGAAGGAGCTCGGGGGCGGATGATCAAACGCAGAGATTGGTCGTAGGTAAGGTAATTCCATACCCAATTGAAAAAAACAAAAACCTTGTTTTTTACGCCAAGGATTTGAAAAAGGTGTACCAGCAGCCAGATCAGCCAGGCAAAGGCGCCCTGAAATTGAAAACGCGGCAGGTCAACCACGGCGCGGTGACGCCCGATTGTCGCCATCGAGCCCAGGTTTCGGTATTTGAATGTGCGGAGCGGTTTTCCGGCTTTTTGACGCAACAAATTGGAAGCCAGATTGGCAGCTTGCTGCATTGCGGCCTGCGCCAGTTGGGGGTGTCCCTTGGGATAGGCTTCTTCTTCCATGTAGGCGATATCGCCGATGGCGTATACCTCATCGAGGCCGCCAACCTTGTGGAACCGGTCAACCCGTATTCTGCCGGCCGGCCCTCTGGCGGTTTCGGGTAATCCCGGAAGCGGTGCGCCAGTTACACCGGCAGCCCAGATCACCTTGCGGGCACGCAAAGTGCTGCCGTCGTTCATCGTGACCGTCTCCCCGTCGTAGTCTACTACCAGCGTCTTGAGTTTGACGATCACGCCCAATTCGTTGAGAAATGTCAGCGCTTTTTCGGAGGCGGCATTCGACATACCGGTGAGCAATTCGCCGGAAGCCTGAATCAGGTAGATTTCAATTTCGCCGATATTTAATTCGGGATAATCTTTGGGCAGGATGTATTGTTTCATCTCGGCCAGAGAACCTGCTACCTCCACGCCGGTAGGGCCGCCGCCCACAATTACGATATCGAGGTAACCCTGGCGTTCTTCTACATCGGGGCAGGTGAGGGCTTTTTCGTAGTCGTCAAGGATGGCGTTGCGTAGATACAGCGCTTCCGATACCGATTTCATCGGGATGGCTAACTGGGCCAGTTTGGCATTTCCAAAAAAGTTGGTTTCGGCGCCGGTAGCAATTACAAGTACATCGTAGTTCACAATGCCCAGCGGGGTGATCAAACGGCGGTTTTCGGTTTCTATGGAGGCTACTTCGGTGACGCGGATGTATACGTTGGAATAATCCTGGAAGAGTTTTCGAAAGGGAAATACAATGGAACTGGGCTCGAGCCCTGCCATAGCCACCTGGTAAAACAGCGGTTGAAACTGGTGGTAGTTGTTGCGGTCAATGAGCACTACCTGAAAAGGCTTACCTGCCAACTGCCTGGCAAGAGCCAGCCCGGCAAACCCTCCTCCCACTATTACAATACGTGGCTGTCCGGTTTCGGGCAAATTGATCTTGGTCATGATCAGGTTGTTATTTTTTTGTAAATGTTTAGTGCCTTCGGCAGTTTAGCGATAGGGTTTAGTGCATGCGCAGTTTAGTGCATGCGCAGTTTAGTGCATGCGCAGTTTAGTGCATGCGCAGTTTAGCTGTATGTTTAGAAAGCTAAACCCTAACGCTAAACAGTTACCACATTTGTCAAAATCACACGTTTACCTGGTGTAGCCCAGGGCCGTATGGTTTTTGCAGCACATCCAGCAGCACATCGTAGTGCGAGCGGTTTTGCACAAAATCCATCTCGTTAATATCCAGTACTAACACGGGCAGTTCCTGATCTGTTTTAAAAAATTCAAAATAAGCCTGTTGAATAGATTGGAGGTATGCCGGCGCGATATCTTTTTCAAAATCGCGCCCCCGCTTTTTAATATTAACCAACAATTGGTCTACCGGCCGGTGCAGGTATACAAGCAAATCCGGTTTGGGGAAATTGGCGTTCAGAATATGAAAAAGGCGTTGAAAGAGGCGGTACTCCTCGTCCTGCAGGTTGTTTTTGGCAAATAACAGCGTTTTTAAAAAAAAATAATCAGACACGATACCCTGCTGGAATAAGTCCGTTTGGGCCAGTTCCGATTGCAACTGCTTGTGCCTTTCGGTCATAAAAAACAACTCGACGGGAAATGCGTAGCGCTCGGGATTTTCATAAAAAAAGGGCAGGAAAGGGTTGTCGGAAAACTCTTCCAGGATGAGCCGGCAGTTGTATTGGTCGGCAATCATGCGGGAAAGCGTGGTTTTTCCCGCGCCGATATTGCCTTCTATGGCTACAAAGCGATAAGGCAGGGTAGTATGGGCTGTTGACATGGGGCGAATTTCGTAAATTTTGGTGACAAGGTGACAAGGTGACAAGGTGACAAAAAAACAAACACCCTGTTACCCTGTCACCTTGTCACCCTGTCACCCTGTCACCCTGTCACCTTGTCACCTCAAAAAAAATAGTACTTTTGCAAAAAAAAAATACCTCCTTGACCTTCGAACAAATCCAGGATCAACTCCGCAAAAAGAAATTTAGCCCTGTGTATTTTCTTCACGGGGATGAAGATTATTTTATCGATACGATCAGCAATTTTTTTGAAAGAGAGGTTTTGCCCGAGGCGGAACAGGCGTTTAACCAAACCATCTTTTACGGCAAAGACACCGACCACCTGGCCGTACTCGACGCCGCCCGCCGCTACCCCATGATGTCGCCCTACCAGGTAGTGATCATCAAAGAAGCGCAGGATATGAAGTCGCTCGACAAATTGCAATCGTACCTCGAAAAACCGGCTGCTACCACGATACTCGTCATTTGCTACAAGCACAAAAAATACAACCTGAATTCTGCTTTTGGCAAGGCGCTGAAGGCCGGAGCGGAAATATTTGAGTCTAAATCGCTGTATGACAACCAGGCGCCCGACTGGATCAAGAACTATCTCAAAGACAAGCAATTCCAGATAGCCCCCGACGCCGCCAACCTCCTGGCCGAATACCTGGGCACGGAGTTGTCGAAAGTCTCCAACGAACTCGACAAGCTGGCCATTAACCTAACGCCCGGCACGGTAATCACGGTAGCCCATGTAGAAGACAACATCGGCATCAGCAAAGACTACAACGTATTTGAGTTGCAAAAAGCGCTGAGCCAACGCGACGTGCTGAAAGTCAACCGGATCGTCAATTATTTTGCCGAAAACCCGAAAAAAAATCCCGTGCAGGTTGTGATCAGTTCGCTGTACGGGTATTTTAGCAAAATATACATGCTGCACTGGGTCAAGGACAAGCCGGAGGCGGATATCCTGGAGGCACTGCAACTGCGGTCGGCGTATTTCCTCAAAGAATACCGGGCTGCCATCAGGCATTATCCTGTCCAGAAACTAGAGCAAGTTATTGCCAACCTGAAAACCTACGACCTCAAGTCAAAAGGCGTCGATTACGATGCTACAGGCAAACCGGAAGGGGAGTTGTTGAGAGAGCTGGTGTGGAGGATTCTGCATTAAGTTGTCGGTTCTCCGTTCTCGGTTGTCGGTTGTCTGTTCTCGGTTGTCGGTTGTCTGTTTCGGTTGTCGGTTGTCTGTTTCGGTTCTCTGTTCTCTGTTCGGTTATGTAGAGACAAATCACGATTTGTTTCTACCGGTAAAGATAGGGAACGGATAACTGACAACCCACAACCTACAACCCACAACCCACAACCCTATAATTGCGATTTTGCCGTAATCGCCCAGCTTTTTGCGAGTTCAGGTGCAGCCTCATCGGCTAATAACTGGCTGATTACCTTGCCGTAATAGGTTTTATAAGCCTTTGCGTCTGATCGCGATAAATGGCTTGAAAACTTATTGATCGAAGCGCAAACCAGGTATAATTCTGCTTTTGAACCTTCATCGGTAAGCGTTTGCAGGTAAAAATTGACTGCCGAGGCGGTTTCAGCATTCGCAGGTACACTCGACAAGTATTTGTCCAGCATAAAAAAGCTGATCAATTCGATATTGATCATTTTATCTGACTGATTAGTATAAGCCGATTTGGCTTCTTCTATTGCCGGTTGAGCCAATTCGTGCATCGGCTTCCAATTTGTAATGGCATCCGTGAAAGGATACTTTTTCATCTGGCTCATTATCTGTGTCGCTTGCCGGGGCATAAACGAACCTGTCGGCGTCATAGTGGCCATATATCGCATGTCGTTGGGGTCGTTGCCTCTGATAGATGTGGCATCTGTATAATGTGCCTGCGGGTTTCCTATTTCACCGTTTAAAAACTTTTGCACGCGCATATCTTCTTCGGCGGCTTCTTGTTGGGAGACACAGGAAGTTATTAAAAACAATATAACAAGTGTGAAAGAGTGAATGAATAGGCTTTTCATAGCTTTTGATTTATAGTGAATAATATTTTGAAAAAAATATCAATTGTTCTTATAAATACCTGTAAAATGAAATTTATTCAAAGATATATTTTAAAAATGACACAAGCAATACAATTTTATAATTATTGATATTCTGTGGCCTGAAACCGGCATTAGTTTAAAAGACACGGGTATACTTATATTTACGCCCAATAATAATAAGATATTTGGCATGAAAATCACGACCGGCTTTTTGCTCCTTTTTTTTAATGTACAATTACTTGTCGCCCAATCGACTATCTCTGATTCTGAAGATATGCGGTTCAACGCGCAAGTGGAAAAAGATACGGTATTGCTCCGAAGAATACTCAGCGACGACCTGGTATACATTCACTCCAATGCATTGGAGGAGACCAAAAGCGATTTTCTGCACAGCATCTCAACCGGCAATATCACGTATAACTCGATGCAACCCGAGCCGGGCCGCGCTATTCGTAATTACGGCAAAACGGGCATCAGCAACGGCATCGTGCAGGTAAAAGGTTTGATACAGGGCAAGCCCTTTGAAGTGCGATTGCGATACACGGCGGTTTATGTGAAACAAAAAAAAACCTGGCGACTTGTATCCTGGCAGTCGACAAAAATTCCTTGACCTGCAATTATTGTTTAAGTTAGTTGTCTTCTCTTGTTACACATCTTGGACTGTTGTTACATGCAGGCAGATGCATACTTTTTCTCTTTCGTTATTGCACCATTATTTTCACCCAATACCTTCTTTGCCTGTTCAACTGCAGGCCGCACAGATAGACCCCTTTGGGCAGGTCCTTCCCGTCAAAAACAACCGAATATTCACCCGCTGTTTGCCTGCCGCTTACCAATATACCTACCTGGCGACCGTACAGGTCATAAATGAACAATTCCACGTCAGCCGTTTGGTCGAGTTGGTAAAAAATGGTTGTTGTTCCAAAGGAAGGATTAGGGTAATTACACAGCAAAACAGCGGAGTTTCCGGCAGCAGCAGGACTACCCTTAACCGAAGTGACAGTGCCTCCGTATTTAAATACGCCATCCCCATTAGTTCCGGCAAACAAGTTGCCTTGCGTATCCATCACCAAGCCTGTAACTTTTACATTACCAAGCCCTTGGTTAAAAGGATACCAGTTATCGCCATTGTCAGCGGAAATGAATATGCCCAGGTTTTCAGTTGCGGCAAGTATTGCGCCTTCCGGATGGAAGATTATATCCAGGATAAAACCATTCAGATGCCCGATTTCAGCCCATGTTTCACCATTGTCGCTGGAGCTAAACAGCTTGCCTTCATCCGAACCGGCAAATACAGCGCCCTGGCCATTCACAGCCAGTGCAGATATCATCGAATTCGTAAGATTGGTGCTGCTCCAGGTATCACCATCGTCCAGGGAACGATATATAGTTCCCTCCCCGGTTCCGACGAAAATTCCCTCAAAATTATTGGCAGTAATGGCTGTGATATCATATAGAAAGGCAATGCTCAATCCAAGGGGGGTCCATGTTTCGCCGTTATCGGTTGAGCGTAATACATCACGGGCGTTGCCATTTGTCCCTCCGGTAAAAATTTGACCATTTTCATTGATGAATAATGGAAAAGAGGAATTAGGGGCGTTAATTTGAACCCATGTTTCGCCATTATCAGTTGAACGGAAAAGTCCAATAGGCGCCCAAACGAAACCTGTTGTGAAAATATGGCCTTCATTGTTCGCCGCTACATAAAAAGGTACGAATCCCAACTGAGTTATAGGAATAGTTTCCCAACTTTCTCCCGCATCATCAGAAATGGACAAACCTCCCCAATGCCCGGCAACCAGGCGATTGTTGTCGTTAATCGCCAGGTCGAGAGTTCTTGTATTTGCCAATCCAGATCTGAACTCACTCCAGGTGTCGCCGTTGTCCAAGGAACGTATTACCTCACCAGAAACGGCTCTGGCAAAAATATAGTCGTTGTTATTGAAGGCAAAACCGGAAATATAACTTGGAGGGTTAATAGTATCCCAGGTGGCGCCATTATCAATCGTGCGAAAAGTATGGCCTTCAACGAATTGGAAAATTGCATTGGCAAAGATATGACCACTGTTATTGATACCCAGCACCCTGGCATCGGTATCCGGAAATGCGAACAAAGTCCAATCCTCCCCGTTATTGGTGGAATGGTACAATCCTGTATCCGAACCAACAAAGAGATGCCCTTCCTGGTTAACGGCTATATTATTCAGATAAACATCACCCAGCCCGACGTTTTCCCAATTTAAGCCCCCATTTATGGATCTATAAATCCCATTTTGTGGAGTTAAGGCAAAAAGGGAGTTTTGTGCCTTGTTAAAGACCAACCCCCTCAGGAGTTGGTTTCCCAAACCACTACCAATCCAGGTGGCGCCATTATCAATGGAACGACGCACCCCACCATTAACCCAGGTGGAAATGAAAATGTGCCCTTCCGTATTAAATACAATTGCAGATATGTTAAAATTGGGAAATTCGATTTCCTCCCAACTTGCCCCATTGTCTTCGGAACGAAACAACGTGGATACATTGGTTAAGTATTCATCCTCGTAAATGGCAGCATAAATATCACCATTGTTGCGAATACTCAACAGTTCTACCCGCTTGGCAGCCAACCCGGCGAGTTCCCAATTTTCACCGCTATCGGTGGAACGGAACACTCCCCCGGCGTATGTCCCGGTAAAAATTTCGCCGTTACTGCTAATAGATAAAGGCCCCGACCACTCCTGACCGGTCGGTCCTATGGTGATTTGCCAGGAAGTGTCCTGAGGAGGCATACAAGTGTTGCCGATGGCGAGACTCATAAACCCGGAGTCGGTGGCCAAACTTTTATATGAGCTTGCCACTATCATCGCCAAAACGGTCAGAATGAATGAAATAGGTTTCTTTTTCATGGCGGCATTTTTTTTTGTAAAATGATTTTTTGGGGTACTCCTTTGCTCACACGCAAGCTGAAACACTCTTCAGTAGCGTTATTGCATTACTGTTTTCATCCACGAGTTCCACACTCCGTTCAGTTGCAACCTGCACAGATAAACCCCTTTGGGCAGGTCGTTCCCATTGAAAACAACAGTGTGTTCTCCCGGCACCTGCCTTTCATTTATAAGCGTCCTTACCGGGCGGCCGTACTGGTCATAAATGGACAATTCCACGTTAGCCGTTTGGTCAAGATGATAGGCAATCGTCGTTTGACCGGAAAAAGGATTGGGGAAACTGCGCAGTACTTGGTCGAAAAACAGGCTGGCTTCATGGCCGGCACTCACCACCTGGTACCTCTCCACCTTGTCAAGAAAAGTGGCATTGCCAAACGGCCCAATACCTCCACCGAAGACATAGAGGTCGCCACCGAGTACCGCAGCGCCCAATTCCCGCCGGGCATAGTTTAGGGCATCTACTTCGACCCATTCTCCGAGGCTTGGGTCGAAGTATTCTACATTGTTTATGAATGTTTCGGAAAAACTGACGGAACCGCCCATCACGAACAACTTCCCATCAACGGTTTTGCAGGCATGAAAAGCCCTCGGTTGGTTCAGCAAGGCGGGGCTGGTTTGCCAGCCAACACTGGGGTCGTATATTTCAACGGTATTGAATGCGACACCATCCGCTCCACCGCTCGGTAAGTAAATTTTACCACCGAGCGTATCAGCTGATATGCCGCTAATTGCCGTTGACAAAGAAGGCCCGACCGTCCAACTGCCGTTAGCAGGGTCGAAAATGTCAACAGTATTCGAATGGCCAAAATTGTCGTTGCCACCCATGAGGTAGATTTTTCCGTTAAAAACAACCGATGCGAACCATGCCTTTGCAGTTGGCATTAACCCCACTGTGTCGAATACCTGGGTAGCAGGGTCGTAGGTCATTACTTCCTTCCGCAAGATGAAGTCGGGGTGGCTGTGCCCGCCGAAGAGGTAAATTTTCCCGTTCCATTCTTCGGTGACGATGGCTTCGAGTGAGTCCGGTAGCTTGCCGCCGAAAGCCCATCCCGCTTCAGGGTCGAAGACCCAAACGGTGTCGGAGGAGTTGATTTCGTCCAATTTCCCCCCAAACACATACACTTTTCCGTCGAATACGGCGGGGTCAATAGCCCCTGCGACGGTGGGCATGTTGTCCAGAATCTGCCATTGTTGTTGCGACAGGCAAGGCAGTGAAAAGAGCGACAGGAAAAGCGCCGCCCAAAAGGGTACTGTGTTTTTGAATATCTTTTTCATGGCTACATTTTTGATGGTGGCATTCGCCAAATTTTCCACTTGGCGAATGCATCAATTGGAAATTGATTTTGATCTCAATTTATACCCCTACCCACCCGCAGATGAAGGATTATTGTTCCAAGCCATGTCTTATTGTTCCAGATAAAAAAACTGAATATTAAACCTCCCTGGCTTCCGAGGGTGAAAGCCCGAATTCCTGGCTGAATGTGCGGGAGAAGTAGTAAGAATCCTTGAAACCAACCGCGTAGGCCACTTCTGCTACGGTCATGCGGGTGGTGCGCAGTAGTTCCCGCGCTTTTTCCAGGCGGAAGGAACGGATGAAGTGCGAGGCGGGCTGCCCGGTAAGGGCCATCAGCTTGCGGTGGAGTTGGGTGCGGCTGACGCCGGTCATGGAACAGAGTTCTTTGATTCCGAAATCTTCATCCGGGAAATGCTTTTCCAGGCAGTGCTGCACGTCGTAAAGAAAGCGCTCGTTCAGTCCCTTCGGCGGGCTTGGGGGCAGCGGCTGGGCGAGGCTGTGGCTGAATTTTCGTTTCAGTGTTTCCCGCAGGGCGGTCAGTTTTTTTAATTCCACTTTCAGTTCCCGGCGGTTGAAAGGCTTGGCCAGGTAGGCGTCGGCGCCGGCTTCCAGCCCTGCGATGCGGGAGGTTACATCGGTTTTAGCGGTCAGCAGGATGATGGGGATGTGGTTGGTGCGAAAGTCATTTTTCAACACCCGGCACACCTCCAGACCGTCTTTTTTCGGCATCATGATGTCGCTGATGATGACGTCCGGTATTTTTTCAATGGCCAATTCAATCCCTCGCTCCCCGTCAAAAGCGATTTTTACATCAAAATCTTCGTGCAGGAAATTTTGCAGGTAATATATCACGTCGGGATTGTCCTCAATGATTAACAACCTGGGGTGGGAGGCGGCTGTATTGCTCTTGGGCCAAAATCTTTCCTCCTTCTTCCAGGCTTCCAAAGGGGGAGACCCGTTGGAGGAAACACGCCGGGGGGCTGTGTTTTTGATGGGTAAAAAAATAGAAAACACGCTGCCCTCGCCCGGCCTGCTGTCTACATCGATGTGGCCGCCGAACAGGCGAACGTATTCCCTGACCATCGCCAGCCCGATGCCCGAACCTTCGGTGGGCCATTCCCCCACCTGGTAAAACCGCTCGAAAATCCGCCCCAAATGCTCCGGCGGAATGCCAATGCCCGTGTCTTTGACTTGAAGGAGTAGACAGGGGCCGGCTTCCAGCGTCGCTGCCAGGGATGATGGAACCGCCGCCAGCCGCTCCACCTTGAGCCACACTTCACCCCCGGCGGGCGTGTATTTGACGGCATTTTCCAGCAGGTTGCCGGCGAGGTGTTCCAGCTTTTCAAGATCAAAATCCATCGGAATTTCATGGGTTTGACTGGAAAAATGCAGGCGGATATTTTTTGCTTTGGCCAGGCTGTGGAAGGATTCAAGCAGGTAGCGCAATTCCGTCACGACATCGTCCTGCACATAATGCGCCGTGAGGTGGCCGGCCTCCAGTTTCGACAGGTCGAGCAACTGATTTACGAGGCGCAGCAGTTTTTTACCGTTGCGTTGAATCAGGTGCGCCGCATAGTCAGCCTTTTGGGCGGAAGTTGCCCGGATTTCATCTGCCATACCCAGGATGACCGTCAGCGGGGTGCGGAATTCGTGTGAAATATTGGTAAAAAAATGACTCCTCGCCGCATCGAGCGACCGGAGTTTTTCGGCTTCCAGTTTCCGGAAGCGCATGCGTTCCCTGTTGTAAATCCTGAAAAAAAAATACAGTGTGACGGCTGTTGCCATGAAGTAAAGCACGAACAGCGTCAGGTTCTCCGCATCGGAAAATTGGACCAGCGGCGTCACATAAGGTTGAAGCAGTGCTTCCAGCACCACGGTGGTCAGGTACAGCAGGAGTAAAAACCGCACTTTGCCGGGATCGGGGAAAAGGAGAGCAAAGTAAATTCCGGCAAAACCGATGAAAACAAAACCGCCGGAGTGCAAAATCCCGCCGGTAATGAGCACGGCGGCAAAGGCGAAGAGCATTTTGAAAATTTCAGTTGCGACGAAAAACTCCTCCGCATGCTTCCGAATATGGAGATACACCAACATGATGGTTAGCAAATAAGCGCAGAAACCCGCCATCAGGTACACCAGTATGTATAAACCCAGGCACCCGTAAACGGCCATCGCCATGAGGCCGAGGAAGAAGGTGGAAGTAACAACCCCTGCCCAGATATTTTTGGTCAGCAAAACCTCCTCGTCGTCGCCAGGAGCGTAGATGAATCGGACAAGCCAACGGTTCCAGATCGAGAGGAGGTTGTTTTTCATTTGCGATGGGTTGGTCGTATTCCAAAGTTATGCCGCTACCATGGTTTTTTTGTTGACGAAAGTCACTTCCCGGCTAACGGATCAAAAAGTGTAAAAAGACCCGGCCTGAAAGAAATCTGGCGCCTGCGTTCTGGTGAGAAATCAGATCAAAAAAAAAACATCAGTGAGGTACAATTCCACGCCTTTTTCGATCATAGTCCGACAAAAATTCCTTGACCTGCAACTATTGTTTAAGTTAGTTGTCTTTATTTAGCTTAATCACCCGCAAAAAGACAACCATGAGAGTATTTCTTACCCTGATCATCAGTCTCAGTACCCTTTCTATTTATGCGCAAATGTCCACCCTGCGCGGGCGTTTGGAAGACAACCAGGGCGGCGCAATCGCCTATGCCAATGTGGTGTTGTACAATACTACCGATAGCAGCTTGTTAAAGGTGGGCGTAAGCGATGAAAACGGCGTTTTCGAGCTTCAGGGCCTCGAAGCCGGAACCTATTACCTGGAGGCTTCTTATCTGGGGTTCGATGATTTCCGAAAACCCGATATTCGAGTAGATGGCGTCCAGCAAATTGATATCGGCGTTTTGGTCTTAAGCCCTTCCGCCATAGAACTTACTCAGGCCACCGTCACTTCTTCGCGCGTGCTGGTGGAAATAAAACCCGACCGCACGATTTTTAACGTGGAAGGCACTATCAACAGCACGGGCTCCGATGCCATTTCGCTGTTGCGCAAAGCCCCTAATGTAACGGTTGATAACAACGATAATATCAATGTGTTGGGGCGCGCCGGCGTACTGCTTTACGTTGACGGCAAGCGATTGCCGCTGGGCGGACAAGACCTCAGCAATTATCTCCAGAATTTGCCCGCCGAACAAATCGACCGCATAGAAATTATTACCAACCCCGGTTCAAAATACGAAGCGGAAGGCAACGCCGGCATTATTGACATTCGACTAAAAAGAGACAAAAATCTGGGCGCCAACGGCTCGGTAAATACCACTTACAGCCAGGGCCAATACCACCGGGCCAACCTCACCGGCAACGCCAACTACCGCAATAAAAGCGTAAATGCATTTGGAACGGGCAGCGTAGGCAACGGCGGCGGCTTCAATAAGATGTTGTTTGAAAGCTACCAGAACAACCTGGTGCAGCACGAAATTAACAACCATAAAAACGACTGGCGCAATTACAATTACCGCCTGGGAGCCGATTTTTTCCTTGCAAAAAATCATACCATCGGCTTTCTGGCAGGCGGAGGCGAGGGTATTTCCGACAATACTTCTTACAACCGCATTACGCTAGCCCTCGAAACCACTCCCGATAATATCGATAGTATACTGGTCGCCAATAATACGGCTGATAACAGTAGAACCCAGCAAACCTACAACCTCAATTACCGGTTCGACAATGCCAAAGGCCGCAGCCTCAATATGGATTTGGACTACGGCAGCTACAAAAACCGGAGCGTCCGCTATCAACCCAACCGCTATTACGATGCCTCGGAAGAAGTGTTGCTCACCGAGATTATCAACCGGTTTGATACGCCCACCGATATCGATATTTACACGTTTACAGTGGATTACGAAGACGAACTGTGGAAAGGTAAATTGGGCGCCGGCGCTAAATTGAGCCAGGTGGTTTCCGACAATACCTTTCTTTTTTATGATGAAATAAACGGCCTCCCCGTTCAAAATAACCGGTCTTCCAACGAGTTTACTTACGACGAAAAAGTATACGCCGGGTATATCAATTATGCCCGTGGCCTGGGCGAAAAATGGAATTTCTCCGTCGGAATACGCGCCGAGCAAACGGATGCTACCGGCGATCTGCGGGCTTTTTTGCCGGAATTGCAGGAACCGCCCGTCGAATTGAACTACCTGAGCTGGTTCCCCAATGCGGGATTGACCTGGCAGCCTGCCCCGAAGCACACTTTGTCGCTCAATGGCGGCAGACGCATCAACCGCCCCGATTACAACGTGCTCAACCCGTTTAATAACCAAATTAGCCAACTTTCTTACGAAAAGGGCAACCCCTTCCTCCGCCCGGAAATTGTGAATAATCTCGAATTGGGGTATACGCTTTCTTACAGGTACAATTTTAAATTGGCTTATAGCCGCACCACCGATCAGATCACCCGACTCATCGCCCCCGATGATGTGGACCCCCGGGCCGGGTTTATCACCTGGGCCAACCTGGCGCAACAAACCATCTATAGTTTTAATGTGAGCGCCCCCGTGCAGATCCTCAAAAACTGGAGCGCCTATTTTAATGCAGGCATTTCGCACCTCGACAACCAGGCCAACTACGGCGAAGGCGCCGTGGTGGATGTGCAGGCCTTCACCTATAGCATCTATCAGCAGCATACCTTTACCCTTCCCGCCGGCTTTACGGGCGAAATTTCGGGGTATTACTCCGGGCCCGGCGTATGGGGCGGCGTGTTTGAGTATGAGTCGAGCTGGAGCCTCGACCTAGGCCTGCAACGCAAGTTCTTGAAAGACCGCCTGAACGTTAGAGTAAGTGTAAGCGATATTTTTTATGAATCGGGTTGGGACGGCTTTTCGGATTTTAACGGATTGTACGCCAAAGGCGGTGGCCGTTGGGATAGCCGTCGCGCCAGCCTGAGCTTGGGTTATCGTTTTGGTAATGAAAATGTTAAGTCGCGCAAACGCACTACAGGCATTGAATCGGAAGCCGGTAGAGTAGGGGGGGAACAATAATTCATTTTACAAAAACTGTCCGTCAGGCCTTGTTTTATTAAAAACTTTACCCCTATATTTGTCGCAGTTCAAAATCAACAATACAATTATGTCAGTTCGCATACAGAACAATTGGTGGTGGCACAATCCCTCGGACTTCCGGGTGAATTGACGCGCCATTGACTTTATTGTTCTAGCAAGCGGCCTGTCGGATCACCCGGCAGGCCGCTTGTCGTTGTGCGCAAAAGCCAACACGAATGGATACGGCAACAGCCTTTTCAACCCGCGTCAAATTGCGGGCACTGGTGAGAAAAAAAATGGCCGATACCCTCACGCCGGTATCGTTGTACCTCAAGGTGCGCGACCATTTCACCGACCCCGTGTTGCTGGAAAGCAACGATTTTCGCAGCAAAGAAGACTGTATGTCGTTCCTGGGGCTCGATGCGTTGGCGTTTATTGAGGTGAAAAACGGCGCTATCACTATATCAAAACCCGACGGCACGCTGCAGCAAACTCCGGTGACCGGCATACAAACCGTGCCCGATGCGATGTGGGAGTTTTTGCAAAGCTTTGAAGTTGAATACGATACGCCCTACCAGGGCTTCAATGGGCTTTTTGGTTTTACGGCCTTTGAGGGCGTGCAATATTTCGATACGCTGCATTTCGACCCCGCCAAACGCCGCAACGACTTGCCCGATCTGCGCTATACGCTCTATCGCTTTGTCGTCGCCATCGACCATTTTCGCGATACGCTGTATATCGTCGAAAATCTGCCCGAAGGCCGGCCTTCCCGAATCGATGAACTCGAAGCGCTGATGTACGGCCACAAATTTACTACCCACCCTTTTCGGCTGCAGGGCGAAGAAACCAGCAACCTGAGCGACGAAGAATTTATGGAATTGGTAAGCCTGGGCAAACGTCATTGCCGGCTCGGCGACGTATTCCAGATTGTGTTTTCCCGGCAATTTGCCCAGCGCTATACCGGCGACGATTTCAATGTGTATCGCGTTTTGCGCTCGGTGAATCCATCGCCCTACCTGTTTTATTTCGATTTCGGAAGCTATCGCATCTTCGGCTCCTCGCCCGAAACGCAGATGCAGATATCCGGGGCAACGGCCCGGGTGAACCCCATTGCCGGCACCTTCCGTCGCACCGGCGATAACGAAGAAGACGCCCTGAAGGCCATCGAACTGTCGAAAGACCCCAAAGAAAACGCCGAGCACATCATGCTGGTGGATCTGGCCCGCAATGACCTGAGCCGCCACGCTAAAAATGTGCGGGTGCGCGAGCTGAAAGACATCCAGTTTTTTAGCCATGTCATCCACCTGGTATCGAAAGTAGAAGGCGACTTGCCCCCCGGCACAAACCCTATGCAGGTATTTGGCGATACCTTCCCCGCCGGTACGCTTTCCGGCGCCCCCAAATACAAAGCTATCGAGCTCATTCAGCAATACGAGAACCGACAACGCAGCTTCTACGGCGGCGCCCTGGGGTTCATAGACTTCAACGGGCAGATGAACCAGGCTATCGTGATCAGGTCGTTTATGAGTCAGGACAATACGCTGTTTTACCAGGCCGGCGCCGGCGTCGTGGCTGCCAGCGACGAACACAAGGAATTGCAGGAGGTGACCAATAAACTCGGCGCTTTGAAAAAAGCCTTGTTGGAAGCTTCGTTTATTGGTAACTGTTTAGGAGGGTTTAGCGATTGGGTTTAGTTATTTTACCCTACTAAACCCTACTAAACCCTACTAAACCCTACTAAACCCTACTAAACCTTTATTAAATAAAAAACTATGCGCGTCCTCGTCTTGGATAACTACGATTCATTCACTTTTAACCTGGTGCAATACGTGCAGGAAATCCTCGGTCAGCCCGTGGAAGTATACCGCAACGACGCGCTATCCCTGGAAGCCGTAGCGGATTACGACGCCGTCATTTTATCGCCGGGCCCCGGCTTGCCGGCAGATGCGGGTATCATGCCGGCCCTGATTGCGCGATATGCGGCCACCAAACCCATCCTGGGCGTATGCCTGGGCCACCAGGCGATCGGAGAGGCCTTTGGCGCCCGGTTGGAAAACCTGGCGCAGGTATTTCACGGCATAGACACCCCCGTGCGGATCACAGACCCGGAGGAACCCTTGTTTTTCGGCCTCGAACCGGTAATCATGGCGGGCCGGTATCATTCCTGGGCGATTACCGGCGAGGACTTGCCCCGGGATTTAGTAGTGACGGCGGTCGACGACACCGGTGCGATTATGGCTATGCGCCACCGGCATTACAACGTGAGGGGCGTGCAATTCCATCCGGAGTCGATCCTCACCCCCGAAGGTCGCCGCATGCTGGAGAATTTTTTCACTTATTGCGTGCCTGTCGCTCAAAATATATAAGCTATGAAAACCATCCTCCACCAATTATTCGAACACAAAACGCTGGATCGGGGCCAGGCCAGAGACACCCTCTTGCAGATCGCGAAGGGCGCCTATAATCCGGTGCAGGTAGCCAGCTTTATGACCGTATATCAAATGCGGCCTATTATCCTTGCGGAGTTATTGGGTTTTAGCGATGCCCTGCTTGAACTTTGCATGCCCGTCGACGGACAGGGCATTGATGCCGTGGATATTGTAGGTACCGGCGGCGACGGCAAAAACACCTTTAATATTTCCACTTTGGCGGCGGTAGTAGTTGCGGGCGCAGGCTATAAAGTAGTCAAACACGGCAACTACGGCGTTTCTTCCGCCGTGGGATCTTCCAACGTACTGGAAGCGCTGGGGTATCAATTTACCAACGATACCGATGAATTGCGCCGGCAACTGGACCGGGCGGGCCTTTGTTTTATGCACGCACCGCTGTTTCATCCGGCTTTAAAAGAAGTAGCGCCGGTGCGTCGCCAGTTGGGCATGAAAACTTTTTTCAACATGCTGGGGCCGCTGGTCAACCCCCTGCAGCCCAAATACCAACTGCTGGGCACTTACAGCCTGGAATTATCCCGTCTGTATCAATACGCCATGCAAGAGCGCGGTCGCAAATACGCCATCGTATACGGCCTCGACGGCTACGACGAAATATCGCTTACCGGCGCTTTCAAGCTGCGCACCAATGAATCGGAGCGCTTATGGCAGCCTGAACACCTCGGCCTTCCCCGCTATGAGCCCGAAACGCTCCACGGCGGCGAAACTCCCGAAGCCGCAGCGGCGATATTCAGAGACGTACTTCACAACAGGAGCACCCCCGCCCAGCGCGACGTGGTGGTGGCCAACGCCGGCGTAGCCATCTATACCATGAAGCCTGGCAGCGCTATCGGGGATTGCCTGGCCGAAGCCCGCGAAAGCCTGGAAAGCGGCAAGGCACTCCGCACCCTCCAAACCCTTCTCTGATTCACCCCTTGCTTTCAAGCGAGGGAAAAACAAGGACAAATTCACGGGGTTGTGTAAAGAGTCCGGTGTTGAGGGAAGAAATGAGCGGATAGGTTAGCTTTGTAATTGCAAAACGAAACAAACCGTCCCCGCTCATGGCAACAAAAATAGGAAAAGTCAAGGTAGTAGTGCA